>Ga0209502_10001615_pt1 | contig 20103 bp, 23 predicted proteins | sample ArcticOcean_MG_C_10_FD_187442 | JGI IMG/M metagenome (GOLD analysis project Ga0209502, IMG submission 187442) | Marine microbial communities from western Arctic Ocean - ArcticOcean_MG_CB11_90 (SPAdes) (version 2) | ecosystem: Environmental > Aquatic > Marine > Oceanic | place: Arctic Ocean... | reverse complement strand
GCTGCAGTGCGTGGTAGGGGAAGTGATATTCGTAGTCGAGGTTCGCCTGCATCCGGACTTTTTCGCCCTTGATGTGCTTGTCGAGCCATTCGGCCCGCCCGGCAACGGTGCACCGTAGGTTGAGCATTGACTTGAGCCAGGTAACGACAAGGGGATGTTTGGGTTTGGAAGCGAACAGGAGATTGTTTTCGACGACGGGGTATGCCTGTCCGTAGAGCATATTATTGGGATTGTAAAACGCCTGGAACGTCCAGCCCTTTTCTACCTCCTTGATGAGCCAGTCTGGTGTCGTCGTCATCACTACGCTGGCGTCCATATACAGGCCGCCATACTTCTCCAGGAGGGCCAGGCGTATGAAATCGCTCTTGAGTGCGGACAGGGTTCGGTCGTTTTGGCGGGTACACGGGATGCGCTTGGTGTCGATCCACTTGCCAACGTTGGCATTGTTGATTTCGTGAATTTCGAAGTTATACTTACTCTGAGCCAGAACAGTCACCCAGTTCATTATACAGAACTTCACCGTTATCGATTTGGGTCCCTCCCAGAAATACCATACGTGGATCTTCTTCGTCTTGGAAACTTTCCTTTTCTTTTCAGCTTTGGTCTTCAGTATCTTCTTCCACCTCCCCGACATTTTATATGTACTCAAGTTTTTTATTTAATCGATTTAAGGTCGAGGAACCAGACTGTATTGTCGCAAGACGTCTGTGCCAGTATTTGGTTCGCTTGGGTAGCTCAGTTGGTTAGAGCAATGGTCTTATCTACCATCGGTCGGGGGTTCGAGTCCCTCCCTGAGTATAATACTGGCACAGAAATCTTATTCCCCACCGCAAGCTCCCTTTGCGAGTTGGTCTACGTATTCGTTGTAGTGGTCACCACGGTGGGCACGGACGTGGACGAAGCTGTAGTCTATGCCTAGGTCACGAAGTTCGGCGACCACCGTATTCCGCAGATCACGGAGTTCTTGGCTGTTTATCTTCCACCTCCCTTCGATCTGGTTGATGACCAGTTTACTGTCCGTGTAGATAACCGCACTCCGCAGTGGTGTTAGACTCCGGAGTTTGCGCAGCGCCAGAATGATGGCGATGTATTCTGCCTGATTGTTCGTTCCCATTGGGGAACCACCGGTGCCTTCATGGAGTTTCGTTTCCCCCTGTAGGATAACGTAGGCACTACCCATCGGCCCGGGGTTGGGCATACAGGACCCGTCGGTGTATATCTGGTAAGCCATCGTCTAAATAACTTATTTAATTAACTTATAGATATCTGCTTAAGTCGCCAGCCGAGCCCGTTTCGTCGGTCGTATTTCCACGTCGCTTCCGTAGTCTATGTCGTAGCTCCACGGGTCGGTGTTCCTGTCCCCAGACCCTACCCTAAACACTGTGGCACTGAGGATGGCGACCTCTTCGCACAAAAGGGCCTTTTTGGTACAATCGTCCACCTGCCCGGATACGATGAGCGCTATAAACTTCACTAGCTCCGGGGTGTCCGGAAGGTAGTCGTGGGCCATAACCATCTTCGATGCCACCATCACCGCCGCCCCCGCCTGGATTTTCCAGCGCTGGGGGTCATCACACACTGTCAGGCTTTGCGCCTCCGTAACTATTTCGTCTTCAAGGGCTATTGCACAGGCTTCTGGATCAGCATCGTCTGCAAACGCTCCCCTCTTCAGCCCGGTATATGCCTTGTCCACGATACCCTGAACCAATGCCGCCTGCCACGACAGAATATCTTTCTCTGTGGGGGGCATTTTGGCGGCGTGGTTCATACTGTTAATAAACAGTGTGTTTTTAAATTATCTTTTTTTTGTTTTTTTTAATTTTGGAGTTGTGGCACGATCACGAGGAACCCTACGAGCCCCAGAATGAACATGGGCGTGTCGTTGGTGGTGTAGGCGACGAAAAGCATCGTGGCCAGAAGACAGAGGACCGACGCCTCCAGACCTTTGGCATAATGTCGCCACGCCGTAGTCCTTCTCATATCTTCGAACAGCACGTCACTAGTCATGGTGACCGTGGTCTGTCCGGCGAAGCAAGGATCGGCCTCTTCCTCCGGGCACTTGAACGCCTTGATCTTGCCGAGGAGTTTGTACATATCATTGTACTCTTGGTCCGATAGCTTCTCCTTCACGTCGAAGAGGATGTCAGAGACTTCGGCGAACTCAGGGCACTGGAAATCCATTGTCGATAGTGTGTGTGTGTGTGTGTGTGTGTGTGTAGGGCTATGTGGTAGCCTTCGCAAGGCTTAAGGCTAGTAAAAAATGCAGGAAAATAATATTGTCAATATGTAAATGTCAGCGTTTGAGCCACCGCCACTACAGGGGAAACTACCTTCGTGTAAGAAAATCTCTATGATACAGGCAGTGGTTCAGAACCTAAACCCTGAGTTTGAGAATCATGACATACCCGATATCTTTGATAACCCGCAATTAACTTATAACAACTTCTATACCGATTGTGTACCAAGACTACAAGGGAAAATGCAAATACCACGCTCGATGATTTATGATGATGATCCAAATGGTTCTGCGGGGTTCATATTACCATTCCATAGAGTCATAGGTTCCGGGACATTCGGGACTATCGTTCAGTACACGCATAACAGAAAATGGAAAATAGCCGTCAAGATAACCAGAAACAAGGAGGGGACAGAACCATGCTTTGACACCAGCGAACTGTTGACTCCCAACAACGCCGAGAATAACTACATCCTGCGACAATTCTGTGTCGATAATAAGTACAATGGCCTCAACATAGTGGCAATGGAACTCTGCAACGGAACTCTCAAAGACCTGATGCTACAGCATCTAAACTTCGGAATGGATGGTACAAGCATTTACAACATGTACGGCATGTGGCCACAGTGTATCCGAATAGACATCCTCATTAAAACCATCCAAGCCGTAGCATACCTCTGGAAGCTGGGTTACGCTTACACCGACATGAAACTTGAGAACGTCCTCTACAAAATGGTACCGGGGGTTAATAAATATGAAATAGTGCCAAAGTTGGGCGATCTTGACGGGCTCTGTGATAGTCGAGAAGACTCGCTAGTGAATGCTCATTCAACAGTGACTTACCCGTCACCGGAATACGTCAGGGAGAGTTGCACAGAAGCTGACGTCTCTTGGGGTATTGGCATATTAGTAGTCATGATGCTTACCGCCGCCCAACAAGGTGGTGCCAAAAAACTGGAAACCCTTCAGCTTAGGCATCATCATTTCTCAGTATTTCTCCCAGACGGTGTGCCTGATGTAAAGAAACTTGGCACCGAGACGGCGAAGACCCAAAAACTTATTGACAACGTTCTACTACCTGGTCTCGGCGCCGAGCAGATCGGCATTGTCAACCGTCTTTTTAACCCCAAAGAAAGCCGCACAAAGGTCGATGTCGTGCTCGGGGTTATGAACAGTTACCGCACTTGGCTTGACACTGCGTGTCCGCAACAAATCGAACAAAAAAAATTAATTAATAAGATTTAGAAATAACAACCAACTCTTCGATATCGAGCCCCTCAATTTCCAGGAGCGTGAGACCACATTTCCCGTAGTCTCCGCCCTGCGTGTCCCTAAGGACGAGGTAGTCTTCCAGGAAGCCGACGACCGTCACCGAGTGCCTTTCGTAGCACCGGGTCCGCACGGAGTGCTTGTCGGTCACCATGGGAACGTTAGCTCCGATGATGGCGACGTTGGTATCCCTGAGAGCGTCCTTCACACGCAGGATCTTATCGGTGCGTTCCACATGCCGCAAGCATACGACTTCGGCCGTAACGTCCAACTGTGCGAGTGCCTTCATCACCTTGGTATCGTTCCAGTAGACGCACATCGCCATCCCGTTGTTATGTGTGTTCTTGGGGGCAACGTCGACCAGCGGGCACCGCTTGTTCAGTAGAACTTCCAGCGCCGTCTGGGCGGCGAAGGGGACGCAGTTGCTCCCGGTCTGTGTGCGAACCGGAGTCGATAAACTATCCTTGGCCCAAGGAATAAGAGTCTTGGCCCAGGTCTCTTTGAGGGACAGCTTTGGCATCGAAATGCTTGCTTTACGAAGCAGACATTTCTTGGCCCTTTGGGACTCAATCGCTTTGCGAGCTTGGGACCTTGAGAAAATCGCCATTATTAACAGCATCTCCCAATGGGTTCTAAGACATCCGGGAAATACAACTTACTTAGAAGTTCGTATCATCGTAACCAGCATAGTCCTGAGCCTGCAGCCTAAGTGCCCGAGCAGTCATCCACAGTCCTACACCCCCAGGCAAAGCGTAATGCCAGATAGTATGCCAGAATATGAAGACTCTAAAACTAGAAATCCCATAAAAGTCTGTTTTCATTGCATACTGGGCTTTGATAAACACCGAATACGAAAACGCCAAAGTTGCAACCCAGATTACCCATTCGACAGGGGGCATTCTTAGCCACAGGAGTTTAGCGACTGTCCATACGGTAAAGAGACATGCGTGAAGGCGGTCTGCGACTTTCCACCAGGAGTTGATACCAAATGAATAGACATCGCACCCGTATGAGGTTACGGTTTGGGAAATACACAGCACCACTTCATACCTCATATATGGAAACAGTGGTCTATTCCAGAAAGGAACACCAAAACCCAGACCCAATATAGCGTATGACAATGAAGAAAAAGCATAAGAACCCCAAAGCGAAACAGTCTTCTTCCCATCGCACCACAATGGATTGAGGTTCGTTTTGGGCGACAACATCGTTGCCACGAACTTACGTGCCAAAATTTCAGTCATTGTCACTAACTATTTCCGTACTCATTTTAATCACTACTTTTTAAATTGCGTGCTTTTCTTCAGCCTCTGACACAGGGTCATCTTGGGTCCAGACACCGCCAGCCCGAGTTCCCTGCAAGCGTCGACGAGCTGGACACGTGTGGGAGCGTGCGGGTTGCTCCCATTGCCCTTTGTGCATAAGCTTAGGTCAAGGGGTCTCCGGACCGGTGAGTCCTGCTTGGGTCTGCTGCACGTCGCCGGGGGGCTCGACACAGAGGTCCCGTATACAGCGTCGAGGGCTACGGACCATACACGCTTCTTGTCGAAGAACGCCCTCTTTTTCGCTGGGGTTGTCGCCCTGTTCTTTCGCAGTTCGGCGCTGTCCCACTTCTCGGGAGCCGTGGGGTTATCAACAATACTCGCAATAGTGAGTTCTAGCTCCTTGGGATCCAACGCCCCCGCCCTGAGCAAGTCACCACGCACGAGTTGTACCGCCCAATTGTGGTGTATGCGAAACAACTTGTGAAGGTTCTTCTGCATAGCCGTCCATTTCTTGACTGCCGCCGCCACGCTCAGACCGTAGCCGAGACCCCTCCCCTGCGGCCGCCTAGTGTAAATTCCCATTGTGACCGCAAATATAAGCACCCACACCGAACACCCACCCAAATTATCGTCCAAATTTCTAATATCCGCCTCGGGGCTCGTAGAATTGAGGGCAGAGTACATTCTTGGGTTCGCTTTGGGAGGTGGCTTTGGTCCATTACTACGGGCATATTTCCACGTACTGCGATCGGGAGAGATAATAATCATTGACAGAGTCTCCGATGAGAAGCTCCTAACTTGCTTGGCGTCGTGGAAGAACTCGTTTCGGTCAAGGCATAGTGTGGTGTCGTGGACCTTCGTGAACAGAGGGCTACGCTTCGCCGGAACCCCATTCGGGTCCCAGTACTTAATAACAGAACGGTTGCCCTTTGAGACGGCAACTGCGGCGACCTGGTGCTGGTCCATACCCTTTCCAGAATCGAGATCCACGAACAAGACCATCGACGGGACCCTGCTTACGTCACTGCGTTGCAAAGCCGATTTCGTTGCAACGGCCCCTATGGCATCGCTGGTAGCCTTCTGTAATGCGGCACCATTCTTCTTGGTCGGTACGTAGCCTGGTGGAATCATTTATTTACCATTCGACAATATTATTATTACACACCGGTGCTCCCGAAACCGCCAGCACCCCGGGTCTCGTCTTCGGGCGGCTGCACCTGACCTTCAACCGGGACGCATCCAACATACGGCGTCACAATGAGCTGTGCGATGCGTGACCCAGCTTCGAACGCCCACGGGGTGTCGCTGTGGTTGAACAGCACTACGCCGATGTATCCCGTGTAGTCTTCGTCAACGACACCCGCACCAACGTCGATACCGTGCCGCAGGGCCAGACCGGACCGAGCGGCTATGCGCCCGTAGGTGTTTTTGGGCAGGCGCACCTTCAGACCCGTCGGGATGCAAGCCCTCGAGCGGGCGGGGATCTCGGAGGCCAGACCGGCACAAAGGTCCAGACCGGCGGCATCTGCCGACCCTCTGCTTGGAAGCCGGGCACCCGGGGTGGCAAAGGTGTCGATTTCGAAGGTAATCTCCATTGTTGGGGTTTTATTAATTATTAAGTTTATTATACCTTAATTCCTTGACATCTCAGCCAGTATTCTCTCGTCTTCGCCGGATGTGGCGAACACTAACCGATTTATAAGTCCATTGCTGATCTGGCTGTGGTAGACCCCTTGCTCGACATCATGCTCAGAGATCCATAGCCCGACATGAGGAGATTGCCCCGGCTGCTTCTTCTTTTCCTCTGTAATCAGACTGCATATATCATTACACATCATGAACAGGATGTCCTCCAGGATGTCCTCCAGCTTCGCCACCTCTCCAGACTTGTCCTGGAATTCATTCCAAAACTCGTTATTAAAATACGTCGGTAGAATTGTTTCCCAATTATAGAAATATTTAAAGTAGTTGGTATGTGGTGTCTTCCCTATATAAGTGTAGTCTCCTAACGTCTTCTGAAGACCTTCCCTGACATCCCAATCGACCTTGTTAGTATTCTCTACTATCGCCGTACCTATCCGAGCCAGGTAATTCTTAATCACTGCCCTAGCCTCCCTGGTCACACATAACTTCGGTATCTTGCCAACACTATAATCGTCCCCCCAATACGAGACCAATATATAATCGAACATGGCCATGATCACGTCGTCGAATGTCTCTGCAAGGAAATTGGCTTCTATACCTGGAAATTGGCCCTGTGAATATCGTAGGAAGGAATGCTTGCCCGAAACGCATAAATCTCCAGTGTTCAATAATTGTTCACCGTCCTGCACGAACGGTGTCCCGTTCTTGTAAAAGCCGAAAGCCGTGTTACAATCTATAGACCGCCCAAATCTCGAAAACGTGCTGGGCGTCCCGAAACGAACGTGAACGGCATCCATTACTCTGTATGGAGATTAAAATCCCTTAGGATAAAAATATCAATTACATATATTATAACGTCATGGATATCAGTTCAGCATTTGACGGTCTCGGCCAAACACTCGGTTCAACCCTTACTTCATCCCTCTTTTATTACACGAATACCCAATTGTACTTCACCAGGAAATCTATGTATTCCTTATCCAATGATTATAGTATCGGCTGCTGGCTGCTTTCCGCCTGTCTTCTCATCATTTCGGTCGTGTGTGGATCGACGGCGGATACGCTGGCCACGAAACAAATTGTCGCTCGGGAAATATTGAGGACCGCTAAAACGCTCCTTGACAGTATGACCGTCATAACAGTCGTCGCCAGCATGCTTATGACAGCCACAGCGATACAGGGTCAGCCCGTGTGGCCATACAGGAAAAAAGAGCGGGACCCGCAAGACATGGAAAACACGGATGATACCACCACCACAGCAAGGGTTTCTTCCGAAAGCACTTCTGTTCAACTCAAACCCACGGGTACCGAGGTATCCCCGGTTTCCGTCGGTACGCCGTCGAAATACTCGCCTTTCTAACTGCACCGCTCATGCATCGTCTTGATACACATCTCGAAGGTGCGGGCGTCCAGGGCGTCCTTAGCCTGTTCGATCTTGGCGTTCACGATGCCCAAGGACTTCGACTTCTCGAGACCGGCCCGGTGCAGATCGAGCATTATCACGGAGCGGATGGTGTACAGTTGCGAGACCAACTCCGGCAAATGATCCTCGCTACAGTAAAAGGTATTGTTGGTCATGATTGCGTGTGGTGGTATTGCCGTATTTTTCTTATGGACACCCCGAAATGTAATTAATGTTTTTTTTAATATTGGGGATTGATAAATGGCCGCAAGAAGGGACAGGAAAATTAAAAATCTTTCAGATTCTGGGCGTGCCGATTTAAGTGCGACAGCAGTTAACAAGCCAGTAAAAGCAAAAGCAGAAGCAGCAGCAGCGAGGGCCAAAGCGGCGCAGCGAGGGCGAGAGCGAGAGGCCAACAACCCTTCACGACCACGAACTCCCCCCCAAGACAGCGGCGGTAGCAAAGCGGCGCCAAAACGGCAGGCGCCTCGGCCGCCGTCGGCCGGGCCCAGGGCCAGCAACCCTTCACGACCACGAACTCCCCCCCAAGACAGCGGCGGTAGCAAAGCGGCGCCAAAACGGCAGGCGCCTCGGCCGCCGTCGGCCGGGCCCAGGGCCAGCGCCAGCGCCCCTCTCCCCAACATTATGTCTAAGCTTCCACGTGATACGTTAAAGGGCCCCAACCCAGCAGTTATGAACAAAGTACGAGAAATGAAGAGACTAAGGTCGTTACAAGAGGTTCAAACACAGTTGGTTCTAATGTCTGGTGAGAAAAAAAAAATTGAAAAATTGCATGGCAAAGCCATTGAGACAATCCATAGGTTAAAAGGAGAGCTCATTGAAAAAGAGGCACAAATTCGAAAACTCACAGCTGACGCGCAAGCTGTCACGAAAGAACAACAACAAACACTTGAAACACTGCAAGGGGAAAAATCCAGTCTCGAGGAACAGCTCCGTGAGGCCACTACCCTCGTAAAAACATCGCAGGCTGAAGAAAGGGACTCCAAAAGCAGGTTGGAGGAGGCAAAAAGGACAAACAAGGCGTACGAAGAAGATCGTCTCTTAGCGGTAAGCGTGGCAAACGCGGCACAGTTGGTACTATCAGATGCAGAGAATGCAAAAGAGGCAGCAGAACAGGCAGGCGGAGCGGCAGCGGCGGCAGCGGCAGTAGCAGTGAGAGAAGCAGCACAAAAAGTGGCATTGGCAGTGGCAGCGGCGGCAGCGGCGGCAGCGGAAGCGGAAGCGGCAACGGCGGCAAAGGAAGCGGCAGAAGCAGCAAAGGAAGAAAAGACAGTAGAGGTACGAGAGGCAGCAGAGGCAGCAAAGGCAGCACGAGAGGCAGCAGAGGCAATTCAATCGGAAATAAAAACTTTGAAAGCTGAAATGAGAACGGCCGTGCTCACTGTGAAAGCCAGCGGCGTGCTACTGACGGGGGCCAGAAAAAGGAAAGTAGAATTATTAGCATCAGCTAAGGAAGATAGGGACAATCTGACCGCCAGACTGAAGGAAGTCATGATAGAACTGAAAGCGACACAAGACATCAATGAAGAACTAAGTAAAGGTCTCAATGATCACCTCAAGAATTTAAAAAGAACCAATGGAATATTCGCTGAGGCACTGGAAGATAAAAATACGTCGACTTACGAAGATGTGGCCAAGGAATACGACAAAAAGGTGGCCGAGGAAAAGGTGGCCGAGGAACCTATGGTATTTGGCAAGGCGTGGTCGATCTACAAACGCATCCACCAACCCAACTATATTGGCAAAACGGTCACTGCGTTTGGAAAGTCGCTGCGAAAGGATTTGACAAAGCAGCGAAAGAAGGGTAAAAAATAATGTATGGTATTATCAAATGTCAGGAACTGCGTTGTCGCAAGTCTGGAAAGCCATCACCAGCAGGCGGGGTAAGCCCCGTTTGACACCCTCGATCCTGATACCGGAGTTTGTCTTGCGGAACTCCCGCATGCGGAATAATCGCCTGGATAAGGACAATGTAAGTTTAACAGAAGTAGAGGACAATGTAAGTTTAACAGAAGTAGAGGACAATGTAAGTTTAACAGAAGTAGAGGACCTCTTGAAACTTTTGGAAGCCTCTAAAGCAGAAGTTGAGATAGGACACAGGCAGGCTGTTGGCACTATCAGAACACTACAAGACAAGATAAATCTAAGTCAAGGTGAATTGATACAATTAGCTGAAACCAAAAAACAAGCCGCACAGCAGGAACAAGCATTAGAACTAATTCGAAATGAAAAAAAAATACTCCAGGGAAACAGCTTGGAAATCAGGGGAAGGTTAGAACAACTTACAGAACGTGTTAAAAGTTATGTGGAAAAAAAGGGTCAGTTTAGAAAGAAACTTTCTGAAATTGGTAAACCCTATAAAAGTATTAGTTTTGGCAAGGCGTGGTCGATCTACAAACGCATCCACCAACCCAATAATGTGCGCAATACGGTCGTTGCGTTTGGAAGGAACTTGCAGAAGAAGCCTAAAAAAAATGTATTGTAATATAAAAGGATGTCGAGTAAAGTCCGTACTCCTGTCCCTGATGATGTCAAAAAGGTCCTAAAAAATTGGAAGGTCGAAGCATGTAATAAAGATTGTATTACGGCAAGCGAAGGTCCTAAAAAATAGAAAAATATGGCGAATCAAGCCTTCGTTATCCTGGAGGCAAAGCCAAAGCACCTAACCCTTGTGAATAATTGGATCAACGTTCTGAAAAGGAAATTCCCAGATCCCAATGGCAGGTTTGGCCAATTGATGATGATGGAAGAATATAATCTTTTCGGTTTGGAAACCTCAGACAATGCTTCTAGGAAATCGTTAAGGCCTGCTTATATGATATTGTTTAGCTTAATTTCTCGTGAAAATGCCACTGATTCTACGACTACGAAGCCTGCCCAACTTGCGCCTGTCACACCCGAGGCGATACCTGTCAAACGTTCTGCCCAAGATAAAAAACTTGAAACGGACCTGTTTAACACCAAGAGAGATTTGCTCAAATTAAAGGAAGAACTCGAGAACAAAACCTCGGAACTCAGTAAATCCAACATTAAAAACGCTGCATTTGAAGATGAATTGAATCAAATAAATATAAGACTTGAAGATTTGGTCACAGGCTCGGACACAGTGTCTTTCGGCAGCCGCCCACTGACCTACAAGCGCTACAGGCAGATCCGTAACCCAGTGTGGTTCGGCAATCTCCTCAGGGCCGCCCAGCGTTCGAACCTTAGGAAAAAAGTATGAGATAATACCAAATGGCGCACATCACGGTGGTCACGGCCACCATAGGTCGACCCAGTCTGCTCAAGCTGGCCGAAAGTCTCTCGGTGCAGGGCGTCCGCACCGTCCATCTGGTGTTGTGGGACAAGAAGCGCCTTCCGGACGGGGTCGTTCCCGATGACCCTCGCATGGCTGCGCACGCCAACGCCGATTACAGCATCTTCCACTACGTCGTCGACCACGAACTCGCCCTCAAGCCCGGCGAGAGAATCGACAACCACCTCCGGGCGGTGGGTGTGGCGATGAGCACGACGGAGCGGGTGGCGATGATCGACGACGACTGCTGGGTCGAGCCGGGTTGGTTCCTTAGGGCTTTGGGGTCCGAGTGTGACTACTGCTACTGCCGCAGGGCGCTGTGGGAAAGCGAGACCCTCCGTTTGGGTGTTGACACCTACGAATCCCTAGGACACACCAACGCCTTCGGGTATGCCCTCATTGACATGAACACCCTCGTGTTCCGCAACATGAAGGCGTTCCTGGTGACGGAGATCTGCAACAACAACAACTACGTGATTGACCGCCACCTCGCCACCCGGTTGGCGGACTTTGGGGGGACCCGCTTCTTCGACGTCGGCATCAACCAGATCAGTCCCGATTTCCTTCTGGAGTTTCACAAGGCCCACATTAAACAATAAGTACTTACTCGTATTGTACGAGAAACTAGTTGCTGTTAATTTTATAAGAACCGTCCTATAGAGGCGAGCGCATCAAATGGGACGGACGGCACGACCGATGCCAAAGCAAGCAGGCATAAGGAGCGCATCACTTTGGCCCTTCCTCTCTGGAGGGTCTCGATGCGTCTCATTTTCCCAGCGGGGACGGCTTTCCCGTCCACGAACCAGATCTCGTTGAGCAATACTCCGTCGTCGTTCCATCGCTGGGTTGCGGGACCGTCGGTGCGGTGTAAAACTCCGTTGATGTACCAGATCTCGCTGAGCAATACTCCGTCGTCGTTCCATTGCTGGGTTGCGGGACCGTCGGTGCGGTGTAAAAATCCATTGGTGTACCAGATCTCGTTGAGCAAGATTCCCTCGCTGTTCCATCTCCGGTTTGCGGGACCGCCTGTGCGGTGCAGATTCCCGTTGATGTACCAGATCTCGTTGAGCAAGACTCCCTCGCTGTTCCATCGCTGGCGTGCGGGACCGTCTGTGCGCTGCAAGCTTCCCTCCACGTACCACACTTCGCTGATCAAGACTTGGTTGTTCCATCGCCGGTGAATATCGGGGAGGGGCGTCATCTTATGAGAGTGGAGTGTTAGTGTCTTGGATTAGACAAAAGTGTAATTTATTAATTCGTTCAATAATTATGTGTGTCAAAGGCAAATGCTTTCTCGTTTGGAAACACCCAGGTACATTTATGAACAGATAAACTTACCGATGAAAAGTCAGTACGCTTGGTGGAAGTACAATTGGGATTGGAGGAAATCCAAGTGGAACAAATCTGACTGGTCTTCTCATATAGCGGCCATAGACAAAGCCATTTCGACTGTCATCCTGAAGCGGACCTCCGATGCCACGTTCGTTCCGAAGGGTACTCTCCTCTTTCACGGGAGCACCGAGACTGCCTTTTTCGGCTTTGGGGAGACAAAAAGAGTGAAAAAGCCGATATATTTCGGCGTGGATCCACACATTGCTATATGGTTTGCGAACGAACAAAACCTGCGCAAGAGTAAGGGGAAGAAAACAGGTTCTTTGTTCGTGTTCGAGTTGAAGGAGGACTTAAAGGTGTTTCATTTGAAAGGGTACAAAACGGCATCAACTGGACACCCGAGGTGTAAGAAGACGGCCTGTATCCATGTCCAATCGATTGCAAAAACCCGGAATGTCGGTGATCTCTTCGAAGAACTGGGCGTTGAGGTGACCATTCCTTGGAACGACGCAAGAGACAAGTTGGAGCACATTGACACATTGAATATCGATCTCGGCCTGCTCGAAAAGAACATGAAGACCTATACCAGGGATTGGAATCCCCTGAAAGCGATTTCGGAGCGTTAAATAGTTCATTTCTTTAGTTTGGCGTACAGTTGGTTGTAGCACCAGAAGGGCTTCACGTCCATTTCGGCCCCGGGTGTCTGTATGAAGTAGGGCGTCTGCTTGGTGCGTGTGTTCCTGAACGACTTCTTCTTGGCGTCCCAGGCGAAGAAGCAGCCCTTCCGCTTGTCCCACACGTTGCTGTTGCTGAACAGTTTTTGATAGTAGTCGCACTTCACCAAAGCGGGGAACATCAGCTGCAGTTCGGTGAAGAGGGCCTGGTCGTCCTCGTCCGGGTCGAGGGGGTCAAGTTTGGCGAGTACGGTGCGCCACGCCCCCACGGTTCCGCAGGCCATTCCGCCATTTAGGGCGTAAAAGTCCTTTACGGCTTTGGGGGCGGACTTGGGCACCCTTGCCTTCATGCGGCGTGTCCAAAAGTCCCGGAAGTCGGTGTCGTCCGAACCGCTTGGGGCGGATGCGAGGGCCTTGCGACCTCCTGACTTCTTGACGAACGCACCGGGCTTGTGGTCGTACATAGGCATAACGCAGCAGGCTTTCTCCGTGCCAAATACGACAAAGTCCTTGCCTTTGGGACCCATCGAGTGGTACGTTTCGACGAAGCCATCGGGAGTGCGATTGACCAGGACGTCCCGAGCGTCGGTGACCACCACGATTTCGTGGTCTGGACGGTTCTTGATGTACTCCCGTATGCCGATCCACTTTTGGCAGAAGCCGAGGAATTCCTCGTTTCCTCCCATAGGGTTGACGGTCCAGAAGCGGTGCTTAGCGGTGGCCTTCATCTTGATCAGGCTTCCAGCGGCCCGTGGGTTACGCTTGGGGTGCGATTCGAAGGTGAGCCAGTGAATACACGACATAGTGTTTAATGTAAGACAACTTTAAAAACTTGAGTTATTTTATAATTTTACTCCGATTCGTAGTCTGTATCGACGTCGAAGGCAGCCAGGGCTTCCGCATAGGTCAGAGGCTCGGGCAGAGGCGGCGGAGGTCCCTGGCGAATGGCCGGTGCTTTTTTCCTAGGTCTGTAGGGGGCCTGCGCTGGGGTCGGCGCAGGCTTCGAAACGGGGAGTTTCTCGGTGTTGACCTGCGTTGTTGGCACCGCAGAGCGAGTAAAGAAAGGATGGTAGAAGATGAACCTGCCCTCCGTGAGCCTCCTCATGCTGAAGAAATGTTTTGCAAGATTTCGCTTGAAACTGTCAATATTGCTCGGGTTGAAATTGAACTGCGGAAGGATGCTGTCGATGAGCTTCTCGCAGTCGTCCACAACGACTGAGAGCCCGTCCGGGGACCAGGACATCACAGCGGGGTCTGCGCTGTTTGTGGCATTCACGATGTTCCAAAGCCGAATTGGATATCTCTCGGCTCTGGTCATAGACTTGGGGAAGGCACGTCCATGGCTGGCTTTAGCGGACTTTCGGCTACTTGGTCTGATATTCATTATTAAAATTGTGTCGCCTACATATATTTCCGAGCCGAGGCTAAGGTCGGGCGAAAATGTATTATACGCAACATCAACACACGGCCCTACAAGAGGACTGTGTGTCGTGCGTATTTTTATGTATTTTAATTATTCTTTTTGTTTTACACATACAGCGACCTGTTGGTAACGATGCCGTAGAACAGTCGTTCCTGGTGGTTGAGGAGTCGGTTGTGAACTTCGAACTTCTCCATGGCGAGGAGCACGGGGAGCATCTCCTCGACGTAGCTGGAGACTCTCAGTGCCGTCTTGACGAAAGCCCCGAGCTGCGTCATCGGGAGGAAGTGGCACAGCTTGCCGACATTCTTCTCCTCGCACCACAGATACATGAGGCGGGCCGACGTTTCACATATTTCCTCGTCGCCCACCGCATCGCCCACCGCCTCCCGAACTGCCACCGGGACCTCTGGGAGGTCGTCTTGGTGCTGGGTCGGGCCCATAGGGACGAAGAATGCGAGCCACGTCAGCAGTTCGGTGGCGGTCAGGTCGTCCACCTTTCCGGAAACCAATGCCGCTGCCCGGGTGAGTGGTCTGCCGTCGCACATTTCTCGTGCCGCCCGCCCCGAAACAGTCAGTTTGTCGCCTTCTGTGTAGCCCGCTCGGGTGAGCCAGCCGAGCGCCTTCGTCCAGACGTCGTCAACGAACGCCACGTTGCGGGCGAGTTTGGCGGTGAGTTCGGCGTGAGCCTTCATTTGCGTGAGGTCGTCGACGCCGTGTTCCTGTTTGAGTTCGTACAGTTCCCGCTTCGCCTTCTTTGCCTGTTTGTTGGGTAACTTAATGACCCTGTCGGTGAGCCTGCGTTCGAGGTAGAGCATTCGCTCAGTGGCTTCGGTGTCTTGCCCACCGAGCCCCCCCAGTTCAGTCTCGAGTAGCGTCCTCTCCTGCAGCAGTTCCCTGCTGAAGAGACTGCGGTCGAGCACCGCCTTCCCGGGACCCATATTCCGCAGCACGAACATGGGGTCGATTTCCAGCTGCGATTTGGTTACGGGGGGCTTCGACTTGAGGATGCTTTGAAAGATGCTGAAGGGTGCGGGCTGGCGGGTGGGAACATACAGGACGTAGCCGTGATCGTCCATCCCCCGGCGACCCGCCCTGCCGGCCATCTGCCAGAACTCGTCCGACCGGAGCCAGCGGAAATTGCCAGCCGAGCCGGAGGGTTTGTTGAGCTGTGTGAACACTACGGTGCGTGCGGGCATATTTATCCCGACCCCGAGCGTCTCCGTGGCGAACACCACCTTGAGCATCCGGGCCTGGAACAGCAGTTCCACGAACTCCCGGAGGATGGGGATCATCCCGCCGTGGTGGTAGCCGATGCCCCTCTTCAGGGCGCTGATCCAACTGTCCCACTGGGGAAGCGTGGTCACGGCGGCGTGGTGCTTCTGGAGGTGGCGGTTGTAAAGCGTTTTCCACCGCTCTTCGTGTGTGCGGACCTCCGCCGCATGTTCCTGCAACAGTGCGTCGAAATATTCGTCGGGCATATCCGAGCCCAGGGGTCGCTTGGGCTGCGACGACAGCATAAGGTTCTTGGTGATGGTTCCTGCGGCATGGACGCAGCCCTTGCGGCTCATACAGAAGATGATGGCGGGGCACTTGTCGTCCTTCATCAAGGCCCGCACTATGGGGTAGTAGTTCTGGCTGCTCCGCTGGCCGGAAATGGCACCGTAGGTGGTGGTATTGAGTCCTGTCGCACCGTGCGTGCACCAGCATTCGACGAAGGTGCTCTGGTCGTTCAGGCCGCCCACGTGCAGCGGAACGTGCCGGTCGATGCGCTGCACAATCTCTGTGGGTCGCCGGGAACTCAGCCACTGGCGGAAGTTTTCGGGTTCGGTCAGTGTCGCAGAGAGACTGATAATTTGGACACTGGGGGGAAGGAGCATCACCGTTTCCTCCCAGACCGGGCCCCGTTCGGGGTCGTTGATGTAATGCACCTCGTCCTGAATGACCATTTCGACGTCCTGGAGGTCGGGGTCGAGCACCCCGTTGGCGCTGGAGATTAGTTTGTTGCGAAGGATTTCGGCGGTCATTATGAGCAGTTCGCCCGCTCCGTCCCCACCTGGGGGAACGGCCCGATCCTTGATGTCGCCAGTGAGGATGCTGACTCGGCCGTGAAGTTTCTTGCCTAGACTGTCATACTTTTCGTTGGACAGAGCCTTGATGGGGGAAGTGTAAACCACCCGTTTGTCCCTTGCGAATGTGGAGAGGATCCCGAGCATCGCCACGGCGGTCTTACCGGAGCCAGTGGGGGCCATGCCGAGGAGGTCGGAGCCACTGGAGAGCACTTCGAGGCACCGGTTCTGGAAGTCGTCAAGGGGGTGACCGAGGAATTCTTCGACCGACTCCTTGAGGTCGGCCTTGTTCCAGCGCTCGGTGACCTGCTGGTCTCGGGGGGTCTCGTGGACAGCCACAGCCTCGGGGGGCGGTTCGAAAAGAACCACCGTTCCAGGCGTGGTGATCCTGAGCCTCGAGATGCCGTTCCGTGTGATTCCCCATAGTTTGACGGGGGCAGCACCGATGCCGATGGAGTCGGGGGTGTACCAGCTCTCCGCTTTGGGGATGCGCACCCTCCGCTCGGGGAGGTAGACCAGCACGGAGTCTTCCTGGGGGACCGGCGTGACTTCCCGTGGCGTGTCCTTACATTCGTAGGCGAGTTCCATAACGGCGTGACGGTAGTGGAAGTGCGACAGTTGTAGCATGCGGGTATTGAGTGCGTCAATATCGATTCCAGGAAGGTCGAGCCGATGGTATTTCATCTGGTTGAAGACGTCGGGGAAACGGCGAATGGGGGAGGACATGTGGGCGTAGTTGACGACGCCGAGGCCGGAGTGTTCGAGTGCCGCACCGATGGCGTACAGCGCAGGGTCGTCGCCTGTCTTGGTGCGGAGCATCGCTTCGCCGCAGCGCTCCACGAGGAGGTTGCCGAAATACTTGTTGTACTCTAGCATCGTCCAGGCCACGATGTCTTCGGCGTCTGTCTCTGCGGTCACCTGGCGCAGGCACAGTAGCTTCTGTGCGTACCTGGGGTCACTGGTGAACTGTTTGTAGCTTAGGGCACTGCGGTTCGCCACGAAGGTGTTCTCGTGACTGCGGTCTATGATATTTCCGTCCTTGCTGTGGATCCACAGGCTGATACAGGGCCGGACGGAGTTTTCGCACAGGCTGAGGTGGTTGTGGGCGACTTCGGGGGGCATCATGGGCTGGGAATGCTGAGTGCCGTTGGAGTGCCAGTAGGCAGAAGCCCCACGGGTCTGTGCCCAGCCGAAGAAGTCTGGGTTGCAGCGATAAAACTCGGTAACATCAGTCACGTGGACGCCGATGCGGTATTCGTCTGTGCCCAGGTATTCGACACTCAGGGCATCGTCGATATCTTTGGTTCCCACGTTGTCCACCGAGAAGGCTCCAATGGCGGTGGTGTCAAGAGCATTATTGGGGAGACAGTAGTGGGGGTAGCGGCACTTGACGTCGTAGAACAGGCGCAGGACGGCACTTTCTGTGTCGAGGCAGCCGACAGGACCGTACAGTTCGGAGAGTTCCAGACAGTCCTCGTTATTTTTTTTATTATTAATTACTTTGGCCCAGCGGTCCACGCACCCGGACGCCTTGGTCCGGACAAAGCAGGCGGGACCTTGGTCCAGACCTTGAAAGCGGACACCCCTACCGGCCACTCGGTCGGGACGAGAGAATTGAAGAATACCGTAAATCATGTTTAAATTTTGTTTAATAAAGTTGCATAACATTTAATCTGTTTTCGCCTTAACCCCCTTTTTAATCTAGTTTTATAGTGACCCGCACCGTCCGCCCGCCCTTGAAACAGGCAACCCAAACGTAGCCGTGACCTTCGTCCGCAATAGTGTCTTCCCCAGTCCGCATAGCCGTCTGCTCGGCTGTAGTCCACTTGTATTCGTCGATGCTCCTGATCAGACGGGGGTTCGTGGCTGGTATCATCATTGTGTAGTGTCCGGATTGGACAGCATTGTGCAGCCCTAGGCCCAGGTGGAAGTGCATTTTAGAAAAGAACGTATACGATGTGTGTGCAAGGTTCCCAGGGAGCGCTGTGAAACTGCCTGCAGTTGCAGGTCCATTCTCCGCCCTGGTGGCTGACGGTGTGGCCAGCGACCGTCTGTCTCTGGGTCTGGCCGGGGTTTCGCCCCCCGCTGGTAATGCGCTCGACGGTGTCCTTCAGGGTTTCCCCTGGGAGAGCACCTCGGCGTTCGGCGTTGCGAGTTAGACTCCGCTCCACATCCAGGCGGGCTTCGACTTTCAATTTCGAGTAGCTGTATGTTCCACGGCCAGGTAATTCCATAGTTGTGTCGTATGGTTTGAGCACTTACACGAACCTAGGGGTCTTTTTTAAAACTTTTTTAACCAGGACTTGAAGACGGCACGGGGTCTACAGCGACAGCTCGCTTCTCTGTCGGTATAGTTATTAAAGCGATGACATTTATATTGGAGAAATGAAATATCTATTATATATTTTAATAGCGCACAGCGTGTGGCCGCTTCTGTTTGGTCCCCCGCCGCCACATGGCCCCCCTCAGAGTTCGGGTATCATTCCATTGCGGGCGGAGGCGGCCCGTTCTCTAATGGCGTTGTGGTCGGAGTGTATGCTAGAGAGACCAGGAGTTTACCCCCCGTGTTCGTATGAGGCGTGTTATGAAGGAATTCAGGTAGTTGGTCACGAGATGTCGGATGTCGTAGTTCTGGGGTACCGTCATGGTCACGGGGACGAAATGGTCATCTCGCATATACTTATGTGTAAGCTGGAAGAAGAGTCCCGTCAGGTGTTTGCGCACGGCATTGTAGAGAACCCGGATAACATTCATTTGAATAAAAGCATAATTCCTATGATGCAGGACCTGCGAGCCAACGCACTCAGGTCCAACTACACAGTGGAGATCGCCCCGCTTATGGACTGGGCTTATGGTGTCTATCACTTCGCTCTTGTTCGAGAGTTGTAATTACCTTATAAAGGAGAAATAAAAATATATTATATTAAATAAAAAGAGTCATGGAAATAAACTGGGAGGATTTATTTAACACCAAGAGGCCAATAGATCGCAAGTATGTCAGAGCTAGTAATTCAAGGGATAGCCTGCGGTGGCCTTACAAAGGCGGTTATAAAGGCCCGCCAGTTTATGCAAGCTATGTTCCAGAAGACGAACAGAGTCGGTGGAATAGACTGCCGACCATAAAACCAGTCTTGTATGCCGATGCCAAAGTCTCAAATAAACCTGCAAAGCGTGGAAGAACAGAGATCACTGCTAGCCAAGTGTTGATGGGAAAGATAAAAGAAGGACAAGTTACAGTGAAGTTCGGTACTCCAAGTAGGTTTTATAGATTCGGAAAACGTATACATCACAATACCGCATTTGGACTGTACCGAAAAGGTGTTCGATTCACAGTTCTATAATTAAATATTTGGAAAACGCTCGGGCCGCATTATTATTTCCTAGAAACTCCTTAGTCTCTTGGCTGCCCTCGGCCTGCCCCGCCGGGGTCCCGCCATGTTGAAAATGCTGGCCTTGAGCACAGCCGATTCGCTTCG
>Ga0209502_10001609_pt1 | contig 20121 bp, 22 predicted proteins | sample ArcticOcean_MG_C_10_FD_187442 | JGI IMG/M metagenome (GOLD analysis project Ga0209502, IMG submission 187442) | Marine microbial communities from western Arctic Ocean - ArcticOcean_MG_CB11_90 (SPAdes) (version 2) | ecosystem: Environmental > Aquatic > Marine > Oceanic | place: Arctic Ocean... | reverse complement strand
CTAGTTCTTCCTATAGAGCCGTGGTAGACCACCACGTTGATAGGCTGGATGTGGAAGCGCAGTAATGCGTGTAGCTGACCAGTACTAATAGCTCAATTGGCTTGATTTATGCACTGAAAAAAATTTTTAATATTGAAATTAATAATTTAGAAATCTAATTTTATTTCTTATCGATAGTATTTATTCATATAAAATAATATAAACTTAATATGAACGCACTATTTTTAGGATTAGGCTCTATCGGACAAAGACATTTACGAAATTTAAGTAAAATTGATAACAAAATTAAATTATTTGCTGTTAGAAAAAAATATTTTACTCCTAATTTAAATAAAAAAAATCAAGCAGTAAAAACTGATATCAAAAAAAAATACAAAATAACTTATTTTAAATCTTTAGAAGAGTTATACAGTTCTCAAATAAAAATTGATTTAGCGTTTATTTGTACACCATCAATTTACCATGTTGATGAAGCAATTTCATTAATAAAAAGAAATATAAATGTTTTTATCGAGAAACCCTTGGGGAGTAGTTTAAAAAATATTTCTAAACTAACTAATTTAATAAAATCAAAAAAAAATATTAAACATATGATGGGTTACCAACTTAAGTTTAATCCAATAATATTAAAGCTAAAAAAAATTCTTGATAAAAATACAATCGGTAACATATGGCATGTAAATATTCATCATGGAGAAAATATAAATGATTTTCATCCTTATGAAGATTATAGGCATTCATATGCTGCAAGAAAAGATCTAGGTGGTGGAGTTGTTTTATGTCAAATTCATGAATTAGATTATTTACTTTTTTTATTTGAAAAATATAAAATAAAAATAATAAACTCTTACTCAAAAAAATTAACCGACCTGCATATAAATGTTGAAGATACATTTGTGTCGAGTATTCAAATTTCAAAAAGAAATAAAAAAGCTTTATGTAATATTCATTTAAATTTTTATGAAAAACCTAAAAAAAGAATAATTGAAATTTTAGGAGAAAAAGGAAAAATATCATGTAATTTAAATACTGGTGAAATATTTATATTTAATGAAAAAAAAATTAAAAAGATTGAATTCAAATTTGACAGGAATGATGTTTTTAAAAAACAAGTTAAATACTTTTTAGACTCAATAAAAAACAACAAAAAGATTGATCAACGTTACGATGTTTTGAATGGAATTAAATCCCTTTCATTGGCTTTAAATTTAAAAAAAAATAAATGAGTCTATTCAAAAAGAAATTAAAACGAATTAATTATTCATTTGTCATGGGTAGATTAAGCGATAAAATTGGTGGTGAATTTCAATACTTTCCAATTGATGGATGGCAAAAAGAGTTAAAGATTGGGAAAAACTATGGATTTGATGGAGTTGAGTGGATAATTTCTGACTACTCCAATCCTATTTTCAACAAATTATTTCTTAAGGATATAAAAAAAAATTTAAATAAAAGAAAGATGAAAATTTGTTCATTAGCTCTTGATTTAATTATGAAAGAACCTTTACATAAAATCAAAAATGAAAATATATCGTGGCTTATAAAAAAAATTTTGTATATTCAAAAGAACTTTAAAATTTCAAGAATCACAGTTCCAATAGAAGAAACTTCACGTTATAGAAATCAAAAAGAAAAAAATAAATCTTTGAAAAATTTAAATCTTATAGTCAAAAAATTATCACTAAAATCATTAATATCAATAGAAACTGATCTTTCAGTAAAAGAACTAAAAAGTATTTTTAAAAACAAAAATTTTTTAAAATTAGGATTATTAGTCGACATAGGTAATTTGAGAGCTTTAAATAGATCATTGAAAACTTATTTTAATTTGTTTTCAAATAGAATATATGGCATCCATGTAAAATATAGAGAAAAAAATCATGGTGCTTCAAAGAATATACCTACTAAGTTTGATGAGATGAATATTTTAAGAAAATATTTTTATGAAGCATCTAATCTAAAAGATATAACATTTCAAACTTATAGGTCGAAGCATAATTATCTTTATGATATGAAAAAAAATATAAAAGGTTTTAATGAAAATTTTTTCGGATAAATATTCAATTGTTACTGGTGCAACTGGTTTGCTAGGGCCATTTCACGCTGAAGCGTTAGCTGAGGAAAATTATAATTTAATTCTGATTGATCTAGATCATAAAAAATTAAACTCTGTTAAAAGAAAACTACAAAAAAAATACAAAAAAATAAAATTTCTGACATATGTTTGTGATATTAGATATACAAAAAATGTAGATAAATTATTTTCAGAATTAAAAAAAAAGGAAATTTTCGTTAGTTGCTTAGTAAATAATGCTGAAAACAATCCAAAGATGAAAGAAAAAAATATTAATAAAGTTTTAAACAGAATTGAAGATTATGATGAAAAAAAAATTTTTTCAGAAATAGAAGTAGGTATTATGGGTTCATTCAATTGCTCAAAAGTTTTTGGAGCTGAAATGGCTAGAAAAAAAAAGGGATCAATTATTAATATTTCTTCTGATCTAGGTATATGTGCTCCAGATCAAAGAGTTTATGAAAAAAATGAAAATTATAATAAAATTAAAAATTTTAAACCTGTTGGATATTCAATATCAAAGCATGCAATAGGGGGTTTAACTAAGTATTTATCAACATATTGGGCTAATAGAAATGTTAGGTGTAATACTCTTGCTTTGGGTGCCGTTTTAAATAATCAACCAAAATTTCTAATAGATAATGTAAAAAAAAGAATTCCCTTAAACAGATGGGCAAAAAGAAGCGAATATAAAATAGCTATAAAATTTTTAGCGAGTGAAGAAAATAGTTATATGACTGGACAGACGTTGGTTATAGATGGTGGCAGGACAATTTGGTAAATAAAAAAGAAAAAATATGGGCAATAATTCCTGCTAGAGCTGGCTCAAAGGGATTAAAAAATAAAAATATTAAAAAGATAAAAAATAAACATCTTATTTATTACACTATAAATGATGCAATAAAATCAAAGATGTTTGAAAAAATTTTTTTTCTTACAGACTCAAAAAAGTATGCAAAGATTGCTGAAAGCTATGGAGCAGAAATTCCATTTATAAGATCAAAATCAAATGCCTCTGATAAATCTACAGATAATGATTTATATTTATATATGTTAAAAATTTTTAAGAAAAAAAAAATTAAAACACCAAATTATTTTGCTCATTTAAGTCCTACAGTACCATTCAGGTCAAATAATATCATTTCAAAAGGAATTGAATTCTTTTTTCAAAATAAAAAAAGCAATCTCCAAACAATGCGGTCTGTCAATCATTATTCCGCAAATGCTTATAAGAATGTAAGAGTTATAAATAAAAAATTATGTTCTATTGTAAAAAAAGATTTTGATGTTAACAAACTTAATTACCCAAGACAATTTTATGAAAAAACTTTTAAACCAAATGGATTGATTGATATAATTAGTAAAAAAAATTTAGAACTAAATAAAACTACACATGGCCGGAATACTCTTGCATTCATTACTAATCAAGTATATACAACGGATGTCGATACTAATGTAGATCTTATGTGGGTAAAGTTTTTGCTAAAAAATCGTTTGATAAAATTATAAAAATGTTTGATATTAAAAAATATTTTGATGAAAGTTCAAAAACAATATCTAGTCTTTATTTGTTTGAAAAAGAACTTGTTTCATTTTGTAATTTAATTCATGAGACGAATGAAAATGATAATAAAATTTTAGTTGCTGGTAATGGTGGATCGTGCGCAGACGCAGAGCATTTTACAGGAGAACTTCAATGTACATTTAAAGATGCCAAAAGACCTCCGATATCTGCTTTTTCAATTGCAGGAACATCGGCAGCTATTACTGCCTGGGGAAACGACTTTGGATTTGATACTTTTTTTGAAAGACAGGTTTTAGCACATGGGAAAAAAAAAGATTTATTAGTTTTAATATCAACTGGTGGAGGAAAAATTGACGGTGCTTCATCTAATTTAGTAAAAGCAGCTACAGCTGCTAAAAAAAATGGTATGAAAATAGTTTCACTTGTTGGAAAAACTGGAGGTGAATTGAAAGAAATGTCAGATATTACTTTTCATATTAAAAATAATATAACATCTTTTATTCAGGAAGCTCACATGTCTATTCTTCATTGTGTTTGCGAATTACTTGAGGAGAAATTAAAAAATTAATGAATAAAAATGTAATAAAATTTAAAAATGATCCATATATAATATCTGAAATTGGTATTAATCATAATGGATATTTATCATTAGCTAAAAAATTAATTAAAGCTTCAGTTTTATCAGGCGCAAACGCAGTAAAATTTCAAAAGAGAAATGTAGATGATTTAGTAAATGATAAATCAAAATTAAAAAAGGCAAAAGGGTATTTGAGTAAAAATGAAAGTGATATTAATCACAAATCACCAAAATTTGGTGCCTGGACTTACCCTGACACAAGACTTGAATTAAGTGATAATGATTATTTTGAAATAAAAAAATATTGTATAAAATTGAAAGTTGACCTTGTTGTTACACCTTGGGATGAGCATAGTGTAGATTTTTTAATTAAACTTGGTGTTAAGTATATGAAAATCGCCAGTATTGATGCTACCAATTATCATTTTTGTGAGTACGTTGCTAGAAAAAGAAAACCCACAATTATTAGCACTGGTATGTCAACGTATAAGGAAATTTTAGAGACACAAAAAATTTTTAATAGATTTAAAACACCACACATTTTTTTACATTGCACATCTGCTTATCCATCAAAAAATTCTGATAAAAACTTAAAATGTATTTTAAAATTACGAAAGTTATTGAATGAAGATGTTGGATTTTCAGGCCATGGCATTGGGTCAGTAGGTGCATCAGGGGCCGTAGCATTGGGAGCAAAACTTGTTGAAAAACATGTAACATTAAGCAGAAAAATGTTAGGCCCAGATCATGCTGCTTCTTTAGAGTTTGATGAATTTTCAAATATGGTAAATTTAAGTAGAGGCATTAAAGAAGCTCTAGGTTCAGATGAAAAAAAATTTTTAAAATCAGAAAAAGTTTTACATGATGTTTTAATTAGAAAGTTTGTGACTAGGAAAGAAGTCTTTAAAAATGAAAAGATAGATTTTGATAATGTGAAGACAGCAGTTACGTATTCTTCAAGAGGAATTTTACCAAAGAACTATAAAAATATTTTTGGTAAAAAATTTAAAAAAGATATAAAAGCCAACTCAATTTTTGAATTAAAAGATTTAAAATCTTAACTAATTTTAATAATGATCGTATCAAAAACACCTTATAGGATCCCTTTATCTGGAGGTGGTACAGATGTAGATTTTTATTATAAAAAATTCGGATCTAAGTTTATCTCTGCCACAATAAATGAGTATGTTTATGTTTTTTTTATTGAGAGAAAGTTAGATAAAAATCATATGATCCAAACTTCTGTAGTTGAGTTTGCAAATAATGTTAAAAACATAAAACATGCTTTAATTAGGGAGACTGTTAGATATTTTGGACTAAAAGAAAATTTTCAGATATCAACAGTATCGACAGTTCCAACTTCTACTGGTCTTGGTACATCTAGTGCTATGGTAGTTGGATTGATAAATTGTATTAAAAAATACAAAAATTTAAAACTTAGTCAAAATGAAATATTCAAGATAGCTTATAAAATAGAGAGAAAAATTGTTAAATATGAAGGTGGCTGGCAAGACCAAATTATGAGTGTTTTTGGAGGCCTAGTTAACGCTACTATAAGCAAAAATGAAATTATAAAAATAAGCAAAAAAAAAAATATTAATAATATTAAAAAAATTATTAACAATCATTTTTTGTTAGTTTACAGCTATCGAAAAAGGGACTCATCAAAGATAATTCAATCACAGAAAAAAAATATTAAAAAGACTTATGAATTTTATAACAAAATTAAGAAATTTAACCTTCCAATGTCATACTCAATAAAGAATAAAAAAATTAATTTGATTGGAAAGATTTTCAATGATCATTGGAAAATGAAAAGAAATTTAACGAATAACATCTCAAATAAAGGGATAAATAATTTGTACAACAAAATCGAAAAATTAGACGGTTTTCTGGGAGGAAAATTAATAGGTGCTGGTGGTGGTGGATTTTTTTTAATTGCAGTCAATAACAAAAAAAGAATAATAAATGATATTATCAAAAATAATTTAGACTATATAAATTTAAAATTTGAAAATAATGGATCAAAGATTATAAAAACTTAGTTTTTAATTTTATTCAAAATAAATTGATGAATTTTTTTGTTTGATGCCACAATCACTTTTCCGTCATCAAACTTTTTTTCCCCATTCCAATTCGTGATAATTGCCCCTGCCGACTCAACAATTTTAATTATTGGAAGAATATCTACGCTTTTTAAACCAGACTCAATTAAGGCATCTAAATTACCTTCTGCAATAGAACAAAAATTATATGCATCAGAAGCGGTAGTTCTAAAAAAACCCTTATAGTTTAATATAAATTTATCTACTTTTTTAAATCTTAGAGGATGAATTGTATTTATTGCTAATTTCATATTATCAATATTTGCATTTTTATTTGTTATTATTTTTTTTCTTCTTTTGCCATAAAATAAAAAACTCGAATTTATTGTACCAATAAAAGTTTTTTTAAGGACAGGAAAATTTGCAAAACTAAAAATACAATTTTTTTTGTAATATAGTCCTATTAAATTACTCCATGTAGGTAAGTTAAGAATTAAGTTTTTAGTGCCATCAATTGGATCAATTACCCAAGTATAATCAGAATTAAGATTTTCATTTTTAAGTTCTTCACCAATAATATTATGGTTTTTATATTTTTTTCTTATAATACTACGAATTAGTTTTTCCATCTCGATATCCATCTTGGTCACAGGATCAATTATTGAATCTTTTTTACTTTTGTAGTCTAATTTTCTTGATAATGAGGGAATTTTTTTTTCAATCTCTTTTTTTATTTTAATACTAAAAGATATCAAAGAAGTTTCTGATATCATTAAAATTTAAAACCAGATTTTAAAGCATCTTCATAGAATTGCTTGACCGTTTCAACTGAATACATGTCTAATTTTTTTCCAAATTTTGATAATTTATTGATCTGATCTATTGGCATAGTAATAATATCAGTCTTAGTTTTGATTGCTTTAAATATATCATAAGTCATTCTTGTACTTGCCCATAAACTTTTACATTTACTATTATTCTTAATAAATGAATTTATCTCTTCAATAGTCTTTTCTCCATCAATCCCTGAGTCAAAAATTCTCCCTACAAATATAGAAAGGATAGTATTGGTATCTTTAATTTCGTTTATAATTTCTTTTATCTGATCTAGGGTAAATATTGCTGTTATATTTAATTTAATATTCTGTTTAACGAGCTCTTTAATTACTTCTTTAGTACTTTTGCCATTAGAAAAAACAATGGGTACTTTTACATATACATTTTCCTTAAGTCCACCCAAAATCATCCCTTGTCTGATCATATCATCTTGTGTATCAGAAATTACCTCAAGAGACACAGGTTTGTCTCCACACTTTTCTAGTATTTCTTTAGAGTAAGCTAAATAATCTTTTGCGTTATTCTTTCTAAATAAACTTGGGTTAAATGTGTAACCATCAATTTCAATTGGTAATTTCAGATTAATTTCATCTGTTTTTGGTCCATCAGAAAATACAATGATTTTTTTATTTAATTTATCTATCATTATTGAAAACACTCATTAAGCGATAAATAATAAAAAAGCAAATTATAGTTTTAATTGAATTCATAATCAATTTTTAGGAGTTTATTTTATAATTGCAATTAAGGATATTAAGTATATTTTTTTCTAAAAGTTGAAAATTTAATTTTTTCATTATTACTATTTTTCTTCATATTTTAAATATCTTAGAATATAGCTTGTATACTATAAATGAAAAAAAATTATTTGAATATTGATATATTATTAGAAACATCAGTGTTCCAAACTGGTTTTAAAAGACTAAATTAAATATATTAGTTTATGATATCAATTTTAGTACCAACTCTAAATGAAGCAAAAAATATACCTAAATTAATTAAAAAATTAAACAACTTTCAATATAAATATGAGCTGATTATTGTTGATGATAATTCGACTGATAATACTGAACAAATAGTCAGAAAATTTCTAAATAAAAAAATAAAATTTTTAAAAAGAGTCGAAATAAATAGAGATTTATCACAATCAATTATGTTGGGTGCCGAGAATGCAAAATATAAACATGTGCTAGTCTTAGATTGTGATCTACAACACGATATAACTGACGCAAATTTAATGTTCAAAAAATTATTAAAGTATAATCTTGATATAGTAATTGGAAGTAGATTTTTAACACAAAAATATTCTGGAAACTTGGGATTTTTTAGATCATTGTTTTCTCTTTCATTTATATTTACTATAAATTTTTTACTAAAAAAAAAAACTACAGATCCACTTTCTGGATTTTTTATCTGTAAAAAAAATATAATGTTTAAAAATAAGGATAATTATTTTTTAAAAGGATACAAAATTTTATTTGATATAATTTACAATAGTAGACAAAATGTGAAAATTAAAGATATTCAGATTAATTTTGGAAAAAGGAAACATGGAAAGTCTAAGTTAAATAGTAGAATTGTAAGAATTTTTATCGAACAAATTTTCTATACTTTGAAGAAAAATTTTCTATTAAATAAAAAAAAAAAAATTATATAAGCTATCGAATATAATCCTAAAAGATGTTTTGGGGTTATCCAGCCAATTACTTGAGAAGTGATGTTTGAGCTAGCTAAAAAAAAGTAATAAAATTGATTTTTATTCTGTAACTGCATTAAAAATTAAATTTTGTGAAATTGGACCTGCTAAGTAATTTCTAATAGCACCACTATTATAAATAGAAATTTTACTTGAGTATTTTTTTATAAATTCATTTATTGGTACATTGTTAATAGAGAGATTAGTTATATGATTACTTAAAAAAAACCTAGTAAAACTTTTTGTTGGATTAAAAATATTTTCAACTCTATAAGAATATCTTTTATATTTTTTTGAAAATTTTTGTACAAATAAGGTGTTATTTATTTTTTTATTATACTTTGTTTTTTTTCCTTTAATTAATTTTTCAACTATTTCAAATATCGTCATAGGTATGTAGTATGAATTTTTTTTATCAATTAAAAAATTTAAACCATAATTAACATCACCATCAAAAAAATTTATTTTATCTTCTAGTTTAATTAATTTTGAATTATATAATAATTTTATCAAACTAAAGTTTCCAACACATATACTAAGATTTTTTGTTTTAATTTTTTTTTCGTCAGTATGCATTGTAATTATTTCATTTTTTATAGATAATTTTTTTATTTTTTTTTTAATTAAACAATTTTTAAAATGCTTCTTATTTATTCTAAAAATCTTATTGTCTAAGTAATTTGAAATATAATATGTGCTATTAAATTTTCGATTAGAAAATAATTTCCTTAATCTAAATATTTTTTGATTTTTTAAAAATTTATCAAATTTTTTGTTTTTTAAAAAAAATTTGTACATTTTATAATTTATATACCCTCCCCAAATATTCGTGTTACCACCAATACCTAGATTTTCGTAAAATCTTAAACTTTTTAAATCTTTTTTTTCGTTAGTAGAAAAAACTATAGAATTTGGGTGAATTTGAAATTTAATTAGTGAACTTAGACCAGATCCTATAATTGAGTGATTTGTGATTTTCATGGTATATATTTTTGTGAAAAAAATTTTAATTATTGGTTCAAGCTATAGTATTAAAGACACATTTTCAAAAAAATTTCACAGTAATTTGATCTATTTTTCAAATTTTAGAGATGCATGGTCATTAAAAAAATTTAACAATTATGATATAATAGTAGTTTCTGGTTTTCATCATAGCCAAATCAAACAAAATTTTGCAAATTTTAATCTTTATATTCTTAAATATTTAGACTTTCTAAAAAAATTAGAAATTTGTTGTAATAATATAATTCTTATATCAACATTTATTCCATCCAAGTTATCATTTAGTCGAGTAGTCTTTTTTTATAAGAGATTGTCTGAGTTTATCATAAAAAATAAAAAAATAGAAATAATTTATTTCAAAAAAATAATTCATAAAAAAAATAAAGAGAATTTTTTAATTAAACTTTTAAAAGTTATAGGATTCAAATTCACCAATCAAAATTATTTAATAACTAATATGGAAAATTTTAAATTAAAAAAAATACCTGAACCAAAATTTCTTTTCTTAAATATTAAAAGATATATGATAATTGAAAGATTTCTAAGATTTTTTGATATCTGATAAATTTATCTTATTTTTAAATATAATTTTTTTGTTTTTAAATTGGGAGAGTCATCAACCACAACAATCAAACAATTAATATTTTTTCTTATTTTTCTAATGAGAGTTAAAATATTTTCATCTTCTTTATAAGCAGTGATTACAATACCTATTTATTTCTTTAATAAAATACTTTTTAGATTAAGCCAAATATACTATTAAAAAAAATTTTTGAAGTATTTATTTTTATCAAAGTTTTGAATATAGATTATAGCTTTTACTTTTTAGGTGGTACATTTATAATCTTATAGATTTTTCAACTATTTATGATATAAAAATTTTAAATGATAAGTGAAACTAACATTAATAAAAAAATATCAATTTTTATTTATCTAATAATTTTTTTTTCATTTGCTTACACAATTACAATTGGAACCAATTGGCATGCAGAACCAGGTACTCTTGCTAATAGCGGTATTTATGAAGAATATGCTGAAAGACTTGAACTAAGCGAAAAGTCAAAAAATCACAGAGAATTTTTTGGCGGTATGTCTGGTGATGCAATTCATTACATAATGATTGCTATGGGAAAAAGTGATATTAGCCACACTCCTTATACATACAGAATTTTAGTTCCTACTGTAGTAGGCTTTTTTGCAAAACATTTCACCAAAGATCTCAAAAATTATGAGTTTTATAATGATATATTGTTTAAAAAAATTTCATTTCTATGGAGAGGAGTTAATCTTTTTGCGTGTTTTTTATTAATTTTAATACCCTTGTTTCACTATAGAAATTTTATCTTGTCTGATAAATCTCCTCAAATTTTTTTACCATTAATATTAATGAATCTTGTTAATGCTGGTGTTATTCTAACTGTTCCATATTCTTTATTAGATATACCAACTTATGTAATTTTTTCTTTAGCTGCCAGCTTATTTTTTTTGAAAAATTTTGTTTTATTTTCAATTGTAATCTCAATTGGAGTACTTACTAAAGAGGTTTCAATACTACTATATTTCCCATTATTATATTTATTAATAAATGAAAAATTTTATTTAAAAATTAAAAATATATTAATATTTTTCTTACCTTTGGTTGTATTTATTTGTGCTAGAAAGCTTGTTTCTGGATCTATAACTGATATGGGTCAAATGAGATATGATATTTTTAAAGATCCATTTGATTTTTATTATTTTAATAGAAATTTTTATGATGTGGGATTTAAAAATTTTTTTGCAAGAGTAGGTAATTCTTTAATCTTTATTATAATAATTTCTTTTTATATAAGAATAAAATTTAAACTAGAAAAAAAAATTTTCAATGTTTGTATTCTATTTACATTTTTAATAATATTAGCTACTTTTTTATTTGCATCAGGAGTAATACGCGTATCACAGATAGCCTTACCTTTTTTGTTATTTTACTCTTTAGAAAGTATTTTTCAAAAATACAAGAATTAATTTAATAATATTAATTTACAGAATAAAATGAAAACTTTGATAGATATTTTAAAAATTATAACTTTTGCTGATTATTCATTTAATTTTCCCAAAAAAAATAAAATTGTTTTGTGGGATGATAACTTAAAAGAATTTTTGGAGCCTTATGTGAAAAATCAAAATTTTACAGTACTTCATAGTAGAGGTAAAAATTATAATTTTTTAATTTTATTAAAAACATTATTGAAAAAAGGCCCTTTTTTTAGAGGTATAGACTATTTCAATACATTTTTATTATATGTTGAACCAAAAATTCTTATAACCTTTACAGATAATTATGATATTTTTTATAGAATTGGAAATTTTAAGAATATAAAAAAAATTTTTGTTCAAAATGGATATAGAACTGAAACAAAAGAAGATGTTTTTTTTAATAAAAAAAAATTAAAAAATGAAAAGAAAGATTTAAAAGTTGACTATATGTTAACATTTAATGAAGAAGTTGGTAAAAAATATCAAGAATTTATTAATGGTCAGTATAAAGTAATTGGATCATTCAGATCTAATAGATTTAAAATTAATAAAAAAAAAAGTATTGATATATTGTTTATCTCACATTGGAGAGCACACTTAAATTATATGGTAACTCCAACTTTTTCTTTTAAAAAATGGCTATCTCTACATTCTTCTATTTTAAAAAATGTACATTCTTTTGCAAAATCTGAAAATTTAAATCTTGTTGTTTATGGTAAATACAAAGATGAAAAGGAAAAAAAATTCTTCAAAAATATACTTGGACCAGAAAAAAATTGGACATTTTTAAATAATGATAGAATGAGATCTTATCATTATTGTGATATGTCAAAATTGGTTATATCATCTGTTTCTACATTGGGTTATGAAGCAATTTCGAGATCTTCAAAAGTAGTGATTTTTAACACTTTTAATCAAGATAATTCCTCAAAATCAAAAAATTTTTGCTGGCCATATAGGACTAAAAAAGATGGCCCTTTCTGGACTAGTAATTTATCTAAATCATCTTGTAATAAACTTTTAAAAAAAATGTTTAGATTAAAAATGGGTTCATGGAAAAAAATTCGAGCTCAAAATTTTGATAAAGTATTGAAACATAATGAGGATAATAAAATATTTAAGGAACTTTTAAAAAAGTTGTCAAAAAATTAATTTATATAATTTTCTTATCTATATATTTTTGTAGCTGCTTGTTGATTAACTTTGAGATAAAAATATTTCCATTTTCATTTAGATGACCACCATATTTATCATCTAAAAAATATTTAGAATAATTTTTTTTTACTAATTACTAAATTTCTTATGATAGGGTGAGCAATGTAATAACTTTCATATTTATTATTTTTTTGCGTATAAATTTTTTTTTTACCGTTAATCAAAAAATTAACTAAAGTTTTAGCTCTTATTTCATTATCATACTTACCTTCAAGGAGTTTTAAATTATTAGGTTTTTTAAATTTTTGGATATACAATATTTTTCCTTCATCGATTTTTTGATTTAACTTTAAACATGTGCAGTATATTTTATTGGTAAGAAGTAAACTATGATACATTGTAGTACTCCCTTTAAAATTTGGCAAAAGACCAGGATGTAAGTGAATTATATTTTTTGTTTTTAATAAATTTTTTTTTACAATTTCTCCTGGATAGCCACTATAAACAAAGTACCTACTTGCTGTCTTTCTAATCTCATTAAAAATTTTAATATTATTTATATTTTTTGATCTAAAAAATTTTGCTTTTACTCCATTATTTTGAATAAATTTTTCCAGGGTATGTTTTTTTTTATCAGAATATAAAAAAACTTTATAAGGTTTAATGTTATTTTTGATAAGATGTTTAAAATATTCTTTTGATCTTAATGTATCAGCAAGAATTAGTGAAATTTTCATTTATAAAAAAGATTTTATTAGTTGAATTTCATACTTGAGGTTATTGGCAATCATACTTAAAAGGTTTTTTTTTTTAACTTTATTCAACATAATTAAAACTTTTTCATTTATCTTGAGTATAAAATTTAATTTTTGTATCTTGTTAATTTCTTTAATTTTATTTACTAAAAAACCTAAATAGATATAAGTATTTATATTTGTTTCTGCTTTTTCTAAAACAATTAAATTTTTATCATAAGATTTGCACAATTTTAAATGAGCACTAAATTTTTGATATATTCTTTTTAATTTATATCTATCGTTATTATCTAATTTTTTTTTTAAAATTAAATTTTTAAGGAAAATTTCAGTATTGATTTTAAAGTAAATATTAATTTTACGTTCTTTTACTAAGCGTAGACTTGAAAAGTTTTTTTTTATGAATTGTTTTTTAAATAGATAAATATTTTTGATATCATTATTTTTATAAAGAACATTTTGGTATTTATTATCAATCGATTTTTTAATTAATTTTTTTATTTTTGTATTTAGCATTAATAAGTTTAAATATTTTTTTTAAATTTTTCTCATAATCCTTATTAAAACTGTTTTTAATTAATAAATCTGGTTTATAAGGTTTAGGATATTTTATTTTTTTTCCAACAACATTCTTTTTATTATAAATGAATTTATTATTCCTTTTGATTAACTCATCTTTTTCAACTTCAATTGATATTTGTAAATATTTTTCAAATAAAGAACGATTTTTTTTTTGATGAGATGGAAAAATGGATAATATTGAACAAACAACTAAAATTTTTTTTTTTTCAAGGTATTTACACAAGTCTTGAATAAATTTGGAATTTTTTCTTCTATCATTTACTGAGTATTTTAATTTATAATTAATATATTTTCTTATTTCATCCCCATCCATAAAGAAAATATTATTATATTTTTTCTTTAAATGACTGCAAATTTTATTAGCATAAAATGTTTTTCCACTTCCTGACATACCTGTAATCCAAATAACCATTAAAATTTTATTTTAAATTTTTTAAATTTTTTTACATCTTCTGGTGTATCGAATTCATACCAAAATTTTTTAGTTAAAAAATAATTGAAAGTTAAAATTTTATTTTTTATTAATAAATCAATAAAATTTGTCATATCAATTTTTTTGTTCTTTAGTTTCTTATAAAAAATCATTGATCTAAAAAAATCTTTTTCTTTTAATTTAATTATTCCCATGTATTGTGCTTTGGGAAACTTTTTTATTTTACCTCCTATTGAGATAATTTTTTGTTTATCAAATATCACATCTTCTGCATCTTCTTTTATTTTTTTTCTATTCATTCTTAACTTCCAAGTGTCTAACCAATTCGTTTTTAATGGTAAAACGTTATTTTTTTTTAATTTTAATGATTGAATAATTTTTGAATCAAAAATTATATCTGCATAAACTATAATTATATCTTTTTTAACTTTTTTTTTAACTTTAAATAGACTTTCAACCATATTTGTCTTTCGAAAATCTTTATTGTAAATAAGTTTTACATTTTTATTTTTATATTTTTTTAATAGTGAAAATTTATATCCTCCAACAATGTAAATGTTTTTAAAGTATTTAAAAATTTTTGAAGTATGTTCTAGAATAGGTTTGTTTTGCACTTGAAGTAAACATTTAGGTATTGATTTATTAACTGATTTTAACCTTCTACCAACTCCAGATGCCAAAACAATTAAATCCATAATTTATTTCTAAAGATGAACTTGTCGATTTTTTTGAATTTTTTATATCTCTCTGGATGCCACATTATACCAATAATTTTTTTTTCTTTATGCACAAATAGTTCAATGGAATCATCTTCGGCATAAGCTAAGGGTTTGAGGTAATTAGATAGTTTTTTAATGCTATAATTATGAAATGAATTAACTGTAATTTTTTTTTTAAATATTTTATTAAATTTTTCTGAAAAGATTACCTTATGATTGCCAATATGATTTGAAATTTTTGAAATTTTAGATCCATATTTTTTTGCAATAAATTGAGCTCCAGCACATATCCCTATAATCTTAATATTATTATTTAAGCCATAAGTGAAAATTTTTTGATTTATTTTATCTCTGATTTTATCTTCATCTTTATTGCTTAATTTCAAAAGATTATTTCCACCACAAAAAACTATAAGATCTGGTTTCTTTTTTAAATCATACAAAAATTCAATTTTAGTTTTTTTATAAGTTTCTTTTAAAAAATCTAAAATTTTTACGTCTAAGCAAAAATATGTTTCTTTATTAATTTTTTTTACAGCAGGAACAATTAAAATTTTCATAAAATTAAAGAATTTTTTTTAAAGTTTGTTTTTGACCATCAATCTCAACAATATTTGATGATAATAGTTCATCAAATTTTTTCTCTCCAATTCCTATAGCGGCTTGAATACCTAGTTCTGCACATCTTATAGCCATATGCGAGTTTGCACCACCATACTTTGTAATTAATCCTGAAATATTATGAGTGAATAAAAAATCGTAACCAGGATCAGCTTTTTCAATTAGTACGATTTTATTAGATAATTTTAAATTTTTTAAATGTTTATTTTTGACTAAGGTTATTTTAGCTTTAACAATATTACTTCCGATAAAATTTATTTTTGCAGGTAGGGTATTAAAATAATAAATATCTCTGTAATTGGTTATAATTTCTGGCAGTACTACCATAGTGTTATTTTTATAATTTTTTTTATTAATTTTGATTTTATTATTTAAAACCTCTTTAAGATTATTGCCATCCATAGTGTAATAAAGGTTTATTAAATCAAAAATTTCTAAATAAGCCATATCCTCGCTAGGAATATTAAGTCTTTTTCCAAATTTTTTAATTTCTCCTAATATTGAATTAACATTTTTAGAAAACAAAAATTTAGAGTTTTCTCTGAGTTTTATACTTTCAGCAATAAAGTCAATTAATTCATTAGGAGAAATATCTAATTTATTTTTTTTGATAGCAATTTTTAATTTATTTTTAACTTTCTTATCAAAATAAAATTTAGTGTCTTTTTTATTTTGTTTTTTAAATTTTTTAAAATAAAAACTATAACCATCTTTATAATTTAATGAATTAATATCATATGTGTTTGGTCTTATATGACCATACTTATCTAAAAATTTTTTTTTAGGTAATGAATAAAGATCTTTTTGTAAATCAGAAGTTATATTTACTATAGATTTGAGGAAGAGCTCTTTTTCATTTGAAGTTATAATTTTATTTTCTACCATTGATTTTAAAAAATTTATTGCAACAAACCCACACCTAGCAAATCCAGCAAATGGGTAAGTTCCAAATCTTTTACAGTCTTCAATTAACCAATAAATTTTATCAATCATGTACATACTAGAATTATTAATTTTTTTAAATCTAGTATCCAGTTCTTTCAAATCTTCTTTTAATTCTGAAAAATTTTGAAATGTAAGTTTTGAAATTTCTAAAAGATTTGTTTTAATAGAGTCTATTTCTTTTTTTTTAAAAGTACTTTTTAATTGCTCATTAAGAACTTTTTCAGTACTAAAATTCAATGAAGAGTGTATCAAATCAAATTCAATCTTATCATGTAAAAAAAGATTTTTTTTAAACTTTTTGAGATAAAAATTTATTAGTTTATTACTTATTCTAATGCCTAATTTTTTTGGCAACCAAGAATTAAAATCAACTCTAAGATCAACAAAAGGCACGCCAAAAAAAGTTGTCATAAGATGACTTGATGTTACATCCTTATATCCAAAGTACTTTCTATTTTTTGCCCATACATGATCGGTAATTAATTCTTTATAAAGAGACAGATCAAGAGGTTTGGGTTTTATACCAATTATTTCAGCTGGATTCCAATCGGGCATTACTCCAAAATATGTTGTTTTACCTAAAAGATGAGCATGAGAGTTTTGCAGCTTATTAATTTTTTTTTCTAATTTTTTTAAATAATCTTTTGGATAGTCATTTGTGATAGATGTATTTGAATTTATCTTAAGCTCTCGTATTTGCAAAATATTAATAATGTTATTTTTTGTTATCGCAAACTCAATATCTAAATTATTTTTTTTTGTAAATTTTAATATTTTTTTAGTAATAAGAATTAATTTTTTTAAAAAAATTTCTTTTGGATAAACTCGACTATGTTTATAATAAATCAAAGTCTCTGTTAGTGAGTTTCCACTCGTCACAAGAGTGGTATCATCAGATTTTGTATAATTTATTTTGAAATATGGAGCACCGGTCTCAGGATCTGCTGTAAAAATTACCCCTGAATATTTAACATTTTTAACCATATTTTGTATTAAAATTTCATTTTTAGGATGTTCGAAGTTTTTGTAAGAAATATCTACGCTATTGATTGCATTTATTAATTTTTTCTCTTTTTTAGTCTCTACATTTAATACAGATTCAAATTTACCCGCAAATGTCTTTTGTGATTGGTCTTCATAATAATTTGATGATCTTATAGCCACTTTATGACCTAATTTTTTTTGAATAAGTTTAATGTATCTTTCATTATCCTTTTTAAAATCTCTTAACTTAAAAAATGTAAATGACGGTACATTAAAATTATTATTTTTCAGTGTTTTTAAATTTTGAGCTTTAGTTTTAAATTTCATATTTAATAACTATGTTAACATGTATCCTAAAGTAATTAATTTACTTATTGTTTAAAGTTTGAAAATTAATTAATCTATTCATTATATCAAAATTATTATATGTCAAAAATAAACAATATTTTTTGTGCTGGAACAATGAGAACTGGTGGTTCGCTAGTCAGTAACTTATTGAGCACACACAAAAATTTACTGATTTTAATAGATATTGTTCATTTTTTTAGATATTTGTACGAAAAGTATTATCCAATTAATAGTAAAGCTAACTTGTATAGAATTAGTTCAGAATTAAGTTTAAGACTAAAATTAAGAGATAACATAAAAATTAGTAGTCAATTGCTCTATAATGAAATGTGTAAAAATAAAGTTAGCACCTATGGTCAAGTTTATTCATCAATATTCAAAGTAATATTGAGCAAAGTACCAGAAAAGAAAATCATAGGTGAGTATGCCAATGCAGAATGGAGATCAATTGGAAAATTTCTTGAATTTAATAAAAACAATGTAGCAATTCATGTAATTAGAGATCCTAGAGGCATGTTATCATCATGGAAAAAAATAACATTTAGCAAAGGTTATAAATATTTTAACAGTATTTTTAATTGGATAGATTCAGTTGATTGTTATTTGGAATATCAAAAAAGATATGATTCAAAAAAATATCTGATGGTTAAATTTGAGGATATTCATAATAATCCAGAAAAAATGACAAAAAAGCTATGTAAATTTTTAAATATAAAATTTAGTAAAGAAATGATTAACGGTAAAAAGTGGAGGCACTTGTTAAAAAATAATTTTAATTTTATAAATGAGACCGCTTATGGAAAAAGAAAAAAAGTTTATGGTTTTGCTAAAGAAAGAATTAATAATTGGAAAAAACATCTAGAGGATTGGGAAATTAATTTAATAAACCATCTTTGTAAAAAGCGATTAAAGAAACTGGGATATGAAACATCTAAAGTAGATAAAGGACTATTACGAAAAGGTTTAATAATCTTAAAAAAAGATAAGTTTTTAAACAGAGAATTGAAATACTTTCTCAAAAACAACAAAGGAAATAAAAAAAGCCTTAATGATCCAACTGATCCAAAAAATTGGGAGTCTAGAATTAAACCTGGTACTAAATTTATTAAATCGCCAGAATACAAAATATACAAAAAAGAATTAAAAGAAATTAAGAATAGTTCAAAATTAATTAGAGGTTTTCATTAAATTTTTACTTTGCAAATAAAGCATTTCTTGATATTAAGTTCAAATATTGAACACAAATAATAAAATCGATGAATTAAATGTATTAAGAAAGCTTAAAAAAAAACCTTCTATAAGTCAAAGGGAGCTAGCAAAAGATTTAAGCTTAAGTTTAGGAAAAATAAATTACTGTTTAAAAGCTCTTAAACAAAAAGGACTTATTAAAGTTAAAAACTTTAAAAAAAGCCCTCACAAATATAAGTACATTTATTTAATCACACCAAAAGGAATATCTGAAAAAACAAAATTAACAATAAATTTTATGAAACAAAAAATCAGAGAATATGATGAATTAAAATCAGAGCTAAAAGAAAGAGAAGAGCTTTAAATTTTAAAAAACAAAATGCAAATATTTACAATATTAAAAAAAAATTTATCAAAAAAACAATACGTATATTTCTATATCCTTATTTTATTTGCCATACTTTCTACGATTTTAGAAATGATAGGAATCGGATTAATTATTCCAATTATCAAAATTTTTACACAAGATAATATTTTTTTTGATAAGCTTAGCTTTTTAAATCACTTAGATTTAGATCAATACTCAAAAAATGAATTAATAATAATTAGTCTAAGCTCA
>Ga0209502_10001607_pt1 | contig 20140 bp, 12 predicted proteins | sample ArcticOcean_MG_C_10_FD_187442 | JGI IMG/M metagenome (GOLD analysis project Ga0209502, IMG submission 187442) | Marine microbial communities from western Arctic Ocean - ArcticOcean_MG_CB11_90 (SPAdes) (version 2) | ecosystem: Environmental > Aquatic > Marine > Oceanic | place: Arctic Ocean... | reverse complement strand
TTAAATTTAGCTAATAATTTTTTATTTCTATAAATAATTTTTACTATGTTTATCTATTCTATAGTATACCATAAAACCAATTAAATTTAGCTAATAATTTTTTATTTCTATAAATAATTTTTACTATGTTTATCTATTCTATAGTATACCATAAAACCAATTAAATTTAGCTAATAATTTTTTATTTCTATAAATAATTTTTACTATTGACACGTCTATAAATTTACGATAAGTTTCTAGCAAAACAACACCTTAACAGACCAATATTGCACCATACTATAATTTAGTGTGATTTTCAAATAATACCCATTATAGCAAGCATAGCCTAGAAATTGGAAAATGTCAATTTAGGTAATGTGTTATATTAGCCGCAGTCAATTTTTCTCTTAATAAGAAATTTTTACGTTGTGCATAAATATCAAAGATAACGCATCCAATGAAGAGAAATGGCAACGCTTCGTAAAATAAATCAATATTGGAAGCGACTTTATTTAACCCTATTTGCACATCCGGGAAATTTGAATAGTAATCGAACTCCTCGCGTTTGGAATTGTAACTACATTCTTGCTGTAGAAAGGCTACCTTGGTATCTTTAAAAGTGCAGGAAGACAATTTAGCATAGACGCTAAAACCATTAAATTAATGAAGTTCATTATATACTTATCAGTTTTGTCCAATAATCTTTCTAAAATATTGGATAGAACAGAAGCGACATGGATAGGGGGCCTATTCTATCTTTAGTCAATACCTAATATCAGCAGCCACATGAACACAAACCCGGTAACTTATAAAACTGAGATATTTGATGGAGACTCTTATCGAATAATTATATTTAGATTAAAGTATTTTTTAGATGTATCTCATTCTCATTATAATTCGCAGAATGAATATTATAAAATGCAAAAAACAAGAGATTTCTTTCGAGACTTACACAGAATTTATTCATGAGGTGTTTTACTGTGATTACTTTAAGAGTCTTGTCACTATCCTAAGATTGAAGTATATAAGTGTAGAAAAAATGTTGGTTAACTCGAATCTCATTATTGGAACAATTATTTGATTATCAATATCCATTTAAATACGATTTGTTTGAGACAGAAAGTATTAAATTGAACAAAGACCAATATTTGGTTCGATTTCAATTTATTCGATTATTTAGTTCCAAAAATGCTACTAAAAAAATTTATTTACGAGAATTCTTTCAACAACATCCAGTTTCAAATAAACGATTCGTGATATTAAGCGAATCTTTATTGAATTAACTCAGGAATTCTATCAATTTGGATTAATAGATTCTAAAGTTAAACTTATGTTGCATAATGACTATATAGATATTGAAAATTTAACACTTTTAATATTTCCGATGGTTTCATTCTTTATGAAAAAATAGTTAGATAGATATATAATTATGATACTTTGTTACGTGCTATAAGTACAAACTATTTAAACTGATTTACTCTAATTTTGCCATATCCTTTAAGTCAAGCTTTTCAGGTATTTTTTTTTCAAAAAAAGTGTCCGTCATGACGGACACTTTTTTAGGGTTCAACGGACTGTTTTTTTGAAAAATATCTAGAACATTTTAAGGGTACTTCAGAGCAGATTTTTTCGTCCTCTCTCTTAGCCATTTTAAAAAACGTAAGTTTTTTAAAATAAATAACTTTTTATAAATAAATAATGTGGACATTAATTTCTGTTAGTTTAGCTTTGTTAAGTTATTTTTTTTAATTAATAGTGTGATACTATTAATTAAAAATTTTCTATTCTCTTAAACATGGTAAATATTAAAAATGTGCCAAAAATTTAAAGAAAATTTTTCTGAAGCCAAAAATAAACCAAGATCGACGAAAATCTTTATTATTAGTTTACAACTGTTCTTAGTATTTTTGGAGTAACACTCTCTCAGTATTGACTGTTGCAAAAGATGTTCCAAAAAATAAACAAACTGAGCGTGCCCTTCTCCTACCGTTAGACCCCAAGCACAAATTACTCCGGGTTGCTGTGCAGCCGCAACGTATGTGTTTGGCATTAATTCTGGTTCTTTTATTTGGAATATGGTAATTGTAGTTGTTGGTATTTTAAAGGCTCAAGGAAAATAAATGGGTATTTATTTTGGTTTTGTTAGCTTTTTTTGGAAAAGTGAAAAAAACAAAATCACTTTTCTAAAATTAGTAATTTTTATTCGTTTAAATTTTGAACCTTGATTGATTTCCATTCTAGACCCCCTTAATCTCACTTTTACCATTTACTCATTTTCCACTCAATTTTACATAAAGGTAGTATAAATCCAGCCAGTCTATCAAGCTCTTGAACCGAGTATAAGAGCCCTGTAAGAAGACATTTCAATTCCACTGATATATGATACTGTACACTATATAAATTTAGAGTATAGCTAAAATTTATTTATAGTTGGTTTTTAGATCGGTCTATTAAATTTATATCTTCGGTTTTTGTTTCTAATGTCTAATATTGTAAAATATTCAGAAAGAATCATCCAATATTACGTGTTTTCGATTGTTTGGTATTAGTTTTTCTACAGTCCCTCGAGACTTTTTAAAAAATTTAAGTTTTTTGGTTTCTACATTTTTTAATTAAGAAACTGTGTCTAAATCAAGTTTTATTTTTGACTTTCTGTAAGCACAAGTTTCAGCTAGTCAGAAAATATCCGAGTCGACCAGAAATGTTTTCATTAGTATTTATAGATATAATTTATCTCGAGTTTTCAACGTTGAGAATATTTTTCTTCTATTTCTGAAATCTTCCCTAAAATAATAGAATTCGTCTCATTTTGAATTTTCTCTTAGTTTAATTATAAATTGATATATATATATATATGTTATCATAAGAATTAAAAAAATATTATGAATCTCAATGAATAATGCAAGCGTCAGTATAAATTTTTATTTTATAATAAATAGTTTATAGATCAACTATTTTATTGTTATTATATTTTTACGAATTTTAAATAATATTTATTTCTAGCTACTGAGGAAAAATATTGTTTTTATTAAAGAATAAGTATATAATCAAGCTATATAATATTAAATCAATCTATGACATCATCATTATCATCATTCTTATTAAGTTTAGCTGCCGGTTTATTTATTGTTATTGTTCCGATTTCTGCTGCTCTTATTTGGGTTAGTACAAACGACCAACTAGAACGAAATTAGATTTAGCGAATTAAATGAAAAAGTTAAGGTCAAGTGATAGTTTTCATCATCAGGTGCTAATTAGCCTAACACTCTCGATATTTTGAACACTCCTGAGACACGCTGTAATATTTTGCCAATTCTTTTCGTTTCCGAGATTTATGATTTAATTGCGTTCTATCAATTAAGTCATAAAAAAACGTTTATGTCTAGGGTTAAATTTTTCAGCTGCCCAATTAATTTCATTTTTTACCCAATAAGCTCAGGACGCTATATTTTTATTTTTCTGTGAAGACCTATATATCTGTAGTATATAGGTTAAACATTTAATGTAATTATTTTATTTAAATCTTTACTCTCCTAAATCTTTATCTACATTTTTTGCGGTCTTTTTTCGGGGGTCGACACAACATGGTATAATATTCTTCATTAAATCAGGAATTCGACTCTCAATTCCAATTATTCGCTTAAGACGATAGAAGTTAAAAGAAAAAAGACTATATAGTGGGTAATCAAAACAGTTTCTATAATCCATGGTTTGTTGTAAATAAAGAACAAATTTAAAAATGGTATTGAACAAACCTAAAAGTACAATCGTCAGATTATCGCATGATAACGGACAAAACGTGAAATAATTCGATTTCTTATTATACTATAAAATAAGAAGAAAAATGAACCACTAAAAAAGAGCCAAAGGTCAAAGTTTGAAATTACTATACATAATTAAACAAAGATTGAACAAAAAATTCAGCAATAAGCTGAATATGATGTGAAAAAGCTCTGACCATATCTGTTATATTAATATGGGTAGCTGAATATCCTCGCAATAGAATCTAGCAAATGAAGTTCAATAAAATGAATAGTCTTTTTTTGTCCAAGACCCTGTGTCTTAGCAGTAGTCATTTTTTCTTAATAAATTTTTTTACGTGCCATAAACATTAAAGAATGTCTAATAAATATAAATGCACATTTTGAAACAGATTAATATTGGTAGTTCTTTATGCACTCTATTTGCCATCGGTAAATTTGAATAGAAATTCTCAACGCTCGTATTTGAATTGACTCTATATCTGTGATTAAGATCCTGGTATTTTTTAAAAGTTCTGAGATGATTAAGTATAACAGATACTATAAATTTACAAAGTTTGTAAAGTGTTATTAAAGCACTAATGCCTCTCAAGTGAAGAGAGAACACCTGCTATTACACTCTAGTCACTCACAACATCACTTTTACAAAAAGTAAATTAAATAATTTTTTTGAGTTGTTCTTTAATTAAAAATTTTAAAATACTTTACTTCAACTAATTTAGAGATCTAGTTACTATTAAATGTGTCTTCTTTTTCTGTTCAACTTATTTCATTTTTTTTTAAGTGAGGTAATATTTTAGTCATTATCAAATAGCTATAATATCTTTTATTACACTTAGAAAAAAGATAATGACAAAGGTAATCAGAAAATTCTCGATTCCGTAGAAACATCTAAACACAGATTTACAACTATTCCTAATCAGTTAAGTGTTGAGATAAGAGAAGGTGAAAAAACAAGGGTTCAAGCTTACAAAGGAGTTGTAATAAGTCAAAAGAACAGCCAAACAAGATAGTGAGATGGGTGATTAAGGAATTGGAATTGAAAGATGTTTTCCAATTCATTCTACAAAAATCAAAAATATTAAAATAAAACGCTCTTCTAAAGTTCGCGTCTAGATTATATTATTTAAGAAGTTTATATGGTAAAGCTACCGTTTAAACAACGATTCATAAATCAGATCTAAACTATGTAGAGTTTTTAAATTTTTAGCAGAAAAGTTTAAAATAGTTAAATAGAATTTTTAACAAATATATCTAGTTTAGGTATATAATTTTTCTTACGTCAAGTAACAGAAAAATTAAAAATGGCTATTAAACGCGGTTCACAGGTAAAAATATTACGTCCTGAGTCTTATTGGTATAAAAGAAATGGTAAAGTCGCTTCAATTGATGATAGTGGTGTAAGATATGGTGTAACGGTACGTTTTGATAGTGTAAACTATAATGGAGTAACCTCGTCGAACTATAATATTGCTGAATTAGTTGAAGTAAATAAGATTGAGTAAATAAGATTCCTCTGGATTTACTTGTTTTATCACCTTCTCTTATGTCAACACTTAACTGATGATATTTTAGTCCTTTTAAAGGACTAAATAGAGGTGTTAAAGAGGAACTAGACTAGAACTAGTAACTAGCAACTTCAGAACTTTGGTCGATAATGAGAAAATTAATATTTTATTGCAAAAAAAGCGTCGATCTTTAAGAGCGTATCTAAATTGTTTGTTGAGTTTGGTTAAGTCCAAAATCGATAATAATTTGATGGAGATTCGTCTCTATCAAATTATTCTAAACTTTTATCAAGTTTTACAGGTCATATTTTAGAAAAAAAGTGTAACGAATGCAATCTTAATCTTCATGAATGCGTTTCAAAAGTAGACAGTTAGGCTATTAAATTAACGTTGCTCTATAGTTAAAAAATGAAGGATTAAACGACGTAGCCCATAGAAAAAGAAAAAAGATTAAAATTAGAGAAAAGTTTCAAAGGAGCACCTTCTAAACTTTTTCGTGTAGCTAACCAACAAGTAATGAAAGATTGAAATATTCATATGTTGGATGTATGAAAAAAAACGGGTCTTAGAGGTTTATGATCAAAAGAATTAATGCTATAACAAAAATAGGTATAAAAGACTAAAATAAGTGTGTTATTAATTCCTATCTTTTAAATCTTTTTCAATAATCTGTTTTAATAAGTCTTGATTTCTGATTTACTGAGTGCATATCTCTCATAACTCATCGTACTTCTAATACTTGATGTCCGATAATATTTGCAGATTTTGCACTGAAGTTACTCGTAATAGATTTGAAATCATATTGATTCGAAAACTGTGAGATTTTATATTGAGGCAATACTATTCAAATCACAGGTATTTTTTAAATCTTTATTGACTAACCGAATTAAACTTTTTTCATGCATAGGTTTGTTCATACCAAATAAATATTTGCAATTATACTTATTAAACACGATAGATAGCACTTCAAGATTTTTTAAATCTTCTAAAGCTTGGGGAGAGAACATGATGTGACTTGATTGTCTTGTAGTGTATTGAGTTAAATTGTGAAATTTGATAGCATCTAAAATATCCTTTAGTGTAGGATCCTAATTTTATTAAGCCTTAGTCCACATGAAACAAAATTGTACACAGATTCGTAACTGACGTCTTAGTTCTTTTTTATACGTAACGTACATCCAGCAGTGCCAAAAAATAAGAAATAAAGTGCTGTCATAGGATCTCTTAATTTTTGTGTGTTGAATTTCGTTTTTCCTTCGGTAACATTCGATCCATCTTAGAGTTTACTGTTCTATTCCAATTTCAATTGGAGATAACGAGCAACAACATATTCTCGAGTTAGCTTAGAATTCTCATTAATGGCGTCAGTTGCCGCTTTTATTTGTTTTTGTAACACTCGATTACTTAATTGTAGATTTTCGTCAAATGGCGTCTCATCAACCAACTCAGTAAATATCGCAGATACTTCAGATAAATGTTGCTAACCTGTTCGTTGGCCTGTTCATACTTTTTAACTTCTTTTAGTCTTGGATCATCTATTATTGCTTAGAGACGCTTTCGGGTAAAGTGCGGTACATTAACATTGAACGGTATTAACTTTTTTACTTTAATATCTGGTGCGCGGTTTTCGATTTTTTATTCGTTTTTTTGTTAAATCACAATATACATTTTTACGATAGATCTGTAGTTTTTAAATCCGGATTTTTTTCTAGATACCATTGATAGTCTCCTGATGGTAAGCGTCAACTTGTGTTTGATAAACTTTTTATGATACTTAAAAGTTCTGTTGATCGTTCGCTACGCTATTATCCGTCGGTGTTGCGTGCGTGCATCTTGGTTGGAAAGACTCTTTATAAGATTGTGTGAATTGATAATAAGTTTTACTTGAAAATTGAGTTCCTTGATCATTATGAATGATCAGTAAAATATTAGTTTCATAATAAAACATTCTTTAATACTTTTCTAAAGCTTGTGGCCTTTAAGGCGCTTACTACTCTAGTACCTAGATAAGAAATTGCTAAATTTGTATGAATATCAATACATAAAAAAACTTCTAATTTTTCTTCACCATTTAATTTTAAATGGGTTATGCGGCTGACCAAACGATGTTATTTTTTGCCGTTATGTTTTGGTTACGAAGTACATTTGAGCAATATTTTCCTTCTATAATTGTGTTGTGATGTAATTTATTACTTTTTTACGGGGGAGCACTTTGTTGAATTCTACTACTTTTACTAATATTTTCTAAGAGATCTCATTTAGTTACTGTTGTGCAGGAGTAACCATCGTAGTCACAGATATCTTGGATGTGACACTAAAGTTTGGGTCATAGATAAGAAAAGTTGACAAACACAATGAACAGACAGCATCAAATACAAAGGTATTGTATTGTTAAAGCTAAAGAATATCGGAAAAATTGCCGGACAGATAATGTAAAGAAATATGTAAACTGAGTACTCAGGACCTCTAGGGATTGAATGATCATGCTCCTTTAATAACTGCTGCTTTAGATATCGGAGTTCTTAGATTAAAACTAACGATAGTTCGGAACCTATTATTCTCTTAGGCGGGTTTGCTGAAATCAATAATAATATTATTATTATCTTAATAAATAGTGTTGAAGAAATTAAAAAGGGAGAAATACCGCGACTTTTAATGAAGTAGAAGACGCTTTTAATAGTTTATAAAGAAAAACTAAAAGCGTCTCAAAATCTTAAAAGAATTGCTCTCATGCCCAGGCTCTTACTTTTTTTTAATATAAAAAGAAGTGCACTATAACGTAAAGTTAAGCAAGCTCTTAATTAGATCAGGCTTGATCAAGTTTTGCTTAAGTTATCTATTTTATTTCTAGTTCATTTTGTGTCTTTAAAGTACTCAATTCTCAGATTAAATAAATACTTTTGATTATAAATAACCAAAATTATTATTTAATCTAATTTAACTATAAGTACACGAATGTACCATAAAGTTTTGGGTATTTTATTATTCAAAACTTTGTAATAAAGAATTTAATAATAAATATTTAGCCAGAAATAGACTTTAAGGATTGATAGACAAAAGAAGGATTACATGCTTAAATATCCATTAGACGTTTTTAAACTTTAATAACGATTGACTCTGAGCCTGAATTATAGGTTCGAATCCTATCGGATAACAATCTGAGTAAACACTAAAGGTAGACGTTAAAAAAAAAAATTTTATATTAAAAGAGGAGAACTTATGCTGGATATGATCGAGCCTACAGTACAATGCTTACGTTATTGTTGCCGGGTTTGTGTTCATGTGGCTGCTGATATTAGGTATTGACTAAAGATAGAATAGGGGCCCTATCCATGCGCTTCTGTTCTATCCAATATTTTAGAAAGATTATTGGACGAATTAATAGGTATATAATGAACTTCATTAATTTGATGGTTTTAGCGTCTATGCTAAATTGCCTTCCTGCACTTTTAAAGATACCAAGGTAGCCTTTCTACAGCAAGAATGTAGTTACAATTCCAAACGCGAGGAGTTGCCGATTACTATTCAAATTTCCCGGATGTGCAAATAGGGTTAAATAAAGTCGCTTCCAATATTGATTTATTTTACGAAGCGTTGCCATTTCTCTTCATTGGATGCGTTATCTTTGATATTTATGCACAACGTAAAAATTTCTTATTAAGAGAAAAATTGACTGCGGCTAATATAACAGGGTCTTGGGCAAAAAAAGACAGTTACGATTTTATTGTAACTTCATTTGATAGACTCTATAGCGCAGATTTTACAGTATACCCATATTAGCAGTGTATAACCTGTATGCTCAGAGCTTTTTCACATTATATCCATCTTTTTGGCCCTGTAATTTTTTGTTTGTAGCTTTGCATAAGATTATGTATGAGGATCTCCAAGCTGTGACCTTTGGCCTTTTTCTTAATGCTTCATTTTTCTTCTTGTTTTATGGTGTAGGAAGAAATCGCGATCATTTTACGTTTTTTATCCGTTATCATGCCATGCAATCTGTCAGTCTTTCTATACTTTTCGGTTTGTACCAAACCGTTTTTAAATTTGTTCTTTATTTACAACCACAACATGGATTATTAAAAAGCAGCTTTTGGGAAGCTGACTCAGTAATAGTGTGATTTAGTATGACTCTATGGTCTTAAGGGCAATAATTGGAATTGAAAGCGATTCCCTGGATTTGATGAACGATATTATACCATATTGGTGTACGACCCCCGAAAAAGAGACCCCCAGAAAATGTAGATGAAAATTTAGAGAAATTTAAGAAAATAATAGCATTAAAAGACTTATATATTCAATATATGAGTATATAGGTCTTTCCAATAGAAAAATAAAAATATGGGTAAAAAAATGAAATCAATCAACAGAGAGAGACGTTTTAATAGGAACTCGATATTTCTAAATTAGTTGAAGAGTCTTTTGAATTTTTTTAATGAAAACTGATGCTTAGTAAATAGATCTTTTGCGAATACTTATTTTCTGTTTCTCTGTAGCTCTAACAAGATTGTAAGAAGTATTTACGAGTTTGTTAATTTTATCAGTCTTGCGCGTACTCCAAACTTTTTAAAATTAGAGATACCTTAATCGAACAAGAATATCGGTATAATTTCTAATCAAGAGTGAAATATTAATTTATATTAAATTAATTAGAGACCTTGCCATATTAGTAAATTTCTAATTACTACAATTGCTGTTAATTGTAACGTATAGTTTTTATAAAGATTCAACTTTTTATTTTTTTCGTTTTGTAATAGGATTTCTAGATTATTAAAATATCTATGTCGCATATTATGGCGACTAGTTGTTAAAAGAAACCTCATATGCAGTAATTCAAGTAACATTATTTCCAGACCAAGTACGAAACATGTTTGGCCAATCATAAAACCAGGCGCAATTGCCATCTTTAATGACAAGCAAGCTGCAGTAAACATATAGAACCTGAATCAAGATCTGAATCAACAACTTTGGTCCAGGGTAGTAACCATCATAGCATTAGTATATCTTGGATGTGACACTAAAGTTTGGACATAGATAAGAAAAGTTGACAAACACAATGAACAGACAGTATCAAATACAAAGGTATTGTTAAAGCTAAAGAATATCGGAAAAATTGCCGGACAGATAATGTAAAGAAATATGTAAACTGAGTACTCAGGACCTCTAGGATTCTGAATGATCATCCTCCTTTAATAACTGCTTTAGATATCGGAGTTCTTAGAATTAAAACCAACGATAGTTGGGAACCTATTATTCTCTTAGGCGGGTTTGCTGAAATTAATAATAATATTATTGTCTTAGTAAATGGTGTTGAAGAAATTAAAAAGGGAGATGTTACCGCGTTTTTTAATGAAGTAGAAGACGTTTCATCAGTTTTAGAGAATGCGAAAACTGATAAAGAAAAACTAAAAGCGTCTCAAAATCTTAAAAGAATTGCCTCTCGTGCTCAGGCTCTTACTTTTTTTTAATATAAAAAGAAGTACTAACTCATAACGTAAAGTTGAGCAAGCTCTTAATTAGATCTGGCTTGATCAAGTTTTTTCTTAATACTTAAGTTATCTATTTTATTTCTAGTTCATTTTGATGTGTTTAAAGTACTCAATTCTCAGATTAAATAAAGACTTCTGATACAATAACCAAAATTATTATCTAATCTAATTTAACTATAAGTATACGCATGTATTATAAAGAGTTAAATAATGAATATTTTATCAGAAATCAACTTTTAAAATTAGTATAGACAAAATAATAATTGTATGATGGAATTGTAATAAAAGTTTTTAAACTTTAATAACGATTGACTCTGAGTCTGAATTATAGGTTCGAGTCATAGTTAAAGAAACTTTAAGTCTAGGGGGTTCAAATGAATAATACACATTAAATTTTATATTAAAAGAGGAGAACTTATGCTTGATATGATCGAGCCTACAGAGACAATGCTTACCGTTATTGTTGCCGGGATTGTATTTTGGGTGCTGATAATACGTATTGTACTAAAGATAGGAATAGGCCCCTATCCATCTCGCTTCTATTCTATCAAATATTTTAGAAAGATTATTGAATGAATTTAATAAGTATATAATCAATTCCATTAATTTGGTGGTTTTAGCGGCAATACTGAATTGTCTTCCTGCACTTTTAAAGATACCAAGGTAGCCTTTCTACAGCAAGAATGTAGATTACAATTCCAAACGCAAGGAGTTGCCGATTACTATTCAAATTTCCTGGATGTGCAAATAGGGTTAAATAAAGTCGCTTCAAATATTGATTTATTTTACGAAGCGTTGCCATTTCTCTTCATTGGATGCGTTATCTTTGATAATTATTTAACTCTTTATTATTTAATTCTTTATTATAAAGTTTTGAATAATAAAATATTCAAAACTTGATAATACATGCGTATACTTATAGTTAAATTAGATTAGATAATAATTTTGGTTATTGTATCAGAAGTATTTACTTAATGTAAGAGCTGTATCAATGAGTTCAACTGATGGATTACAACGTGGTGTTGAAGTTATTGATACAGGAGCAGCAATTGCAGTTCCGGTAGGGACACCTACTCTAGATCGAATTTTTAATATTTTAGGTGAACCTGTAGATAACGGTAAAGACATTGAAGCTGAAACTGAACGCTTACCAATTCATCGTGAAGCTCCTGCCTTTACAGATTTAGATACGAAGCCCGCTGTTTTTGAAACGGGTATTAAAGTTGTTGATTTATTAGCACCTTATAGACGTGGTGGAAAAATTGGTTTATTTCGAGTATTCTTCGTAAAACATGTCACTTCATTTTTGACTCGTGTTCTTTTAACACAAAAGTCAACTCATCAATAATAAATCTCGAGGCCTTCAGACCAGCATCCAGTTAACCTCTCACATTTTTAGCTCTGGTTTAACTCAGTATTAACTATACCTGTTGTACAAAATCATTTTTTATCATAGTGGACACACTAGGAACTTTATTCCAAGGTTCGCATAAATCTCTCATTTAGATCTTTTACAACGTAATAATTTATTTGCTTTACTTATTAACGTCTCGATTTTGAGTATTTATGTTTTGCGGAAAACTTAAATCTACTTTTAAATATCATGTTCTTCGTGCTTTTGAGACGAAACGAGAATATAACTCGTAGTCATCATGGTTCAGATGAATATTCGAATTTAGAACCTTCTGATCGATCGTTTTAGTTAATTCAATTATTATCTTTGTCTCATAAAATCTTTTAAATAGGAAATTGATAAATATCTATCGTTATTTTGTTTGTTTATGAATTTACTATTTAATAACGTTAAGGGAGTATTAAATTTTTGTAATATTTATATTTTGAAAAAAACATAAATATTACCCGGCGCTCCCTCATAGAAGAACTTAGTAATGATAATTTAATTATCGATACAACAATGCGGGGATATTTAATGACTCTCGCCTATAGTCGAGTTTGGGATTTTTCACCTTTCCCTAATTTAGTGTGATTTTCAAATAATACCCATTATAGCAAGCATAGCCTAGAAATTGGAAAATGTCAATTTAGGTAATGTGACATGCTTATTTATTTAGTGTGATTTTCAAATTTATTATTAAGGAGATACAGATCTATGAAAGTTTATTATGAAAATGTATTATCAAACCAAAATTACAGCGCAAAACCAAATATAGCTTGGGTTGCAGATATAACTAAATTCGATTTAAATCAAGGGAAAAAAGTTTATGTATTTTTCTGCCTTGACATATTTTCAAACAGAATTCTTGCTTCGTTATTTAGAAAAAAACCAATTACAACTTTAGATATCGTTAAAAAACTTACTGAAGTTATCGAAAAGAGAATTCCAATTAAACCCAGACGAGAAGTAATTATTCACACAGATCGGGGAACTGAATTCTCAAGTCAAAAGTATAACCAGTTTATTAAGAAACAAGAAGGATTTGTAGTAGCTAGCATGTCAAGACCCAATACTCCGAAAGACAATCCCGTAGCGGAACGATTTATGCGTACTTTTAAAGAACATAAAGTTAATGACAGAACCTTTCAAAAAGAGTTATTTTATCAAATTGAAATCAATTCAAAATTTAAAGGATACCGAAAAGTATTTAATCTATTCGTAAAAGATATTAATTTTAAACCCAACTCTAAATCAGGGAATAAATCTCCTGAGCAATATGATGTAGACGCTAGTACAGCTTCAATGTTAATGATTGAACCTACGTACTCAAAAGCTTTTTCAGAATTTTATGGAGAAGATTTTCGACGCGAACCCGTTGATGAGTTCAAAATGCAAAACAATAACATTGTCAGCATACTCGATGAGATTACCGCTAAACAGGCTGAAGTTGTCAACAAAACCCCTTTTGATTTCTATGAAGATAATTTAGCCCTTAAAGTAATTGACGAACGCTTGAAAGAGGTACAAGGCCTCCTACAAAGGAACCCTGATATTACTCGTCAGTACGTAGAAGAAGCTATACTTCCTATTCAAGATATGCTTGAATCTATGGATGATAAATTAAATATTTTATTACCGAAAAAAAGAAGAGAACGCCAGACTCTACAATTAAGGGACCCAGTGTACACTGAATTGTTTGACGTTTTTCTTGCAGCTGCAGGAAGTACTTCTAAGTACAAACAAGATTTAAAGTGTGCGCAATTAAAAATTGCCTATACAATTTTATTTTATGTTGGACTTAGAGTTAATGAAATACGCTTTTTTCAAGAGAAAGATATACAGGATGCTATTAAAACTTCACAGTTCAGTGTTGTGCATTTTAAACAAAGAGAACCATATATCCATGTCATCTCAGATTTAGCGGTTAAAGAATTAAAAAGATTAAAACACCAATATCATATTGTATTTGTTAAATATAAATACGAATATTTATTTGGGAAAAATAAGCCCATTGATGACAAACATTTAATTAAAACAATGAATCAAGATTTAAAACATACTTGTGAAATTAACCAAATACCATACAACATCAAGTCACACAGCTTTAGAATTAACATGATCTCACAACTGTTAAAAAACACTTCTGTACAAAATGCCGCTGATATCATTGGTCACAGAGATATAAAAAGCACTATGGCTTATAAGAGATACGCCTTAAATAAAAAAGAAATTCAAAAATTGTTAAATAAAATTGATCAAGATCCTTAAAATTTAGCTAATCAAAGGTCAAACGACCTCTCTGAGGATATTTTAGTATTAATCAATTAAGAATAGGTTTCTTTGTAATTAACTCTGTTAAAAACACTTTATTTGGTTCAGATATTTTAACAGAATTAAACTTATTATTTAGATTTCACACTAAATTTTATCGCTTCTTTAACTCCTTGACCTGCAGCAACAGTGCATCCCCAAAATGTGCCATAGGTTTTGCAGTAATACCTAACCGATCGACAACCAACAGTCACTGAACCTGTTATAGAAGTCAAGTGCTCAGTAGATGGAATGTTACCTATTACTATTCCAACAGTACTTGACAAACTACCGATTACGTCTAATGTAAAGCAAATTTTATCATTACAAGCTAAGTCCTCAAGAGCATGGCTTGTTCCGATAACGGCGTCAGCTCCAGAAAGGCCTGTTTTAACAATCTTACCCGCTTTTTCTGCTCCTTCAACCCCACCCCACAAAGTAGCGTTCACACCTCGAAGAATATCATAAGTTACACCAACAATTTTTTGACCGAATACCATAATATTGAATATGTTTATATATTCTATATTATACCATAAAACAATTAAATTTAGCTAATAGTTTTTTATTTCTATAAATAATTTTTACTATTGACACGTCTATAAATTTACGATAAGTTTCTAGCAAAACAACACCTTAACAGACCAATATTGCACCATACTATAACAAACCCCGTCTTTGACACACTACTTTCTATTATCAATATCCGATGGATATATTGAACTTTTTAATAAAATAAGTCAAGTTACTAAAAAGTGTTGCTTTCTAGAACGACTATAACCTTAGAAAATCTAAGATTATAATTATAAACTTTAGCATCTTAAATAAACATCATAATCGTATGTCGGATTCGTAATTCCAGCCTATTAAAAGAATATATACTAGATATTATTAAATTAATTTATTTATTCCAGTACAAACTGGTGAATGAGACAAGTAATAAATATCTTTTCTGGATTTATTAAAATTTAATCCTGAATAACGCTATTAATAATAATAGTTGTGGACAAGTATATTTGACCTAGTCTTAAAGTCTCAGCTTATATTTTTGCATCTCTGCTATGGAATAACTGATCAATTTTGCTAAGTAATATAGGGGAAAGATTCGATTATAAATTATAATGCCAACATATATCAATTTTGAAAATTAAAATGAATTTCACTCTTCTAAACTATGGAAAAATATTCTCTTGTCTCTATCTAATATAACTTCTGTGTACATAGATAATAGATTATTTTAAGAGTATTCTATGATAATAATATTATAATGTTTATAGTATATACAGTATTTAAAATGAAAAATAATACAACTAAATTAAATGTAGAACTTTGTTTTTACTGATTTAGATTAGATTTTAAGTATACATAAAGTATTTGAGAGATTTCAGCAAGAGTCTTCGCTTTAACTACTCATTAGATTATAGAATAGGATATTAGTAAACGCGGTCTCTGAAAAATTTAATGCTTGACTTTGGAATTAATCTTAAAGTACTCTTATAACTATTAAATTTATAAGATAAGGAGCAAATTATGGTGGTAGAGAATTTGGGGATTTAATACGCTACAGTACAATATAGGAGTACTTTCGTTGGGGATTGGGCATAACTTTATGGTCTGGATATCGATACTTCTAATAGCGACGGAACTTCGATTAACATTTGGAATGTCCTTACAGATCAATCCATATTTCGAACCCTTCACTACACTGTTGACTTTTCTGACCCCATATTAAATTTTGGGCGACTTTTTTACCCAAGAGTTCTGGGATGGGATACTGCCTTAGAGCTAACATGGCTCTCTTGACTTTGTAATTAAGCCTGAATATAGTAACTTATAACTATTAACTTTATAAAAAAGGAGAGCAAATTATAGTGATAGCGAATTTGGGTGATTTAAGTGCTATAACTCGCTACAGACAATATAGGAGTACTTTCCTGGGGATTTTTATGGTTCTGGATATCGATACTTCTAATAGCGACGAACTTCGATTAACATTTGGAATGTTCTTACAGATCAATCCGTATTTCGAACCCTTCCCTACACTGTGGACTTTTACCGACCCGTATTAAATTTTGGGCGACTTTTTTACCCGAGAGTTCTGGGATGGGATACTGCCCCAGAGCTACATGGCTCTCTTGACTTTGTAATTAAGCCTGAATATAGTAACTTATAATTATTAACTTTATAAAAAAGGAGAGCAAATTATGGTGATAGCGAATTTGGGTGTTTAAGTGCTGAACTAAGCTACAGTATAATATAGAAGTACTTTCGCTGGGGATTAGGGTGCTTACGGTTCTGGATATCTGTAGTTCTAATAACGACGGAACTTCGATTAACATTTGGAATGTTCTTAAAGATCAATCCATATTTCGAATCCTTCCCTACACTGTCGACTTTTACCGACCCGTATTAAACTTTGGCGACTTTTTTACCCGAGAGTTCTGGGATGGGATATTGCCCCAGAGCTAACATGGCTCTCTTGACTTTGTAATTAAGCCTGAATATAGTAACTTATAATTATTAACTTTATAAAAAAGGAGAGCAAATTATGGTGATAGCGAATTTGGGTGTTTAAGTGCTGTAACTAGGCTACAGATAATATAGGAGTACTTTCGCTGGGGATTGGGCGTGCCTTATGGTTCTGGATATCTGTACTTCTAATAGCGACGGAACTTCGATTAACATTTGGAATGTTCTTACAGATCAATCCATATTTCGAACCCTTCCCTACACTGTGGACTTTTACCGACCCCGTATTAAATTTTGGGCGACTTTTTTACCCGAGAGTTCTGGGATGGGATACTGCCCCAGAGCTAACATGGCTCTCTTGAGTCAATTAACTACTAAGTTGGATTTGTTTGTTTTTGGCCCTAACGAAATGAACGGCAATGAATTGGTAGAATTTATGCCAGATGCGCAAAATACACTATTGTCGGAGACATACTCGACAGTACAAACCGAAAATCAGAAGGAATGGTTGGAAAGTTTCACTTTTGAAGACATCTACTTTCGTCGAGTCCCGGCGCTCCCTCATTAGAAGAACTTAGTAATGATAATTTAATTATCGATACAACGATGCCGGGGATATTTAATGCTCTCCCTATAGTTAAGTTTGGGATTTTTCACCTTTCCCTAACAAACCCGTCTTTGACACACTACTTTTTATTATCAATATCCCCATGGATATATTGCACTTTTTTAATAAAATAAGCCAAGTTATTAAAAGTGTAAGATTGTAAACTTTAGCATCTTAAATAAACCCATCATAAAATTATAATCGTATGTCGGATTCGTAATTCCAGCCTATTAAAAGATACATACCAGATATTACTAAATTAATTAATTTACTCCAGCACAAAGAGGTAAATGAGACAAATAATAAGCATATTTTCTGGATTTATTAAAATTTAATCAGGAATAACGCTATTAATAATAGCTATGGGCAAGTCTATTTGATCTAACTTTAAAGTCTCCGCTTATATTTTTGCATCTCTGCTATAGAATAACTGATCAATTTTGCTAAGTAATATAGGGGAAAGATTCGATTATAAATTATAATGCCAACATATATCAATTTAGAAAATTAAAATAAATTTCACTCTTCTAAACTATGGAAAAATATTCTCTTGATCTCTATCTAATATAACTTCTCTGTACATAGATAATAGATTATTTTAAGAGTATTCTATGATAATAATATTATAATGTTATAGGTATATACATTATTTAAGTAGTATTTAAAATGAAAAATAATACAAATAAATTAAATGTAGAACTCTGTTTTTACTGATTTAGATTAGATTTTAAGTATACGTAAAGTATTTGAGAGATTTCAGCAAGAGATCTTCACTTTAACTACTCATTAGATTGTAGAATAGGATATTAGTAAACGCAAGTCTCTGAAAAATTTATTATTTGACATTTGAATCCGCTTAATATATTATCAAGACCAAGGAAATTTCACAAACAATTTATAAAAAGGAGAGCAAATTATGACTATAGAGAATTTGGGGATTTAAGTGCTGTAAATACCTACAGTCAATATGGGAATACTTTCGTGGGGATTGGGCGTGCATTACGGTTCTGGATATCGATACTTCTAATAGCGCCGGAACTTCGATTAACGTTTGGAATGTTCTTACAGATCAATCCATATTTCGAACCCTTCGCCACACTGTGGATTTTTACCGGCCCGATTAAACTTTGGGAGACTTTTTTTACCCGAGAGTTCTGGGATGGGGATGGGGATACTGCCCCAGAGCTAACATGGCTCTCTTGACTTTGTAATTAAGCCTGAATAAGTAACTTATAACTATTAACTTTATAAAAAAGGAGAGCAAATTATGGTGGTAGAGATTTGGGTGATTTAAGTCTAACTACGCTAAAGTACAATATAGAGTACTTTATCGGAGTACTTTCGTGGGGATTGGGCGTGCTTATGGTTCTGGATATTGATACTTCTAATAGCGACGGAACTTCGATTAACATTTGGAATGTTCTTACAGATCAATCCATATTTCGAACCCTTCCCTACACTGTCGACTTTTACCGACCCGTATTAAACTTTGGCGACTTTTTTACCCGAGAGTTCTGGGATGGGATACTGCCCCAGAGCTAACATGGCTCTCTTGACTTTGTAATTAAGCCTGAATAAAGTAACTTATAATTATTAACTTTATAAAAAAGGAGAGCAAATTATGGTGGTAGAGAATTTGGGTGTTTAAGTCTATAACTACGCTACAGTATAATATAGGAGTACTTTCGCTGGGGATTGGGCGTGCTTTATGGTTCTGGATATTGATACTTCTAATAGCGACGGAACTTCGATTAACATTTGGAATGTTCTTACAGATCAATCCATATTTCGAACCCTTCCCTACACTGTCGACTTTTACCAACCCCGTATTAAATTTTGGGCGACTTTTTTACTCGACAGTTCTGGGATAAGATATTGTCCCAGAGCTAACATGGCTCTCTTGACTTTGTAATTAAGCCTGAATAAACTAACTTATAACTATTAACTTTATAAAAAAGAGAGCAAATTATGGTGGTAGATATTTGGGTGATTTAAGTGCTGTAACTACGCTACAGTACAATATAGGAGTACTTTCGCTGGGGATTGAGAGTGTCTTATGGTCTGGATATCGATACTTCTAATAGCGACGGAACTTCGATTAACATTTGGAATGTTCTTACAGATCAATCTATATTTCGAACCCTTCGCTACACTGTTGACTTTTCCGACCCCGTATTGAATTTTGGTCGACTTTTTTACCCAAGAGTTCTGGGATAAGACAGTGCCCCAGAGCTAACATGGCTCTCTTAGGTCACTTAACTACTAAGTTGGATTTATTTGTTTTTGGACCTAACGAAATGAACGGCAATGAAGGGGTAGAATTTATGCCTGATGCTTACAAATACACTATTGTCGGAGACATACTCGACAGTACAAACCCGAAAATCAGAAGCAATGGTTGGAAAGTTTTACTTTCGAGGACATTTACTTTCGTCGAGTACCCGGCGCTCCCTCTTTAGAAGAACTTAGTAATGATAATTTAATTATCGATACGACGTGCCGGGGATATTTAATGACCCTGCGCCTATAGTTGAATTTGGGATTTTTCACCTTTCCCTAACAAACCCCGTCTTCGACACAATACTCTTTATTATCAATATCCCGATGGATATATTGCACTTTTT
>Ga0209502_10001606_pt1 | contig 20147 bp, 22 predicted proteins | sample ArcticOcean_MG_C_10_FD_187442 | JGI IMG/M metagenome (GOLD analysis project Ga0209502, IMG submission 187442) | Marine microbial communities from western Arctic Ocean - ArcticOcean_MG_CB11_90 (SPAdes) (version 2) | ecosystem: Environmental > Aquatic > Marine > Oceanic | place: Arctic Ocean... | reverse complement strand
CGCGCACCGCGTCAGCAACGTTCATTGTGGGCCAGCCTGCATCGTGACAGCATGGCCCCGGGTGCATCGTCGCAGCGAGTTGCACTCGTCCTGCACTCGTCCTGCACTCGTCCTGCACCTGTCCTGCCTTCGCTTGGATGGATGGATGAGAGGGTGAGTAGCTTGCCGAGTCGTGAGCAGACAGTCGACATTTGAGTTCCTGGGGATGGCCGAGTCAGGCGAGGGGGCTGGCCGATACCGCGTACCGATTACCGAACGAGCAGTTGGCGGAGGGCGTGGCTCACTGTTCGGCGGTGTTGGCCTCGCGGCTGGCGTCGCTGCGATGGAAGCTCATACCGGCAAGCCGGCTGTCTGGGCTACGGCGCAGTACATCGCCACGATGTACAACCCATCGGAGATGCATCTCGACGTCGCCACGCCTGCCGTTGGCCGGAGTGTCACCCAGTGCCGGTTGCAAGCAACATCTGAGGGCAACGAGATCGTCAATGTGCTTGGTGCCGTCGGCGAGCGGCCCGAGAAGCTGCGTGGCGTGTGGGACACAATGCCCGACTGCCTGTCGCCTGCCGACTCGGTCGACCCCGAACGACACTTCGATTACGCGTCGCTCCATGACCATGTCGAGGTGAAGATGGCGCGCGGAATGTTTGGCTTCTCCGGTGTCGGCGAGGCAACCGGTGACAACCGTTCGCTGGTCTGGGTGCGGATGCCCGGCGTCCGCGTCGATGCAGCAGCTCTGGCGATCATTGCCGACTACGCGCCATCGGTCGTCGGCAATGCAATGGGGCGGGTCACGAACCTGTCCAGCCTCGACAACACCATCCGCTACGCCGACGCAGCTCCTGCCGACACCGAATGGGTGCTGTGCGACAACCAGGTCGAGTTCGTCGGGAACGGTTTCGCCAACAGCAGTTGCCTGATGTGGAGCGAGTCAGGTCAGCTACTCGGAACCGCCAGCCAGTCCATGACGATTGTGCTCCTCTAGCGAGGAGCGGCGGCTTCGCCGCCAACATCGACTGCGTCGCTGCAATCGGTGCTTCGGTTTCGCCGAAATCGCTGCGCTCCCGGGGCCCTTGCTCTTGCTCAGCCGGGTTCGGCCATTGCCTGCAGCGTGGCGAGGTCGAAGCCAGCAAGTTGCTTGTAGGCGTTTGCTTCCCGTTCAAGCACGGCGGTGTCGACACAGGTGTGCTCGTCGGTGCACGCGCCAGCGCAGCGTTCAGCCACCCACTGCATCACGCGTTCGGGTCCGGCCTGCCGATTGGCCAAAGTGAGTTTCGCGGTGGGCTCGAGACGCACGGCTTCGTAGGCTGTGAGGGCAGCGGGAACATTGTCAGCGGCGGTCAGCGCAGCAGCGAGGGCTTCGCCGTCGAGGATGGCCTGGCTCGACCCGTTACTGCCGTTTGGACGCATTGGATGCGCAGCGTCACCGAGGAGCGTGACCCGCCCGAAGGACCAGCGATCGACGGGATGGCGATCGACCATCGGGAACTCGTAGGCGGCATCACTCGATGCAATCAGTGCGCCGACGTCGAGCCAGCCATAGTCCCAGTCGGTGAAGCTCTCTGCGACCCAGGCCGGGTCGACTTCACGATTCCAGCTCACGGTCGCCATGTCGACGTCCATCGGCCGTTCGGCCACCCAGTTGATCAGCGCGGTGCCATCGTCATCAGGATCGCTAATTGGGTACACCACCGCTTTCTGCCCGTCGTCTCCGGCCATGAACATGGTTCGACCGCCGAGGAATGCCGGTGCTCGCACGGCACCGCGCCACAACACGAGGCCCGACGGATGGGGCAGACCCTGATCGGGATGGAGCTGCTGACGGACAACAGAGTGGATGCCGTCGGCGCCGACGAGCACCTCGCTCGACATCTCAATGTCGACGTTCGAACGACGATCCCGGAACGTCGCCGTAACCAGATCGTCGCGCTGGTCGAACGATGCGAGGCGCATGCCCGTGTGGAATCTTTCGGGCCCAAGTCGGTCGAGGGCGGCCTGCCACAACAGCATCTGCAACTTGCCGCGATGGATCGAGAACTGCGGCCACGGATTTCCGGCGGCGAGCCCCCGAGGCTCCTCCCAAATCCGGATCCCATCACGCGACAAGAAGGCCAGCGCCTCGGTTCGGACTCCGGCGGCGTCGAGAGCTGGCAGGAGCCCGAGGCCGTCGAGCACGCGTACCGAGTGCGGCAGCACGTTGATGCCGACGCCCAACTCGGATGGCTCGACGACTGATTCGAATACGTCGACCTTGTGGCCGGCGTCGTGGAGGCACATCGCTGCGACGAGCCCACCGATTCCGCCACCAGCAATTGTTACCGAAGTCATGTCGACAGTGTGGCGCACCTGCGCCGTTGAGCTGTCAGTCGCGGACAGGCGGTGAGAAGCCGTCGGGGATGACGAGGTCGTCAGGCGACAGTTCGCTGATCGACGACTTCCCCATGCCCATCAGGTTCGAGTCGATGCCCATACGGAGCACGTCGAGCACGTTCTCGACACCGGCTTGACCGTTGGCAGCGAGACCCCACAGGTAGGCGCGGCCGATCATCACGGCTTTGGCGCCGAGCGCCAGTGCCTTGACGACGTCAGACCCGCGGCGGATACCGGAGTCCATGACGACTTCGATTTGGTCGCCGACGGCTGCGACGACCTCGGGCAGGCAACGAATGGGTGCCGGAGTGCCATCGAGGTTGTTGCCGCCGTGCGTCGACACCGAGATTGCTGATGCGCCAGCGTCGACTGCCTTGCGAGCTTCGTCGGCTCGGTTGATGCCCTTGACCATGAAGGGGCCGTCCCACTGCGCACGGAGCCAGGCAACGTCGTCCCACGACGGTGGAGGGGTGCCCATCCAGGTGCCGTAGGCGTCAAAGAAGCCGGGAACGGGATCGTTTGACGACACGCGAAAGTTCGGCGCGCCGAGCTGCGGGATCCCACCGGACTTCAGCCAATTGATCAGCCACCGCGGCTTGACAATCGCTTCGGGTCCGTGCTTGATCATGGTCTTCAGGCCGATTGATTCAGGGATTGCCGGGCTACCCCAGTCACGGCTGTGCACGAACGACCAGTCGAGGGTGAGGATCATGCCGACAGCACCAGCGACCTTGGCGCGTTCCATTCGAGCAACCATCGAGTCGCGGTCGCCGGCCCAATAGATCTGGAAGAACGTTGCAGCCCCGGTGGCCATCACTTCGTCCATCGGCTTTGACGAGAACGAGCTCAGCCCCATCGGGATGCCCCGTGCCACAGCGGCTCGAGCGACGGCGACCTCGCCGTCGGGATGTACGGCCTGAACACCGGTCGGCGAGATGATGACGGGCATCGACAGATGCTGACCCATCACTTCGGTTTCCATCGACCGTTCGGCCGACTGACCCGCAGTAATCGGGCGCAGGCCGAGTTCGCTGAACGCAGCGACATTGTCGTCTTTGGTCAACCCAGCCTCTGCGCCAGCGATCAGTGCGCCGTACACCGACTTCGGCAGGCGACGCTTGGCGCGCTGCTGTGCGACGGCGATGGACTCGAACCAGGGATTTGCCACGCCGTCAGTGTACGAATCACCAGTGTCGCTGCGGCAATCTCAGCGACAGTGTCTGACCAACGTCACGCTGCGGTCAGCTCTCGGCTTCGAGCATGGCGGTCAGCAGCTCGCCGATGCCTTCGGGCAGCAGGGTTTCCATTGGTGTCTCGTCGGCCTCGGCGAGGTTGGCGAGCGCGAGGACGACGTCGGTCGGGTCAAGCTGGTCGGTCAGGACGATGTCGCGGACCATCTGGTTGGTGGCGTGAGTCGCCTCGTCGCCAGCAGCAATGTGCTCGGTAATCCCGTCGACCATCCGGTCATTGAAGCCCGTGTTGTACGGGCCCGGGTTGACCTTGCAGACGTCGACGCCGTGTGGTGCGAGTTCGCCACGCAGGCTCTTCGTGAATGCCTCCACCGCGTGCTTGGTCATGCAATACGGCGACGTGAGCGGTGAAGCAAGAATGCCCGCAACCGACGACACGTTGATGATGCGGCCCGAGCCACGCTCGATCATGCCCGGGGCGATTGCCTGGCACATTTCGACCATGCCGAACACGTTGACATCGAAGATGGCGCGAACCTTGGCCATCGGCACAGTGATCATCGGGGCCATCACGCCCATGCCGGCGTTGTTGATGAGCACGTCAACGCCGAGGTTGGCCGTTGCTGCGATGTCGTTGGACGAGGTGACGTCGAGCTTCATCGTCGTGAGCTCGGGATGTTCGGCCGCGAGCGCATCGGCCTGCTCACGGGTCTCTGTCGCGGCGATCACGGCATGTCCCCGTGCGGCCAGCTCGATCGCTGCGCCCTTTCCGAAGCCTGAGCCTGCGCCGGTGATCAAGATCGTTCGCCGTGTCATTTTGAAAGACTTGCACGTTTTTGTTTGCAATGGTGACCCCCGGCACCGGTGCCGAACGACACCGGAACTGCCCTCCGGTACAGGCGTCGGACTGCCGATACTTATTGAGTGAGTAACGACCAGCACACCACGATCGGTCAGCGGCTTCGTCGTCGCGCCTGGTCGCGCGCCGGTGCCGTCGCTGCAGTGGTCTCGACGGGCCCGCCCCGTCGAGTGCTCGCGTATTCGACTCGTCTACTCCTGTTAGTTGCGGGTTCCTGTTTGATTGCGGCGTCCGTTGCAGTGACGCTTTGGACCGATCTTGGCCCTGGCCCGCTCGATGTGTTCATCGGCGCGATCCAGACGCGTACCGGCCTCCCGCTGACCGTTGCCGTGTGGGCAACCGTGGGATCGCTGATCCTTGGTGCATGGGCGCTGGGTCGGCGGCCGGGCTTCGGCACGCTGCTCTCGCCCTTCCTGATCGGGCCAGCGCTGCAGTCGGTCCTCGCCGCTCTCGAAATGTTCGAGGCGCCGACGTTGCTGATCGTGCGGATCGCATTCCAACTCGTTGCCATCGGTGGCATCGGTATTGGTGCTGGGGCCCTGATCGTCTCGGGCTTGGGCGCTGGGTCAGGGGAGCTGCTGGCTCGTGCTGCCTCTGACCGTGTCGGGCGCCCGGAGTCACTTGTTCGTCCGATGTTCGAGGCGACCTGGATTATCGCCGGGGTTGCTCTCGGTGGCCCTGCTGGCCTCGGCACTGTGCTGGTTGCTGTGTTCGTCGGGCCGTCAGTCGCTTGGGGTTACGGACTGGTTGACCGTCTTGCGGTTCGGTCCGTGCAGCGGCTGGCGAACACTCACGAGGCGATTGTCGCCCACGAGTTGCAGCACGCCTGATCAACCGATTCAGGAACGGATGCGTTGCCAGGCGGCGGAGACGCGTGGGAACAGGCGACCGAAAATGGTCGGCTTGGCCCGTCCAATTTCACCGATTTCACCGACCGGGTCGGCCGGTGCGAGGTGGATGATGCTTGGCGGTGCCCACCAGGTGATCTTGTACACCGTCGGAGCCGCCCACACGTTGCTGCGACGGAGCGTGGCGACTGCAGGCGTTGGCCAAGGCGACCACACCGGCCCAAGAGCTGACTCGGGCGCGCGAGCCCAGGTCAGTGCGCTCGGGGCAGGAAGAAGATGAAATGGCGTGCTCACTGAAAAATAAGTTTCACACGCGAGTCACTGCCGAGCGCGGATACTGACCGATCAGCCAGTCGCTTTTCAGGAGCGGAATTCGAGTCCGGCAAACTCGCCCGACGAGCGCCAGTCGGCGATGTACTCGAAGTAGGCGGTCGGGCCTTCGGGGAAACCGAGCCGGTTGACCATGTCGCCAGGGCCCGCCTCTTGGCCTTCGTTGTTGTAGTAGCCCGGCGTGCAGTCGGGATTGCCAGCAAATTGCCGACCACCGGTGATCAGCCGTTCCATCCAAGCTGCTTCGGCTTCGGGAGTCACCTCCACTTGGTCTGCATCGATGTCGCTGGCGTGTTTCACAATGGCGGCGATCGTGTTGCCGCGCTCGATGAGGTTGTGGGGGATGTTCGAAATCAGGTTGGCGCCGTGCGTCGGCTGCACCATGAAGAGGTTGGGGAAACCGTGCATGTGGATGCCGTGGAGTGACGACATGCCGTCAGCCCAGTATTCGCTCAGCGTTAGGCCGTCACGGCCAACGGTTTCGAAGCCCGAGCGGCGGGCGTACTCGGTGCCGACTTCGAAACCAGATGCGTAGATCAGGCAGTCGAGTTCGAAATGCTCGCCGTTGGCCCAGATGCCGGTTTCGTCGATGCGTTCAACGCCCTTGCCGTCGGTGTCGATCAAGTGGGTGCCCGGCTCGTTGTACGCGAGGAGATACTCGTCATGGAAGCAGGGACGCTTACATAGTTGGCGGTACCAGGGCTTCAACTTTTCGGCGGTGATCTCGTCGTTGACGACCTGGTCGACGCGGGCGCGGACTTCGGTCATTTTCTCGTCGTCACTGTCGTGGTACGCCCGCTCCATCGCCTCCGGTGTGAATTCCGGGGGATCAGCGGAGAACAGCTTGTCGCGGATGCGCTTGCTGATGTCGGTCCATCCGTCTTTCACCAAGTCTTCGTCGACAAAGCCACCGGTCTGCAGGGTGGTGAAGTTGACCAGCCAGCGCTGTTGCCAGCCGGGCTCGAGGGTGTCGAACCACTCCGGGTCGATCGAATGGTTGTTGCGGACGTCAATCGAAGATGGTGTGCGTTGGAAGACAAACAGTTCTTTTGCAGCGCGGGCAAGGTGCGGAATGCACTGCACCGAGGTGGCGCCTGTGCCAATGATGCCAACCCGCTTGTCGGCAAGACCATCGAGCGGAGCGCCCGCGGGGTTGCCGCCCGTGTACTCGTAGTCCCAACGGCTGGTGTGGAAGGTGTGGCCGCCAAAGGTCTCGATCCCGGTGATACCGGGGAGCTTTGGACGGTGCAGTGGGCCGGTGCCCATGGCAATGAACTTGGCGCGCATCTCGTCGCCGCGGTTCGTTTTGATGATCCAGCGGCTGGCCGATTCATCCCAATTGAGCGAGGTGACCTCGGTCGAAAAGACCGCTTTCTCGTACAGGTCGAAGTGCTCACCGATGCGACGACAGTGGTCGAGGATTTCGGGGCCCTTGCAGTACTTCTCGCTCGGCATGTGGCCGGTCTCTTCGAGCAGAGGCATGTAGACGAACGAGGCGGTATCGCACTGGGCGCCGGGGTATCGGTTCCAGTACCAGGTGCCACCGAAGTCGCCGCCCTTTTCGATGATTCGGATGTCGTCGATGCCGGCCTGGCGCATCTTGGCGCCGGCGAGAAGCCCGGCGAAACCACCGCCGATGAAGGCAAAGGTGACATCGTCGTGCAGCGATTCTCGCTCGGCCGGCTCGACGTACGGATCTTCGAGGTACTTGGCGAACTGGCCTGTGAGCTCGACGTACTGCTCGTTGCCGTCACTCCGGAGCCGCTTGTCGCGTTCTTCCAGGTACTTGGAGCGCAGGGCATTTTTGTCAATCACTACATCTGCCGACATTGTTGCAGAGTACAAGTGTTTGCTGGTTCGAGTTCAAACCGGCTGGGGGGTGTGGGGGTGGGGGGTTGTCGCGATCGGCTCGACAACCAGCAAGTACAGTCCACGCGGTCATGGACACTGTTCAGCGAGATCCTGCCATCGAGTCGCTCAGCGTCTTCGACATGCTCAAAATCGGTGTTGGCCCGTCGAGCTCGCACACGCTCGGCCCGTGGCGAGCGGTCCAGCGATGGCTCGGTGAACTCGCTGAGGAGTTGGCCACGGAGTCGCTCGGACTGCACGACGTCGAGCACGTTCGCGTCCATCTGTACGGGTCGTTGGCCCTGACAGGTAAAGGCCACGCCACCGACCAGGCAATTGCGCTCGCGCTCCTCGGATACGAGCCAGAAACCGTCGACGTGGCGAAGATTGCCAAGCACGTCCAGGGTCTTGCCCGAGCGGGAACGGTCGAATTGGTTGCTGGCCACACCGCGCGATTTGAGATGGCGAACGACATCGTCTTCCACATCGATGCTCGGCTGCCGGGGCACGCGAACGGCATGACCTGCGAAGCAACCATCGCCGGCGAACCGCGGTCGGCGTCGTACTACTCAGTCGGCGGCGGGTTCGTCGTGGGCGCCGACGAGATCCCCGGCGCCAAGAACTTTCTTGCACTCCCGCATCCAGCGCAGAGTCCTGACGACCTGCTGGAGCACTGCACCACTCGCGGTTGCCGAATCGCTGATGTCGTGTGGACCAACGAACAGGAGTGGAGGTCGATCGACGAAATTCGAACCGGGCTTCGCGACATCTGGGCAGTGATGCTCGAAGGCGTCTACCGCGGCTGCCACACCGACGGCATGCTGCCAGGTGGGCTCGATGTCCGGCGTCGCGCTGCGCCACTCAGTCGTCGGCTGCTTGGCGGCGACGATGCGCCGACATCAGGCGAATGGGTTGAGTTGATTCAGAGTCGCGATTTCCGCTTCGCCGAGATTCTGCAGTGGGTCAGCACGTTCGCGATGGCAGTGAACGAAGAGAACGCCGACCTTGGCCGAGTTGTCACGGCACCGACCAACGGTGCAGCGGGCGTCATCCCGGCAGTGCTGCTGTACCACGTGTGCTTCTCGGAGCAGCCGGTTACCGAGTCGGGGATCATTGACTTCCTGCTCGTCGCCGGCGAGATCGGCACGCTCTTCAAGAAGGGTGCCACGATCTCGGCAGCGATGGGCGGCTGCCAGGCTGAAGTCGGCGTGTCGAGCGCGATGGCAGCGGCGGCGCTGGCTGAAGCACTCGGTGGCACGGTTGAACAGGCGTTGATGGCTGCCGAGATCGCGATGGAACATCACCTCGGCCTGACGTGTGACCCGGTCGGCGGCCTCGTCCAGGTGCCATGCATTGAGCGCAACACGATGGGCGCAGTGAAGGCAATCAACGCTGCTGAATTGGCCGTGGCAAGTAACCCAGCAGATGCTCGCGTGTCGCTGGCCGAAGTGATCAAGACCCTGCGCGAGACTGCTGAGGACATGTCTGATCGTTACAAAGAGACCAGCCAGGCTGGCCTGGCGGTCAACGTGTCGGTGCGCGTTCCCGAATGCTGATCAAGCCGAGTACGACTGATGACCAGCCAACAGCACCGCAACAGCCGTTGTCACCGGCATGCGCCTGACGATCAGGACAGCCCAAGCCCGACACAACCGATACAGCAAGCAAGGTCAGTAGTGCGGCGCCGGCCGCAGTCCGGCCGCAGTCCGAGTGCCTCGGCCTTGTCGCGGTTGAACGCGAGCCCGAGGAACGAGCAGTGCCTCACAACGAGCCCGATGACGGTAACGACGAGGGCTGAGACGTCGTGGCACCACACGATCTCGACGAGGCAGCCCAGTCCGCCGCCAGCCAGGTCGTGCTGCTCTAGCATCCGTCGGATGGATGCTGGTGTGAGCGGGCTGCGGGTAATTGTGACGGCAGGGGCTGCCGGCATCGGACGTGCGATTGCCGAGGAGTTTGCCGATGACGGCGCGTCGGTGTTCGTCTGCGACGTCTCTTCCGATGCGATAGCAACAATGAGCGTCGAGCGGCCAGGTATCGGCGCGGTGGTTGCTGACGTCTCGGACGAGGCTGCGGTTGACGCCTTCATCGACGAGGCAGTCGAGGCGCTGAGTGGTGTTGATGTACTCGTCAACAATGCTGGAATCGCAGGGCCGGGTGGGCGTCTCGAAGACCTCAGTCTCGACGCGTGGCGTCAGACATTCGATGTCAACGTCACGGGCATGTTCCTCGCCAGTCGGCGTGTGATCCCGCATCTCATCGAGCAGCGCAGCGGTTCAATCGTCAACCTGTCGTCGACAGCAGGGCTCTTCGGGTTCCCGTATCGAGCGCCATACGCGGCATCGAAGTGGGCGGTCATCGGCTTGACGAAGACGATGGCAATGGAGCTCGGCGAGTTCGGTATCCGTGTCAACGCGATCTGCCCTGGTTCGGTAAATAACGAACGCATGGATCGTGTCGTGGATCTCGAGGTAGCCGCCAGTGGCCGACCGGCGGCCGACGTCCGCGCCGGGTTCACCAAGGCAGTGTCGTTGCAGACGTTCGTCGATCCGCAAGACATCGCGGCGATGGTCCGGTTCGTCTGCTCGCCGGCGGGCGCCCGCATCAGCGGTCAGGCGCTGACCGTCGATGGCCACACCGAGTCGGCGCGTACCTGAGAACCCGTCCGCCTGCAGCCGGACGGCGCCACGTAGTGTCTGGCTCATGGCGCGCCAGATCCTCGTCCTCAACGGACCGAACTTGAACCTGCTCGGCACACGCGAGCCCGACGTCTACGGCGCCGACACGCTCGACGACATCCTCGCCGAGTTGCGTGCCGGCGTTGCGGGTCGCGATGTCGAACTCCGCGATGCGCAGTCGAACAGCGAAGGCGAGCTCATTAACGCACTTCACGATGCGCGTACCTGGGCCGATGGTGTCGTGTTCAACCCGGGCGCCTACACCCACACGAGCATTGCGCTACGGGACGCCATTTCGGCTTGCGAACTGCCGGTGGTCGAGACGCACCTGTCAAACGTGCACGCCCGCGAAGAGTTTCGCCACACCTCGATGCTCAGTGCTGTGTGCCTTGGTGTCGTCGGTGGGTTTGGCAAGCACAGCTACTCCATCGCGATCGACGGCCTCCTCGCGCATCTCGACACCCTCTGACGGATTTGAGCCCACCGTAAAGGACCTGTCGCTGTCGCGGATCAGGCATGATGGGCTCCATGTTTCGCCACGTTGTGATGTTCGCCTGGGCCGATGGCATTGATGAAGCCCATGTTGCGGCGACAACTGCTGCTTTCGACGCGCTGCCCGGCAAGGTTGAGGTCATCGAGTCGTATGTCTATGGCCCGAACGTCGGCACCGTAGACGGCAACAGCGACTACGTGGTCGTGGCCGACTTCGCGTCCGCTGACGACTTTGCCACCTACCAAGATCACGCTGACCACATTGCCCTCGTGCAAGAGTTCATCGCCGGCAAGGTGAGCTCGCGCAACGCAATCCAATACGAAATCTGACACAACCCACACGATGAATACCGTGTTGCGAGATGCCGACGTCTTGGTCGCCGGGGGGGGGGATGCCATTGTGCTGTTTCTTGCGGTCAGGGCGGCTCAACGATTTATGCAGGTCGTCCTTGTTGGCCGCTCGGAAGTGTTCGACAATGACGTCCTGCCGCTGAGCACTGAAACACAGCGAATCTTCGGAGCTGCGAGTCTCGACGAAGCGCTGCGATCGTTCACGGAAGCAACAACTTGAGAGTCGCCTCAGCCGGGGTCGGGCGAGTCTGACTTCCGACATCGGTTCGATTCCGCACGGCCTGCTCGCTCGCTGGATTGGCATCGGGACACGGATCGTCATGCTCGGTGAATCGCTCGGCGAGGTCGTGGGAGCGCCTTGCGAGGGCATGGTGATCATTCGTCCGGACGGCGTGGTCGCAGCCGTGCCATTCGATTGTGGCGCTTTGCATGGTGTCTTTGCATGGTGTCTTTGCATGGTGTCTTTGAGCAGTTGCTCGGACGGTACGCCGACGGCGAACCAGTCGGCGCAGCACCCGGCTGACTGGCCAACGAGCTGGGCCTGGCAACCTGCCAGGTATGCCAGCGATTCACACGCTTCACCTCGACCGACCGATTCTCGAACTCGACGCCGCCTACGTCCAAGGTCGTGCGCACCTCGTCGGGCATACCGATACGGAGCTGGTCGGCCAGGCGGCCTCGGTGATCGGCATTGGCCACCATTGGAACGCCGAGCGGTTCGCGAAGTTTCCCGACCTCCGCGTGATCTCGCGCATGGGTATTGGGTACGACAACGTCGACCTCGATGCCGCACGGGCAGCCGGTGTCGTCGTGTGTAACGGTCCTGACTCGCCAACCGTGTCGACTGCCGAGCACGCCGTGATGTTGCTCCTCGCCGTCACCAAGGAGCTCCCGATCCAGCAAGCCCGAGCTGCAGAAGGGATAGGCGGCCCAGCGGTGGCGTCGTCACTCGAGCTCGACGGAGCGACGCTCGGCCTCGTCGGGCTCGGTCGGATCGGGGTGCGAGTCGCCCGCGCCGCACTCGGCCTCGGCATGCGCGTGATCGCCAGCGACCCGGGCATTGAACAGAGCCCGATTGACGACGTCGAACTTGTGGGGCTCGACGAGCTGTTTGCGACATCCCACGTGATCTCACTGCACGCCCCATCGACCCCGGCAACCCGGCACATGATCAACGCAGACTCGATTGCATCGATGCGTCGTGGCGTCTATCTGGTCAATTGCGCACGCGGCCCGCTCATCGATCAGGACGCACTGGTGGCTGCCATCGACAGCGCGCACGTCGCTGGCGCCGCGCTCGACGTCACGGACCCCGAGCCGTTGCCGATCGGGCACCCGCTGCTCACTCGGCCCAATGTGATCATCACGCCACACATTGCGTCGTCGACGGCGGTTGGCCGGCGGCGGCTGTTCGAGCATGCGATCGACAATGCTCTCGCGGTACTCGACGGCCGCCCGGCCAGCGTCGTGACCTGAAGGCCGGGAGGCGCGATACTGCGCACATGGAAACACTCCGACAGCTCTGGAATGAAAGTGGAACGACGCTCGGAGGCTGGGTGTCGGTGCCCAGCAGCGTGACGGCCGAGGCCGTTGCGCGGGCTGGTTTCGACTACGTGTGCATCGATGCACAACACGGCGCTGTCGAGTATTCCGACTGCGTCTCGATGATCCAGGCCGTCCTGCTCGGCGGCGGGCGGCCGATCGTGCGAGTGCCGTGGAACGAGCCGGGGATCATCGGCAAGATGCTCGATGCCGGCGCGCAGGGCGTCATCATCCCGATGGTCAATACGGTTGTCGAAGCAGAAGCCGCTGTCCGCGCGTGTAGGTACGCGCCGGAAGGCGCCCGTAGTAGCGGCCCGACTCTGGTCGGCCCACGCACTGATCGGCCGTACTTCGAGTGGGCAAAGGATAACGTCGCATGTATCCCGATGATCGAGACGATCGAAGCGGTTGGCAACCTCGGCGACATCCTCGCGGTGCCTGGTATTGACGCGGTGTACGTCGGCCCATCTGACCTGTCGATCACACTCGGCCTCGGTCCGGGAAACCACGACGAGGCACCTGAATTCCTCGAAGCGCTCGACGCGATCGCTGCAGGCTGCGAAGCGCACGGCATCGTCGCTGGCATCCATGCAACCGGTGCGCTGACTCCTGATCGGCTCGAACGTGGCTACCGGATGATCACCGTCACCGGTGATCTCCAGGCAATGAAGCTCGGGATGGCGAGCGAGCTCGACCGTGCACGCGGCAACGACGTCGACGGATCCAGCGGCTCGATGTACTGAATCCTTCAGACCTCAGGCGTGCAAATCGCGCGCCGGTCGGGGAGACTGTTGCGATGACAATGAAATCACCGCACTTTGGGTCGGCGCATGACGGTGCCCACCCCGATCGCGTCGACGAGTGGGCAGCGATGCGCCAGAAACATCTCCTTGCGGCGGCTGATCGACCGGCGTCGTCAGCGCGCGGTGTGCATCATCAGGCGCTCATCTCGAGCAACGTCGAGCGAACAATCGACTTCTACCAGGGGCTCCTGGAGTTTCCGCTGACGGAACTCTTCGAAAACCGTGACTATGCGGGATCGACTCACTTCTTCTTCGACATCGGCAACAGCAACGCTTTGGCCTTCTTTGACTTCCCGGGTCTCGGCCTTAATGAGTACGCCGAGGTGCTCGGCGGACACCACCACCTCGCCATCTCGGTGCCGCCGGACAACTGGGATCGATTGAAGGGCAAACTCGAAGCTGCTGGCGTCGAGACCTTCATCGTGGGTGGCAGTTCGCTGTATTGCTCTGGACCCGATGGCGAGCGGATCGAGCTGATCAACGAGCCGCTCGGCGAAATGGACGGCCTGGCAGTCATCTAGCGCGCTCAGGTCAGACCAAAGTGCGACATCAGCTTGATCGGCGAGAAACTGTATGAACTCTGACAGCTCCCTGTTTGAGTCTCGAATCAAAAAGTGAAAGTGGTTGCTCATCGAGACATACGCGTGGATTCCGACGTCGCACACCTCGACGGTTTCGCCGATCAAGTTCTCGAACAATGACTGGTCGCCATCGAGACTGAAGATGTTCTGCCCATCGGCTCCGCGGTTGTACATGTGGTGCCAAGTGGTCTCGTCGAGGTACCTCGTTCGCCCGCTGTTCATGCAGCCATCATGAAGATGAGCTGTCGCAGCCCCGAGCCGTCAACCCGGTCGCGGACCTAGAACCGTCACGCTTTGGTCAGACCAGAGTGTGACAGTTACGGGCGGTCGGTGGTGTTGCGGGCGACGTCGACAGTGGTGACCCAGAGCTTGCCGGTGGCTGTGCCCGTTGCTTTCGAGGGGTGCGAGTCCTCGCAAGTCAGCGCGAACAACTGGTTGCCATCGTCGCCGCCAAGCATGCAGGCATAGGTGTTGTCGTCAGTCGTCAGCTGATGTGTGATCTCACCACCCTCGAGGACCCGTACGACTTGTTTGCCGAGTGCATCGGAGTACCAAATGCCGCCCTCGGCATCGACTGTGCACCCGTCGGGTGCCGTGCCCTCGACCTTCGCCCAGATACGCCGGTTGGTCAACGTGGCGTCATTGTTAATGTCCCACGCTGTGTACTGACCACCAAACGACTCGCCGACGATAAGTGTCTTTCCATCATCGACAATAACTGAGCCGTTCGGAAACATGAGATCGGTGGCGGCGATTTCGATGGAGCCGTCGGCTCGCACGATTGCCAACGAAGCCATCGCGAACTCGTCGCCAGCTTCCATGTCGAAGCCAAAGTTGCCGACGTAGGCGTTGCCTGCAGCGTCCATGACCATGTCGTTGCAATGGCCGTTGGCAACGCCGCCCAGGTCGGCGTACTCGACGACGGAACCATCTGGTTCGATACACATCAGCTTGCGGTCAGCCATCGAGACGAACACCAATCGTCCGTCGGGCAGCCAGTCGAGCCCCGATGGTCTGCCGTCGTATTCGACCTCGACCTTCCGAACCCCGTCGACGCCGACCGTGGAGATCGTCCGCTGGTAGAAGTCGCTGAACCAGAACTTGCCGTCATGCCAACGTGGCCCTTCGCCGAAGTCGATGCCGTCGATTATTAGTTCCCAGGTCATACACCCAACAGTACTTTGCTCCCTGGAATCGATCGGCGGCTAGAAGTCGGCGGCGTTGACGTGCGGCGGCGTCGGGTTGAGTGCGGCGTACTCGGTGGCCTGATCGCCATACCAGATCGCCCCAGCCCGACAGCGAACACAATGGCATGGCAGCACGTTACGAAATGGACCCATGACGTGGAAGCGGACCCCACCGCACATGCAACTGCCGTTCGCTACTACAGCATCGGCGGTCCCGGTCGTTGGTGCAGTCTGACACTGACGTAGGGTCCGCTCCATGAAAATCGGCATCAACGGCTCCGGCCGCCTCGCATCACCCGACCTCGACGCGATTGTCGCTGATATCGAACAGAGCGAAGCCGATGGGTATGGCAGCTATTGGCTCGCGCAGACAGCGCTCGCCGACTCGATCGCGATGCTCGGGATCGCTGGCCGGACGACATCGAAAATTGAACTTGGTACGGCCGTCGTGCCGACCTGGACACGTCATCCCGAGGTGATGGCTGCCGGCGCTCTGACCGCACAGGCGGCGTCTACAGGCCGCCTTGTGCTGGGCATCGGGCTCGCTCACCAGACGACGGTCGAAGACCGATGGGGAATGGCCTGGGAACGTCCGGTCAAGCACATGTCTGAGTACCTCGCGATCCTTGACTCGCTATTGAACACCGGTACCGCCTCGCTCAAGGGCGAGGTCTGGTCACTCAACCAGCAAGCAGCATTGATGACCGACACGCCGCCCAAGATCATGATCGCCGCGCTTGGCGAGCAGATGCTCAAAATCGCAGGCAAGCGGACCGACGGAACGATCCTCTGGTGCGTTGGACCCAAGACGCTCGAAGCACAGATCGTCCCGGTCATCAACGACGCCGCCGACAGCGCCGGTCGTCCTACTCCTCGTGTTGTGTGCAGCCTTCCCGTCTGCGTCACCGACAACCCGCAGCCGACGCGCGATTTCGTCGGTCAGATGCTCGCCGGTTACGCCGAGTTGCCGTCCTACCGGGCCATGCTCGATATCGAAGGTGTGCACGGCGTCGAAGAGATCTCGCTGATCGGTGACGAGGCAACGGTCAACGCCGGCCTCGACGCAATCGCAGCCGCGGGCGCCACCGACTTCACCGCCGTGGTCATTCCCGACAGCGATGGCCCGGCACGCACGCTGAACCTCCTGCAGGCCCGCACGAACTGACGGACTGTCACACTTTGGTCTGACCGGAGCGTGGCGCGCGAAGTACGGAGAGGGTCAGGCGTCGCGCATGGCGTCGACGAACGGGGCAAACCGTTCGAGATCGGCCATGACGTCGTCGCGCGGGCCCTGCGACAGCACAAACACCGCACGCTTGAGGCCCTGCTCAGCCAGCGCGGTGAGCTTTTCTTCGCTGTCGGGCACGCCGAACATGCCGAGTTCGATCTCGGCAGGGTTGCGGCCGATGTCCTCACATGCCTTGACAACGTTGTCCCAACCGTCGAGGCCGTGACGTCCGCCGATCGGCATCCAGCCATCGCAGAACTCAGCGATGTGGGCAGCAGTTTTTGGGCCAGCAGCGCCTCCGAGGATGACGGGCGGACCGGGCTTCTGTGTGGGCTTGGGCCACGCCCAGCTTGATTCGATCTTCACCTTGTCGCCGTCGAACGATGCTTCGTCCTGGGTCCACAGCGCCTTCATTGCCAAGATGTTCTCACGCAGTAATTCGCGACGCTCGCCGTAAGCGGTGCCGTGCTGCGCCATTTCTTCCTTGTTCCAGCCATACCCGATGCCAAACAGCATGCGGCCGTCAGACAACGAGTCGACGCTGGCCACTTCCTTGGCCGTATGGATCGGATCGCGCTGGGATACCAAGCAGATGCCGGTGCCGAGCTTGATGGTGCTGGTGACCGACGCGCACGCGCCAAGGGTCACGAACGGGTCGTGTGTTCGCCAGTAGAACTCGGGCAGCGGGGGAGCGCCCTCGCGGCCGCCCCAGGGTGTTGCCCGGCTGGTCGGAATGTGCGAGTGCTCCGGGAACCAGAGCGACTCAAAGCCGTGTGCCTCGGCCTCTTTAGCCAGTTCGACGGGGTTGATCGTCTGGTCGGTCGGAAAGATGGTGACGCCGATGTCCATAGGCGTCACGTTAGTGCGCCCGACAAACTCGTTCGCCGTCGGGGGAATTTCACTCTTCGTTCTCCGGGCGGCGGATTAATTGCGAGTCGTTTGCGGTTGGGTAGATGCATGGCAACGAACATCGATGCAGTCGCCGACCGATTCGCACAGGTCCGGGCGCGTACCGAACGGCTGGCGGCCCCGCTGTCGGCCGAAGATCAAGTCGTGCAGTCGATGCCCGACACCAGCCCGACGAAGTGGCACCGGGCGCACACCACGTGGTTCTTCGCCGAGTTCGTATTGCGCGCCGACGGCACAAGCGGCCGCGTGTGGGATCGGCCCGAGTACCGCTTTCTCTACAACAGCTACTACGAGGCAGTCGGCGCGCGCCACCCACGACCGCAACGTGGCCTCGTTACTCGCCCTTCCGTTGGTGAGGTTGCCGATTATCGCAATCATGTCGACAAGGAAATGCTCGAGCTGATGGCCGGTGGCCTCGATACCGCAATCGCTGAGGTCGTCGAACTCGGCACGCATCACGAAGAGCAGCATCAAGAGCTCCTGCTGATGGACATTAAGCACGTCCTCTCGATGAACCCTGCCGTTGGACCGGCCTACGCCGATCGCCCGCATGCGCCCGCTGTTGACCCTGGGCCCAGCAACTGGGTCGACTTCGCCGGCGGTCTCGCCGACATCGGTGTCGATCACGAGGCCGACGGCTTCTCGTTCGACAGCGAAGGCCCGAGCCACCAGGTGCTGCTGTACCCGTACGCCCTGGCCGATCGGCTCGTGACCGCAGGGGAGTGGATCGACTTCATCTCCGATGGCGGTTACCAACGACCTGAGCTGTGGAAGTCCGACGGCTGGTACCGCGCGCAATCCGAAGGGTGGACGGCTCCCGAATATTGGCGGCCGGACCCGGATCAGCCTGACGCTTGGTGGGTCCACACGCTGACCGGTTTACGGTCGGTCGATCTGCATGAACCCGTTGTTCATGTCTCGCACTACGAAGCCGACGCGTTCGCTACATGGTCGGGCGCTCGCCTGCCCACCGAGTTCGAGTGGGAAGCTGCTGCTGCCGATTATGCGGTCGTCGGCAACGTCCTCGATGAGCAACGCGACGACTTCACCTTTCACCCGGCAGCTGCCGGGCCGGCCGCAGGTCGACTCCGCCAACTCTTCGGCGACTGCTGGGAATGGACTTCGTCGGCGTACCAGCCCTACCCCGGCTTCTCGATTGCCGACGGTGCGATCGGGGAATACAACGGCAAGTTCATGTCCGGCCAGCAGGTGCTGCGCGGCGGATGTGTGTTCACGCCGCCCGGCCACACCAGGTCGACTTACCGCAACTTCTTCCACCCGCACACTCGCTGGCATGCCTCAGGCGTCCGGCTGGCCACGGATCGCCAGTGAGTGAGACAACAGTGGGCAGTCAGGAATCTTTCATGAATCAACCCTTCGAGACCGCGATCTTCGACAACGGATCAATCGATAGTCGAGTCGATCCCCAAACGGAACTCTTCCGCGCGCTGCGAAGCCATCCGCGAACGGTGCCCCCCCGCTGGCTGTACGACGATCGAGGAAGCGAGCTGTACAGCCAGATCACGCGGCTGCCCGAGTACTACCAGACCGAGGCCGAACGCTCGATCCTCGAGGCGAACGCCGCAACGATCGCTGAGATCACGGGCGCCACCACGGTGATCGAACTTGGGTCAGGCACGAGTGACAAGACACGAACGTTGCTCGATGCGTTCGTTGCGCACGGTTCGATCAACCGGTTCGCTCCACTCGATGTGAGCGAAGCCACACTGATAGAGGCTGCGGCAATGCTCGGCCGGCGTTACCCGGACCTCGAAGTTGCACCCGTTGTTGGCGACTTCAATCGGCACCTCCATCGGTTGCCGAGCGGCGGGACAAGGTTGGTCGCGTTCCTCGGCGGCACGATCGGCAACTTCTATCAAGAGGAGCGACGCGCCTTTCTCGGTGTGCTCTCTGATGTACTCGAACCGGGTGATTGGCTGTTGCTTGGCGTCGACCTGGTGAAGCCGATCGACCGCCTCGTCGCGGCATATAACGACAGCCAAGGTGTCACCGATGCGTTCATCCGCAATGCGCTGACCGTGATCAACCGCGAACTCGATGGCAATATCGACGTCGGCAACTTCGAGTACGTGCCGTTCTGGGACGGTCGCGAGGAACGCATCGACATGCGGCTCCGCGCCTGCGAACCCGAGCATGCTCGGATTGAGGCGCTCGACCTCGACCTCGACTTGGAAGCCGGCGAAGAGCTGCGCATCGAGGTCTCGACCAAGTTCCGCCAAGACAAGTTGCTCACCGAGCTGACCGAAATCGGTTTCGCCGATGGCGAGTTCTTTACCGATGCTGCCGGGGATTTCGGCCTCGCCCTCGTTTGTCGTCAAGCGTAGAACTCAGGCCGGCACCTGGCCATCGAGCCATTCGGTGATGCCAGTGACGACTTCGGGCCACTCAGGCTCGTTCATGCACTCGTGGCGGAGGCCAGCCCACAACTTGCGCGTGACGTTCGCAAGTTCGCCGATTGGCTCTGATGCCGACGGCGGGACCAGGGTGTCGGCTTCGCCGTGCAGGATGTAGGTGGGCACTGTGATCTTTGCGATGACTGGCGAGGTGGCCTTCATTGCGTCGAGGATCTGGCGGCCGAGCCCTGCAGTCGAGCCGCCAACCCGGAGCGGGTCGTTGTCGTAGCGTTGCTGGACGTCGACGTCGCGTGACAGGACCGACCCGTCGAAGTCTGATTTCACGTGGAGCTTCGGGGCCACACGGCTCAGTACGGGTGCAACCACCCGCTGCCACAGCGGAATCTTGGCACTGAGTGCCGGAGCGCTCAGCACGGCAAGATCGGGCTGGGGATGATCGCTCACCAGGTATGTCCCAGAGACGAGGCCGCCGAGCGAGTGGCCCATCAAGACGACGGGAACCCCAAGTGCGCGCCGCTCGGCGAGGAGGTCGGCAACGTCGTTGACGTACTCGCTGAAG
>Ga0209502_10001605_pt1 | contig 20162 bp, 27 predicted proteins | sample ArcticOcean_MG_C_10_FD_187442 | JGI IMG/M metagenome (GOLD analysis project Ga0209502, IMG submission 187442) | Marine microbial communities from western Arctic Ocean - ArcticOcean_MG_CB11_90 (SPAdes) (version 2) | ecosystem: Environmental > Aquatic > Marine > Oceanic | place: Arctic Ocean... | reverse complement strand
TACTTTTTAGCGCAATTTTGATTGGATAGCTAATCATCGGCCTACCAAAAAAAGTTGTTATATTTTTATTTTTTAAACGTTTTGATCCACTTCTTGCGGGTATTAAACAAATATCCATAATAAATTCTTTTACTAAATGTTTTTAATATTACCCTTAAAATTTGCTGAGGCAAAAACACCTCCTTGAAAAAGCAAAGCTGTTTTATCTTTATACTCACTTTTGTTTAATAAATGAATATCAAATCGATCAGCGCTGTCTTTGGGCTTGTAACCAAGTTGATAAGCACGTGAATTATTCCACCATGATTTTTTATTTTTGGACGCTCCATAAACGATTTCATGATGAATAGCTTTATGTTTAATCCCGATGTCAACTAGTTGAGTGAGGTCACTATAGCTAATCCAAGTTGACAGATGCCTTCGGTCTTCTGGTGCTCGTAAGCATGTTCCAATTCTTATACATAAAGATTTAATGTTAAATTTATCGGCATAAAATCGAGATAACTCTTCTCCAAAAGCTTTGCTTAAACCATAATGACTATCTGGTCTTTGATTTGAAAAATGATTTAATTTTGTTGTTCTTCTGTGAAATCCAATAGCATGGTTTGAGCTTGCAAAAATTATTCTTTTTACTTTGTTAATTCTCGCTGCTTCAAAAAGATTGTAAGTGCCTACAATATTATTTTGCAAAATATTAGGCTGTGTATCTTCAATAGGTATAGCACCAAAATGAACAATGGCATGAAATCCTTTAGTCATCTTTACTGTTGTTTTAAAATTTTTTAGATCAGCTAATATAAATTTATTATTTTTTTCTATATATTTTTTTTTTATGTCTGTTCCTACAAGGTTCTTATAGCCAATTTTTGCTAAAGATCTAAATAGCATTCCACCTAAATGACCAGAAGCTCCTGTAACTAAAACTTTTTTATTCATATTTTATTTAAACTTTGCTCCTTTAATATTTAAGTTGGCCATATAAAATGAGGTGCTAGCCGTAATAAATAACGTTTTTCCATCGACTCCTCCAAAATCTACATTGGATACTCGCTCTGGTAATTTGATATATCCAATTTGTTCTCCTGAGGTAGTATAACATGCCACTCCATCACCACAACTTGTCCAAAGATTATTCTCGGTATCAAATCTAAAACCATCAAAAACATAATCAGGATCAGTTTTTGCAAATTCTATTGGGTGAGTAATTTTCAAATTTTTATCTATATTATATCTTCTAATATATTTTGTTTCTCCAGTGTTCGAAATAAATATTTGAGATTCGTCAAGTGAAAGAGCTATGCCATTTGGTCGATCCATATCAGTCACAAAAGCTTCTAGTAATTTTGTTTTTGGGTCGTATTTAAAAACATAGCATCCACCATACATCATCTTTCCTGGAAAGCCCTCAATACGTTTGGGGTTAATAATTCCAAAAGGAGGATCTGTAAAAAAAATTGTTCCGTTTGAGTGAACACATATATCATTTGGTGAGTTTAATCTTTTATCATTATATTCATCGGCAATTAGTGTAATGACACTATTTTGATCAGTTCTGGTAACTCTTCTAGCTCCATGCTCACAAGTTACAAGGTTTCCCTGATTATCAGTTGTATTACCATTTGAAAAATTTGACGGCGATCTAAAAATTTCAACTTTCTTAAAGTCAAAACTTAGCATTCTATTATTTGGTATGTCACTCCAAATAACTTTATTTAATTTTTTTAAATAACAGGGCCCCTCGGTCCAAACACTCCCTGTATGAATTTTTTTTAGATTAAGATTTTTTATGTATTGTTCAAATTTATTTTTACTCATACCAATAAAATGAGATAATTCAGTTTTGAAAGAAAATAAACTAATTTATTTACTAATTTTTATTTTTTTTAAATTGTAAGTTTTGACAGCTAAATATAGCAATTTATTACTATGCCTTTAAATAAAAACTTCTTTAACTTTCAAGCTTTCAGTCCTTAGTTGTCCGCATGCTCCTAGAATATCTTGACCACGCGATCTTCTAATGGTTGCAATATATCCGGCATCTTGAATAATTTTACCAAATTTTTCCATATCTTTTCTTTCAGTCGGTAAATACTGGACACCAGGCCATGGATTGAACTCTATAAGATTTATTTTGCAGGGAAATTGGGCCATAAGTTTCAACAGTTGTTTTGCACATTCTATGTTATCATTAATACCTCTAAGCATGACATACTCTAAAGTTATTTTTTCTTTAACAACAGTACTGTAATATTTGCACTGCTCAATTAGATCTTTAATTTTAAATTTTTTATTAATAGGCATGATCATCTCTCTTATATCATCGGTTGGTGCATGTAGTGATAAAGCTAGATATGTGCCCATCTCTTTAGCGGCTTCAGGAATTCTATTGGCAATACCTGCTGTTGATACAGTTATTTTTTTTACTCCGTAATTTAATCCCTCTTTATCTTTTAAGATCTCAACTGCAGTTTTAACATTGTCGTAATTATAAAGAGGCTCACCCATACCCATCAAAACAATGTTAGTTATTTTTTTTTGCTCATTCCAGTCTTTAATTTGTTCTTTTGCAATTATGACCTGATTTACAATTTCAGCAAAACTTAAGTTCTTAACCAGCTTTTGAGTTCCGGTATGACAAAACCTACAGTTTAAAGTACAACCCACTTGAGACGAGATACAAAGAGTTCCTCTTGTCTTTTCGGGGATATAAACACATTCCACTTCGTTGCCGTCAAAAAGTTTTATTAACCATTTGATAGTTCCGTCTGTCGAAGTTTGTGTTTTTATAATTTTTGGCATCTTTAAACTGATTAAACTATTTAATTTAGACCTCAGTTCTAGAGGGAATGTAGTTAGATTGTTTATTTCAAAGGAACCTTTTTTGTAGACAGATTGCCAAACCTGCTTACTTCTCATCAAAACTTTTTTTTCTTCAATTCCTAAATCCTTATTTAAAAAAAGTTTTAGACTTTCAAAATTGAATTCAAAGAAATTTTTAAGCTCCATAATGATTAAATATAGATTAATATGTCGATTGTGTATACTTTGGACATTTGATAAAAAGACAAATGTTTCTAAAAATTAAAAATATTCCTAAGCTAGCTTGGAGTTCTGGCAATCCTGCTAACTTAAAGCCCTCTTTAAAAACTTTGTTTTATCTTTGTTTAGGTCTAGTTTTTTTTGGGTTTGGTGAGGGGTTATTGATTGTTGCTGGTATTGGAGCTTCTCCTTGGAATGTACTTCATCAAGGTATAGGCATAAAAGTTGGTTTATCTATTGGGACTATCGCTTTTTTGGTTAGTTTTCTAGTTTTGCTACTTTGGTTTTTTTTAGATCAAAAGATGGGCATGGGGACAATTCTGAATGCTATTATTATCGCTATTATGATTGATGTAACCATATACTTTTTTGAACAACCTGAGATATTTTTATTTAAACTTCTTATGGTCGTTGCTGGAGTGTTAATTGTAGGATTCGGCACTGCTATGTATTTAATTGCCAATTTAGGAGCGGGTCCACGAGATGGTTTGATGACTGGTTTACAAAAAAAAACTAATGCTCCTATTGCTTTAGTTAGAGCTTTTATAGAAGTTATTGTAGTTTTACTTGGTTGGTTTTTGGGTGGTATTGCAGGAATTGGCACTTTGCTTTTTGCTTTTGGGATAGGGCCATCAGTTGCTTGGGGATTAAGCTGCTTTTCTAAGACAAAAAATACGGTATAATTTTACGTAAAATTAAACTAGAAAATTTAATACTATTATCAAATGAAAGAACAAGAGTTAAGAGAAAAAAGAATAAATGATAAGTTAAGTTTAGATAAATTAGGTTCTAAATTTAAAGATAAAATTAATTGTAAAATACTTGGTGGCGAAGTATCAAGATTTATTCATCATGTTTTTATTGAACGAAAAAAAAGTGAATCTCTAAATTGGTGTTTTGCAAACATAAAAAGAGTAAAAATTTTTTTAGAAATATTTCATGCAAATCAAGAAGGTAAACAGGTATATAAAGAAGAATTAGCTAAAAATCTTTCTGAATATTCTTACAAGACAATTGCAAAAATTTTAGATGAAGGAATTAATAAAAAACACTTTATTTTAATGCCGGTTGATGGTGATGTGGGAAAGGATGCTAAAGTTAAAAATATTAGGCCCTCGGAAGAATTAATTGTTGATTTTTTAAATCTTTCTCTGGAAATAATATCTTATATTGAAAGCATAAAACAAAAATAAATCTTATAAATAATTTCTGTTAGCTAAATATGTAAAGACTTACCACTTAAAGATATATTGACTAATCATGTGGCATAAATTTATGAAACACTACAAACAATTTAATCTCTTAAACAGTTTACCAAAAAAACTTAATAATTTTTACTCGAAAAACTCAAAATATGCTCTTAGAGTTAACAACAAATCTAAAGATAAAAGAATTTATGATCCTGTAACGAATTTAGACAAAGCTTTTGAAAAGTTTATCAGAAGCAATATCATAAAAAAATTTCCTAAGGATGCTATTCTGGGTGAGGAATTTTTAGAAAAATATTCTGAAAACAATTACAAGTGGTATATAGATCCTATTGATGGAACAAGAGCTTTTATGGTTGGGGCTCCAACTTGGTCAAATTTAATTGGACTAACTAATAAAACACATCCTATTCTCGGCTTAGCAAATTTTCCAATTTTAAATAAATTTTATATAAATGATCACAAAAATTCTTATTTAATTAACAATAAAAAAAATATTTTAAAAACTTCTAAAGAAACTAATTTAAAAAAAAGTAAAGTTATAGGTCATTTACACGAATGGGTTTTCTCGAGAAAATATAACAATCAAATAAAAAAAGTTATGTCATCAGTTTCTTATTTTGGATCTGCAACTTTTGACGCATTAAACTTTTGTTTGCTTGCAGAGGGTAAAGTAGAAGTTGTAATTGAGACTAATCTTAAATCTTTTGATATAGTTCCACTTATTCCTATTATTGAAAAGGCAGGTGGTGTGGTGAGCACTTGGAATAATATGTCGGCAATAAAGGGTGGAAATATATTAGCTACTTCTAACAAAAAATTGCACAGTAAAGTTGTAAAAAAGCTTCGAGAGTTTATAAAATAATGAACAATAAAACTAAAGGTTCAACAATAATTGTTTTGGCTTTACTCATTTTTTTCTCAGATCATGAATATGCCTGGATTATGTCTGCTGCTCTTTTGGGCTTGGGTAGTGGTATTTTTCTTTGGAAAAAATAGATTAACTAACTAAGTAATATAAAAAAAAATATCTACTTATTTTTCCTATGGAAACTAGAGATAAGAATATAAAAAAATGTGATTTTAGCACCCCGGCTGCAAGGGTTAGGGGGTCACCTACAATCGGCACCCAAGCAAATAATAGTGACCATATTCCAAATTTTTTAAACCATAAAGATGCTTTCCTTATTTGGTCCTGAGTAAAAGGAAACCATTTTTTATTTATATATTTTAATAAATAAAATCCTAATATCCAATTACATACAGCACCTAAGATATTTCCTAGGCTTGCGGCAATTAAAAGCCCTATTTCATTGTAATTATTAGTACCAAGCAATCCTACGAGTGTTAACTCGCTCGAAACAGGTAGAATACTACCTCCTAAAAATGATATTGTGAAAAGTGAAAAATAAACCATAATTTCCGTAGTATATATTAAAGATTGAATTAATTAAGCATTCCGTTAATTTATAAGTAAAAATGAGTACGCATAGAACAAACATACCCAATTCCCTAAACGAACATTGGATGCCTTTTTCGGCTAATAGAGACTTTAAAAAAAAACCAAGATTAATAACTAGTGCTAAAGGCGTTTACTTAACAACACATGAAGGTAATACATTAATTGATGCTAGCTCAGGTTTGTTTTGTAATCCTCTTGGCCATGGCAGAGAAGAAATTATTCAAGCGATTAGCAAACAACTTCGAGAATTAGATTATACTTTACCTTTTAATCAAGGGTATGGAGGATCATTTCAACTCGCAACAAGAATTGCAAAACATACACCTGAGGATTTAAATAAAATATTTTATACAATCTGTGGTTCAACTGCAGTTGAGTCAGCCATTAAAATAGCAATGGCATACCACGCTGCTAAGGGAGATAAAAAAAGATTTCGATTTGTAGGTCGAGATCGAGGATATCACGGCATGAACATTGGTGGGTTGTCTGTTGGTGGTTTCAGTAATTATAAAGAAATGTGTGCTAGTATTTTAATGCCAGGTGTCAAACATATGCGCCATACTTTTTTACCTGAGCATAAATTTGTTAAAGGTCAACCTGATACTGGAGTAGAATTAGCTGATGACTTGGAGGTAATTGCAAATAAACATCCAGGAGAAATTGCGGCTTGCCTAGTTGAACCTATTGCTGGATCAACTGGAACTTTGATACCGCCAAAAGGATATTTAGATCGACTAAGAAAGATTTGTAACAAGCATGGAATTCTTTTAATTTATGATGAAGTAATTACTGGCTGGGGAAGAACCGGATCTGCATTTGCTGCTCAAGAATTTGGTGTTTCACCAGATATCATGACAATGGCAAAAGCTACAACGAACGGAATTGTACCCATGGGGGTTGTGGCAGCTCGGGAAAGTATTTATGACACAATAGTTAATTCTGCACCAGATGGTGGGATTGAATTATTTCATGGGTATACTTATTCTGGAATTCCAATAGCTGTTGCTGCCGCTCTTGCAGTTCAAGATATTTTTGAAAAAGAAGATATTTTTAATAGAGTAAAAGAAATGTCTCCTTATTTTCAAGATGCCCTACACTCTCTAAAAGATCTTGATTGTATTGAGAGCATAAGAGGCTATGGTATGATGGGTGGAATTGATGTTCGTAGGAAAGATAAACCTGGTAAGGCAGGATTTCATATCTACAAGGCTTGTTATGATAACGGAGTTAATTTTAAGGCGACAGCGGATGCATTGATACTAGCACCCCCTTTTATCTGTGAAAAAAAACACATTGATGAAATTTTTGATAAATTAAGAAAAGGCATCAATCAATATATGAAAAGTTAGTTTAACAAGAAAAAAAATTCCTGAAATAACGTATTGACTCTTTCGCGCCTATCCTTTTCAATCGTTATTAATATGAAAGCTAAAGAACAAGTCGTTTTTGACATTAAGTCTGAAAAATTCAGATATTTACTAAGAGAAAACAACAAAATACGAAATGTAGTAGATATTGATGTTATCAATAAAAGATTAAATCATATTAAAAGAACAAATTTTTATACTAACGCAAAGATGATTGCTGTCACACTATTTATTGTAACATTTTTTGTTTTAATTAGTTTGAATTTTTAGAGATCAAAGCTTTTATTACAATGAAATAAAATTCACTAAAAAGCTTAGTAACTTTTCCTGTTAAATCTTTTGAAATTAAAGTTTTATTTAAAGCTTCTGGAACAATATAATATCTTTTAGAATTTTCATCCTGTGTAACTAATTTTTCTTGAGCCATTAAATTTAGTTTTCTAATACAAGTCGCTCTTGGAACACCAGTAATATCAGACAAAGAAGTGGCACTTATACTAACATCTATATTTTTTAGATTTGGTCTGTTGATTATATCAGGCTCAGAATATAATTTTTCGTGAGACACTGTTTCCTCGACTCTAGAAGATAATAAAGCTGCAATCTGCATTACTAACAAAACGACCTCAAGATCACCCAATTGTTTTTTCCATAGACTCATCCATTTAATTTGTAAGTCTAAATAGTGAAACCAATAAAAAGAAAATTTTTTTTTATATTCATTTAAAATTTCTTCATTAGAAAAATTAATATTAATTTTATCTGTTACGTATTTTGTTAACTTTGTCATATTTTTAATTTCTTGCATAACAACTTTATTATAATCTTGTTTGTACTCCTCATTTGGCAACCAAGTGATAAGTCTATCTTTTTTAACAAATACTTTTTGTCTAGTAAGCTCTAAAAGTTTTCGTCTTGTTGTCTCTTTTGGTAAATTTGTATTTTTTGCAATATCTCTAATGGTTGAACTTTCTACGTGAACTTCATTGTGATTGTGCCAAAATTTTTCAAAACATAGATCGTAATTAAGATCATACTCTTTTTTTCGTAGAACAGCTTGGTGGGTTTTTTTTGCAAAATATAAAACTATATTGGCACTGTCTAAACAGTGGTATCGTTGATACAGATCGAAAAGGAAATTAGATTGAACCGGAATAAACATTTTTGTATACCCTAAGAAGTTTTCTAAAATTTTTTTTTCAATAGATTCTGATAAAACTAAAATTGATTTGCTCATTAAGTTTTTATTTAACCATTCTGATTGTTCAAATTGGGTAAATAAAGCTTAAAAATAGATTATGTCAATCGCTAATTAACACATTAAAATTTAGCTTTTTAAAAATTTAAAGGAAGTAAATAGAAACAAGGCCAATTGTTATCATTACAAAAACTAATATGATGAAATTATTTCTTTTTTCTAATTTTCTTTCTTCACTTATTTTTTTCAACAAGTGATCAATATTAGGTCTTTTACTTATTTTGTTTTCTTCAGACTTTTCCTTGGCCTGATCTGGACTGGAATTTTGATCTAATTTAAATTGGGTACTCATGTAGGTCAGTTAATATCAAAAAAAATTAGAATGTAAAGACTAACAAACCAATATGGGTTTTTAATTTAAAACAAAATAAATTAATGTAAAATTTACTTATTAAATTGATATAAATTATTATGTGTCTTCATTTTTCTCTTTCGAGAGAGTATATAGTTCAAAATGAGTTTAATCGCTTTTTTTAAAATATTATCATCCCCACCAGATAGGCTTGTCGATGTGCTGGGTATAATTAGCGCTATAGGTCTAGTCGTCGTGATGTTTGGTTTGGGTTTAAAAATAAAATTTTTAGAAATTAAAGAGAATTTTAAAAAACCTAAAAATTTATTTGTTGGTTTAATATCACAAATTATCTTGATACCTATCATAGGGTTAATTTTCATTTTAACATTTGATTTTTCAACAAATATTCAAATATCAATTATGATAATTGCATGTATGCCTTCTGCAGCAACAAGTAATTTTATATGTAGCAAAATTAACGGGAATGTATCTTTGTCAATTACATTAACATCAATCTGTACTTTGTTAGCAATATACACAATACCTTTTTTTTTGAAAATATTTACTCTTTTAACGGAGAGAGATATTTCTATTTTTAATATTTATTACACAGACATAATAATAAAAATATTTTTAGTTATTACTGCTCCTATAATAATTGGTATGATATTTAAATATTATTTACCACAAATTAAAAACATAGAAAAAAATCTAGATCATATATCTCTAATTTTATTTTTTATTATAATTACTTTGGCTATATACTTGAGTGCTATTAATATTAAATCCCCAACTGAAAGCTTTGCTGCTGTATTCATTTTTATGTCAATGATTATTCTTACTGTTTTTGTTGTAACAAAAATATCCCACACTTCGTTTGAGGCAACAAAAACAATTTTTGCTGAAGCTTTATTGCAAAATAACATACTTGGTTTTTTAATTATTTATATGATTGGTGGTAGAAATATCGATCTAATACCTGTGCTTGCAATATATGGTGTGTGCCAATATTTAGTTTTTGTGTTACTAATGTTTACATTATTAAAAAATAAATCCTATATATAGATTTTTGAAAAAATTTAAAAATATAATTATTCAAATAAAAAATCACTTAGGTTACCTTACCCTTAATCGTCAAAATGAAAATAATTCCTTAAACATTGACACCTCAAGAGAAATTTATGAAGGTTTGAAAGAACTTGAACAAAATCGGTTGGTTAGAATTATTTTAATTCAGGGTAATCAAAAAAAATTTTCACCTGGTGCGGATATTAAAGAACTTAGCCAGCTAGATTCTAATTCTGCAAAAACCAAAGGTCTATTTGTTTTTTTTGACAGAATAAATGAAATAAAAATTCCAATTATAGCAGTGGTTGAAGGATATGCTTTAGGAGGCGGAATGGAGCTTGCGTTGATGTGTGATTTAATTATTGCCTCAAAAGAAGCTAAATTTTCTCAGCCCGAGGTAAACTTAGGTTTAATTCCGGGCATTGGTGGCTCTCAAAGATTAAAACACTACCTTGGTAAATTTAATGCTAATTATCTCTGTCTTTCTGGTGAAATGATAACAGCAAATCGTGCTTATGAATTAGGTTTAGTAAGTATCTTACTAGAAAAAAATAATTTTTTTGAAGAGACTGAAAAAGTTGTAAAGAAAATAGCAGAAAAACCTAAATCAAGTTTAATAGAAATTAAAAAATTGATCTCAAAAAATGAATTTATCGAAAATGGATTAAAAGAAGAAAGAGAAACTTTTTATAGTTTATTGGACCATGAAAATGCAAAAATAGGTCTCAATGCTTTTTTGAAAAAAATTAAACCAGATTGGAAAGATTAAATGAAGAAAATTGCATTTATTGGAATAGGATTAATGGGCTTACCTATGGCCAGAAATTTACTTAAAGCTGGTTACTCCGTAAAAGTATTTAATAGATCGTTAGAAAAAGCTGAGCTTCTAATAAAATATAAGGCAGAAGTTGCAAAATCGATTAAAGCAGTTGTTAGTGGAGCTGATGTAATTATTACCATGTTGACAGATGATGAAGCTGTTAACGTAGTGATTGATAATGATGACTTTTTAAATAATCTAAAATCTAGATCTACTGTAATTGACATGAGCTCTATCAAACCAAAAACTGCAAAGTTTCACGCATCAAAACTAAACTTGAAAAATGTAAATTATTTGGATGCTCCAGTTTCAGGTGGTACAATTGGTGCTGAAGAAGGGTCTCTTGCTATTATGGTTGGTGGTGAACAAAAAATATTTGAAGAACATTTAGACATTTTAAAAATTATGGGAAATCCTACATTGGTAGGACCTGTAACAAGTGGACAAACTTCTAAATTAGCCAATCAAATTATTGTAGGCTTAACCATTGGAGCAGTGGCAGAAGCTATATCTCTTTGTGAGAAAGCTGGAGTAGATCCAGTAAAAATGATCACTGCATTAACGGGTGGCTGGGCTGATAGTAAAATTTTACAGACGCATGGCCAGAGAATGATTAAAAAAAAATTTTTACCTAAGGGTAAAACGTCAACACAATTAAAAGATATGAATAATATTCTTGAAACTGCTAAGGCCTTAAATTTACATCTTCCTATGTCAACACTAGTTAAGGGAATGTACAATAATTTAGTAAAAAATGGACATGGGAATGAAGATCACAGTACACTGTACAAAGAGATTGAAAGAATAAATCAAAAATGAAACTATTAAGAGTCGGATATTTTGGAGTTGAAAAACCAGCTATACTGGACAAAAAAGGGAAAATAAGGGACTTGTCACAGCATCTTATTGATTTTAACCCATCAACATTAAATTTTGAAACCTTAGAAAAATTAAAAAAAATAAATTTAGACTCTTTGCCAGAGGTTCCGTCTTCTGCTCGCATAGGTTCTTGTGTTGCTAAACCAGGCAAATTTCTTGCTGTAGGTTTGAATTATTCTGATCATGCTGCTGAAACTAATGCTGAGACCCCTAAAGAACCAATTATTTTTAATAAAGCTGCAAATTGTATGGTCGGGCCAAATGATAATATTATTTTACCTAGATTATCAAACAAATTAGACTGGGAGGTAGAGATTGCTTTTATAGTTGGAAAAAGTGCAAAATATATAAGTGAAGAGAATGCCCATAATCATATTTTAGGGTACTGTATTGTAAATGATATTAGTGAACGTGAATGGCAAAAAGAAAGAGGTGGCACATGGGACAAAGGGAAATCAGGTGATACTTTTGGACCAACAGGACCTTACTTGGTTACTGCTGATGAAGTTAAAAATGTGCAAAATTTATCAATGTCTTTAGATATTGACGGAAAAAGAATGCAAACTGGCAATACAAGTAAAATGATCTTTAATATAAACTTTATTCTGTCTTACTTAAGTAATTTTATGTCATTACAACCAGGTGATATAGTTACTACCGGTACTCCCTCTGGTGTGGGTGATGGCATGAGTCCTAAACAATACTTAAAAATTGGAAATAAATTAAATTTAAAAATTGAACATCTTGGTGAACAAAGTTCTACCGTTATAGCCGAATAATTATTTATTAATTTTATATTTTTTTTTATCTATATCTTCAATAGCATAAATATCTCGGCAATGTTTAACTAGTTTTTTAAAAACAAAAGTTGCTTCCCAATTTCTTTGTTTCTTGACAACAATATTATTATAAAAATCTAATCCTATTTTTTTTCTTTTTTTCATTTGAGGATATTTTTTTTTTACATAATACAAATATAACATTCTAAATTCTTTAATATTTTCTGCCATATATATACAGACACTTCTTCTAGTTACTTTGTTTTCAATTTTGCTGAGGTTATCACTTATTTTTTTTCTATTAATTTTAATCATTAACAAATACACAAATAGGGCACCCAACTTAAATTCAATTTTATTTCTAGATGATTGAGTAATTGTATTATTGTTAAGAGATAGAGTTAGCTGGTCTAAATCTAATTTTGTTTTTTTTTCTTTATTATTTTTCATTTATATAAAGAAGGGGTTAATTGTACTTATAGTCTAAATCTTTAAAATTTCTTTGAGAATTTTCTAGAAGACTTTTTCTTATCTCCACCAAATTTTTTTTTAAACCCATAAGATTTTTTTGGTCCCCCACTTTTTTCACCATATGAACTTCTGCTGTCATCTCGTCTTTTAAATCTTGATGGTGGTTTGCTATCACTGCTTCTGTCGCTAAAAGATCCTCTTTTATCATCTCTTTTTTCACCATATGAACTTCTGCTGTCATCTCGTCTTTTAAATCTTGATGGTGGTCTTCTGTCTGAAAATCTGTCTGAACCTCGACTACCCCGTCTGTCAAAAGATTTTCCGCCTCTTCTTCCTCCACCTCTTCTTCCATCTCCACTATTTTTATCTTGTTTAAAATTAGGATCAATTAATCTTTGTATAGCGTTCCATTTACTTCTATCATCTCCACCAATAAAACTTAAAGCTGAACCTTCTGCTCCTGCTCTTGCTGTTCTTCCTATGCGGTGAATAAAATCCTCTGGGAGCTGAGGTAAATCAAAATTAATAACATGTTTTATAGCAGGTATGTCAAGACCTCTGCTAGCTACATCGGTTCCAACTAAAATTCTAAAATGCGCATTTCTAAAAGCTTTGATTACTTTATCTCTTTTGTTTTGCCTTAAATTGCCATGTATAGCATCAGCATCGTGATCATCATATTTTAATCTTTTAACCATTTTTTCTGCACCTCTTCTGGTCTTAACAAAAATTAAAATGGCTCCTTTTCGGTTATAAATTTCTTTGATTAATTGATTATACTTATCTCCATCTTTTACATGAAGAATTTCTTGTTTAATTTTATCGATTGGGGTGGAGGTTGAACCCACAGAAATTCTAACTGGATTTTTTAGATATCTTTCAGCAAGTCTTACAATATTATTTGCTAGTGTAGCTGAAAATAATAATGTTTGATGTTTTTCAGGTACAGTTTCCAAAACCTGATTAATTTGTGGAGTAAAACCCATATCAAGCATTCGATCACTTTCATCCAAAACTAAAAATGTGGTCTTATGTAATTTTAAAGTTCTTCTTTTTAAATGATCATTAATTCTACCCGGTGTGCCCACGATTAACCTTGGGTTTCTTTGCATTTGTCTTAATTGTTTTTGCATTGAGTCTCCACCGATTAATAAAGCCGTTCTTATATTTCCTCGTCCAATCAAACTGTTCATCGTTTGCATTACTTGGGTTGCTAATTCTCGTGTTGGTGTCATTACCAATGCGGTATCACCTTGTGTTTTTAAAAGAAAATTTACTAAAGGAATGCCAAAAGCTGCTGTTTTTCCTGTGCCGGTTTGAGCGGTACCTAAAATATCTTTTCCCTCAAGTGCAACAGGAATAGCTTGAGCTTGAATAGGTGTGGGTGTTTTAAAATTAATGACAGCTATCGAGTCCATTAAAATTTTCTCTAAATTTAGCGAATTAAAATTTTCCATAGTCTTTGCTTGAAAGAAGCTTATATGTTGTTCTTATCAGGCATCTATATACCTTTGTAGAAGCTTTACAACTTTTTTGATAAGTTAAGATATGCGTAGACGAAAAAAACGAACCTTTGGTCAATATCTGAAGCGTAAAAGAAAAAAGAGAAATACAAAGGGAATATTGAAAATAGTAAAGGAAGCAAATAAAAATGTCAAAAAGATATAGTGGAAAGTCTTTTAAAGACTCTAGCATAATGAAAAAATCTAAATTAACGATTAAAGAAAAAAGAAGGTTAAAAAAAGAAAAGAAAAAAAAATAAAATGTGTGGAAGATATGTTGTTACTAAACCTATAACTAAAACAAAAGATTTGGTAAAAACAAATATTAAAGTCGAAGATAAGGATAATTATAATGCACATCCTACGCAAAAGCTGCCAATTATAAAATCTTATACAAATGGAAGAGCACTTGAAAATTGTGAATGGGGTCTCATTCCTTCATGGGCTAAAGATAAAAGAGATTTTAGACCTTTAATCAATGCAAGATTAGAAACTTTAATGGAAAAAGTTTCTTTTAAAAAACTTATTCAAACTTCAAGATGTTTGGTCGTTGCTGATGGATATTATGAATGGAAAAGAGAAAATAAAGAAAAAACTCCTTTCTATTTTACTAAAACTGATAGTAGCTTAATGTTTTTGGCGGGCTTACATCAAAATAATCAGTTTTGCATAATAACTAAAGAGGCAACGAACGCGGTAAAAGAAGTTCACCACAGAGAACCTCTAATAATAGATGAGGGACAAATTTTAAATTATTTAAATATTAAAAAAGAGGGTATGGATATTTTACGAAACATTAAACCACCGGAGCTAAAATTTCATGAAATAAGTAAAGATGTAAACAAGCCTATAAATAATGATTCTTCGTTAATTAATCTAAAGGCTTAATAGTCGTTAGGTGTCCCATTTTTCTTTTGTTTTTTATTTCTGTTTTTAAGTAATCAAAAAAGAATTCATTTTTAGAGTAAGTCTTAGACCTATATGTTTTAATTTCATCTCCAATAATATTAATCATTTCTGCATTATAATTTTTTTTTAGCTCTATTTTTTTAAAGTTACATACGGCTCTAATATGATTTTCAAACTGACTAACATTATATGTGTTAATAGTTAAATGTCCTGAGTTGTGAACCCTTGGTGCTATTTCATTAAGAAGTAAGTTGTTATTTTCGTCAATAAAATATTCAACACACATAGTGCCAATATAATCTAGTTTTTCAGCTAGGAGTTTTGCTTGTTGTTTTGCTTGAATAAAAATATTTTTATCAATAACTGCGGGAATTACTGATCTATTTAATATTTGGTTAATATGTAGATTTTCAATGGGTTCATAAATTAAACAATCATTATTCAAAAATCTCGTAATAATTATAGATATCTCTTTTTTGAGGTTTATTTTTTTTTCTAAAATATATTCTTCTTTAAAATCTATATTGAGTTGATCAATTTCATCTTTATTATTTATAATATGCTGACCTTTGCCGTCATATCCCATAGTGCATGTTTTTAAAAAAGCTGGTAGCAAATTTTCGTTATTTAAAATATCTGATTTGTTTTTAATTAAGACATAATCAGTTGTTTTTATGCCTGCATTATTTATAAACTGTTTTTCTTTAAAACGATTTTGAACTATTTGATTAATAGCCGGCCTAGGATAAACTGATTTTTGTTTTGAAATATATTCAAGAATCTTGAAAGGTATATTTTCAAATTCAAAAGTTATAAAATCAACTCTACCTACAAAATCGTCAATTTTTTTTAGTTTATTGTAATCTGAAATAATAATTTTATCACAAAAATTCTTTGCTGGCGCTTCAGGGTCATCAGTTAAAATGATTGTCTTAACCTTAATTTTTTTTGCAGCAATAGCAAGCATGCTACCTAGTTGGCCCCCTCCAATAATTCCTAGGACAGGATTTTCTTTGTTCATTTTTATTTAGGTTTTTTTTTAATATTAATGGTTTGGATTCTTCGCCATTTTTCTAATTTTTTTTTTGCTTTATTGTCAGATAAAGCAATGATTGATGCAGCCATAAGGCCAGCGTTAAAAGCACCATTTTCCCCTATCGCAACCGTTCCTACGGGAATACCTTTAGGCATTTGAACAATGGATAATAAACTATCGAGCCCTTTTAATTTTTTGGTTTCTATCGGAACTCCAATTACTGGTAAAACAGCTAATGATGCGATCATTCCCGGTAAATGTGCAGAGCCACCAGCTCCTGCAACAATAACTGCAAAATTATTTTTAGCAGCTGTTTTTGCAAAATTAAACATTCTATCTGGCGTTCTGTGTGCAGAAACTATTTTAGTTTCAAACTTAATTTTCAATACTTTTAAAATTTCTTCACATTTTTTCATAACAACATAATCAGATTGACTACCCATTACAATTGCTACTTTTTTATTTGATATCATTTTGCTAAATCTAACAAGTTAACTATTAAAAACAAATTTATATTAATAAATATTACAAGTTGGCTTTAATTGCCTCAATTAAATTTTCACTACTTTGTGCTCCAGAAATATAAGTTTTATTATTAATTTCGAAAAATGGCACTCCATTAATTCCCATACTTCGAGCTGCAATATCACTTTTATTAATTTCATTGATTTCTTTATCTGATGAAAACATATCATTGATTTCTTTTTCATTAATATTACTGGATCTGCCAATTTTGACTAAAATCTCTCTGTCTCCAATATTTTTACCCTTCGAGAAATAAGCGTCAAATATTTTACTTAAAACCTCATGACCAATATTTTTTGAAAATGCTAATTTAATCAAAATATGAGAAAAATTTGTATTTGGAGTAATCTTAATTTCTTCTAAATTAAATTTTAAGTTATCTTTAAACGCTTCTTTAACCATACTGTCATACATGGGCTTAGCAGCTTCTTTGCTTCCAAATTTATATTTTAAGTAGTCTTGTCTTTTGATGCCTTTTTTTGGCATATCTGGATTTAATTGAAAGGGTGCATATTCAAAAAAGAAGGTTTTATCTTTGAAATTTTTTAACGCTTGTAGCAATCTGGTATGACCAATATAGCACCAGCCACAAATGGTATCTGCGAAAACTTTGATCTTCATAGCACTAGCCTATAAAGCATTTTGTCGAATATTAAAATGATGTGATTTAATTTTATTTAATTTGTGCTTAAATACTCCTTTTATTAACCCAACTTCCCCAAAGATCACTTTCTGCTTGGTTTTGTAGTTGAAACATAGATAGTTTTTTAAATTTTCTATTTTTAACTTTAATTTTTACTTTTTTATTTTTAACTAGTGATTGCATTAACTAATTCTTAATTCTTAATCATGACAAATCTGTGACTAAAATTTAATTTTTTTAAGAATTAAAATACATAATGCAAACAAGATTAAAACAATTGTTGGTCAAAGTGATTTTTTATAGTCAAACCATGAAAATATTATCACTATTAAGTTTATTTTTAATCTTGGCTAATTGTTCAGCTCATAGTGTTAAAGTTGGGAAACGTTGCACTAATCCAACAGCTGATGGTAGCTTTGAAAAATCATTTGTTTGGATTGTTGATAAAACAACAGTAGAGACTTTTGATCAAAAAATAAACAAAGAAAACTGTTCAAAAAATAGCTAAAAGCACTATCAATTAGTAATTAATTTGATATGTGTTGCACGGTATGAGTTTAACTGTCTTAATTATACTGTGCTTAGCTATCGTTCTTGCCCTAATAATTTTTCCACTTATAGTTTCCTACAAAGCCGAAAAGTCTAAAAAACAAGATGAGTGGGACAAAATAGCAGCGTATGGAAAGAAGATTAACGAAAAATCTCGTAAAAATAAGTTGCATTAAAAAAATTCAAATAATTTATGAAAAAATTTGTTTTTATTGTTGCAACTTTTATAGTTATAACTCTTTTAAATTCTATGGAAAACAAACCTTATCATCATAACTCAGACGGAACTTTTAGAAATCCTGAAGGGTCACCAAAACGAGATTCAAATGTTAAATTCTCTTATAGGATTTTTAATGAGGAAAGAAAAAAGATTAAAATAGAATTTCCACCTAACCATGTTGTACCAAGAAAAAAAGTTCTGGAAGATCTAAAAAAAAATAAAGATGAAAATTATGTCGCTTGGATTGGGCATGCAACCTTTTTAATTAAATTGGGAGGCACTACAATCATAACTGACCCAGTTTTTTCTAAAAATACAGGACCCTTAATTTTTGGACCAAAGAGATATGTAGAACCAGCTATTAAGCTTAATGAAATACCACCAGTAGATTTATTTTTACTAACCCACAATCATTATGATCATCAAGACATGTCTACTATTAGAAACTTTCCATATAAAGAAGCAAAAGTTATTGTGCCGCTTAAACTATCTAAATATTTCAGAAGATTTAGTGATGTTAGTGAATTAGATTGGTACCAAGAAATTCAAGTTAATAAAGACATCAAAGTAACACTACTACCAGCGGTTCATTGGTCTAAAAGAAGTTTGACCGATACCAATAAAACTTTGTGGGGAAATTTTTTAATTGAGTATAAAGATAAAAAAATTCTTTTTGCCTGCGATACCGGTGTTGGTAATATTTATAAAGAATTAGGTGAAAAATATGGCCCAATAGATTTAACTTTTATTAATATCGGCGCTTATAATTTTCATCCGATGATGCCTGTTAAAGACAAGTCTGTTTTTCATACCAATCCTGAAGAAGCACTTCAAGTGGCCAAAGATTTAAAAAGTAAAAAAGTAATTGGTATGCATTGGGGAACTGTAGTTTTATCTCTAGAGCCAATTATGGAACCGCCAGTAAGATTTAAAAATAGTGCTGAAAAATATGGATTTGAAGAGTCAGATGCTATCGTTTTTAATATTGGTGAAGTAAAAAAACTTAATGAAATTTTGGATTAATTCGCTTTTCTTTTTTTTCTTTCTCGGTCTAATAAATTTGTCAGAGCATCTACCATGAAATCACTGGCTTTAAAAATTTCATTTCTTTGAAATTCATGAGAACCAGGTTTTTCAGAATTCGTTTTATCCTCAATAACAATACCCTCCGTTGGAGAGTTGTCTTTTATGTAAATAAGAATCAGCCAGTCTTCATCCACTGCTTCATCCCACTTTATAAATATTTCACCTGTTTCAAACCTTCTGTCAATTACTCTTAAGATATTCAAATATTTTGGAATATAACGCTTATTGAGTTGAAAACATAAACTATGGGCTGATCTATAAAAACTCTCTAAAGCAAATTCTATTTTTTGTCTCTCGAGATTATATAATCTCTCTTTCTCTAATAAGGCAGAACGGTCCTCTCCCTCTTCAACTTTAATACCAAGTTGCTCAACACGTTCTCTTATTTTTTGATCTCTAAGTGCTTGATACTTCTGTTTTATTTTTTCAATTCTTTCCTGAACACCAACATAAGAGTCTCTTTCTTGACTTAAAACAAATTTTTCTAAATTCTTAATTTCTAACTCTTCTCGTTTCCTGTATTGTTCTATTTTTTTTTCTAGGCGAATTTGCTCTAAGAATTTTCTTTGTTTTTCAGCTTGTTCCTTACGCACCTCTGCTTGCTCTAATCGAATAAATCTTTGTAGTTCTTTTTTTCGCTCTCTCTCAAAAACAACCCTTTCCTTAAGCTCTTTTTCTTTTTCTTTTTTCTCAAATTCTTTTTCTAATTTCAATTTTTTTATTTTTTCAACTTTTTCAAACTCCATCAATTTTATTTTTTGCTGTTTTTTTCTTTCTTTTTCTTCAGCTAAAATAATCTTAAAGTTATCTATTGTATTAGCAATAGATTGAAAAAAACCTAAGAGAAATTTATCTAAACTAAAATTTAAATTAAATTTAAATTTGTCTTGGACTCTTATTATCGCAAGTATTGCTTGTTTAGTTCTGCCATCAATCCTAATTTTTTTTCTTTTTTTTTCTACTTTACTTTTAGCTCTGTGTTTAATTTTCAGCTTGATAGTTTTAATTTTTTTATGACTATTTACTCTTTTAAGTTTTTTTAGTTT
>Ga0209502_10001598_pt1 | contig 20217 bp, 18 predicted proteins | sample ArcticOcean_MG_C_10_FD_187442 | JGI IMG/M metagenome (GOLD analysis project Ga0209502, IMG submission 187442) | Marine microbial communities from western Arctic Ocean - ArcticOcean_MG_CB11_90 (SPAdes) (version 2) | ecosystem: Environmental > Aquatic > Marine > Oceanic | place: Arctic Ocean... | reverse complement strand
TTTATCTTACTGGCCAGTAAAGAAGTGCCTAAAAAACTCCTGCACCCTAAAAAGAAAACCATCGGCCTGCGGGTGCCAGACAATGCCATTGCCATAGCGCTGTTAAAGGAATTGGGCGAGCCCATGCTCAGTAGCTCGTTAATACTACCCAATGAAGACGTGCCCTTAACTGATCCTTACGATATCAGGCAAACCTTAGAACATAGCCTAGACTTGATCATCGATGGTGGTTACTGCGGTATGGAAGTCACCTCACTAGTAAGCTTAGTCGACGGTGAAGTTGAAGTGCTGCGCCGAGGCATGGGCGATACGAGTGCCTTTGAGTAATGTTCCACGGCTGATTTAACCCTACATCGTTAAAACACTGCTTTTATAAAGTTTTTATCTCTTTGCGCCTATGGAAAATTAACACTCATTTAAAAACCTAAATTTCGCATATTTTTTAAGGTAACCTGTATTTAGTGAGTCTAGCTAAGTAATGAATCAATCATTCTGCGTGTTATTTGCCTTTGCCGGTGTTAACCTTATTCATACTTAACTCCACATGTGCTCAATTTATGTCGATCACAGCTGAACTTTGGCAAGCCAACCTTATCGCTTTGGTGAGTGCGTTTTTGGCGATTAAAGTGCTGCGGCCCATTGCCATCTATTTTAACCTAGTCGATATTCCAACTGACCGCAAACAGCACGTGGGCTACATTCCACTGATCGGTGGTTTATCCATTTATGTTGGCGTGTTAGTCGCCATACTCGCCGTTTACCCTCTTCACGATAAACTTTTTTACTTGTTGGCCTCAGCCTCTCTCATTTTAGTGGCAGGGCTAGTGGATGACCTGAAGCAACTTGGTGTGTGGGTGCGTATCCTCATTCAAACCATTGCCTGCATCATTATGATCAAAGGCGCGGGGGTTTATGTTGAATCCTTGGGTGATTTGTTTGGCATGGGCGAAATACACCTAGGTCAGTGGGGTATTCCGTTCACCATATTTGCTGTCATTGGCTTAGTTAATGCGGTTAATATGAGCGATGGCATTGATGGCCTCACAGGGTCCTTGGCGCTGGTCGCCATTATTGGTGTGTTTGTGTTTGAGAGTGTGAGTGGTAACTACCGCTTATTGGATTTCTTATTAGTGATGGCAGCGGCCCTCGTGCCCTACTTGCTCACCAACCTGTCTATTATCAGTGACCGTAAAATATTTCTAGGAGATGCAGGCAGCATGTTTATTGGCTTTATTTTGGCATGGGTGCTAATTGAGCTCAGTCAAGGAGGCCCCTCTGGTGTAAATAAAGCCATGCAGCCCGTGAACGTGCTCTGGTGCGTGGCTTTTATTGTGATAGATACATTGGTGGTCATTATAAAGCGTTTAAGAGCGGGCAGGTCGCCCTTTCATGCAGACCGGGCCCACTTACATCATATGCTGCAAGAGTTAGGATTAGGCCCGCGGCAAACCTTGTTGGCTATGATCATGATTTCATTGCTGATGGTGGCCCTTGGTGGATTGATGCAGCTGATTTGGCCTTCTGCCAGCGCTGGAGTGTTTGTGCTAATCACTGTAGGCTATCTCTTTTGGGTAAAACGTCAAGGTTGGAGTATTGCGCCTAAAGTTACGGACGACGGAAGCCAGAAGGAGCCTCGTGACCTCACCTAACAGGTTGCTATTGCAGGTGCAGCCTCTCCAAGAAATGCGCGCCTTAGAAAATCTAGAGCGCTAACTGGCAAAGTGCTATTGCCCCAAAATACGAGTAGAAAAACCCAGACTTGGTAAATGCATTCGGGGAAAGACGCTTTTCAAAAAATAACAAAACGCGCCCAAAGTCTTTGGGGTGCGATAAATACCCTTATCAAACACCAAAACAGAAGTTTTTCTATGAGGTCTATTGTTTAATTTGGTATCATTAGCTTTTTAGAAGACTTGTGCCACACTAAATGAAAAAAGTTGCCCTTATAACCGGCGTCACCGGTCAAGACGGTGCCTACCTTGCAGAATTCCTTTTGCAAAAAGGCTACATTGTTCATGGCGTTAAACGCCGCTCCTCTCTCTTTAATACAGCTCGTATCGATCGTCTGATCGAGGCGGCTGCCCATGGTGAATGTGAATTTCATTTTCACCATGGTGATATGACTGATTCTTCGAGTCTTTTCCGCATTGTTCAAAAAACGCAGCCTGATGAAATCTACAATTTGGCGGCCCAGTCTCACGTGGCGGTTTCTTTTGAAGAGCCTGAATACACGGCCAATGCCGATGGCACAGGTGTGCTGCGCATACTGGAGGCGATTCGGAGTTTGGGTTTAGAAAACAAAACACGCTTTTATCAAGCCTCTACGTCTGAACTGTTTGGCAAGGTGCAGGAAGTGCCACAAACTGAAAAAACACCGTTTTATCCTCGTAGCCCTTATGCGGTGGCAAAGATGTATGCCTATTGGATTACGGTAAACTACCGTGAAGCTTATGGTATTTATGCCTGTAACGGTATTTTGTTTAACCATGAATCGCCATTGCGTGGTGAAACTTTCGTGACCCGAAAGATTACCCGTGCCTTAGCCCGTATTAGCCTAGGCACGCAAGACTGTTTGTTCTTGGGTAACATGGACGCCAAACGTGATTGGGGCCATGCAAAAGACTATGTGCGAATACAGTGGCTCATGTTGCAGCAAGAAGAGGCCGATGACTTTGTGATTGCCACAGGCGAACAACACAGCGTGCGAGAGTTTGTAGAAATTGGCTGTAAAAAGTTAGGCATGAGTGTGACGTGGCAAGGCACTGGGGTTGATGAAAAGGGCTATGATGCTAATGGCCAATGCATCGTTGCCGTAGATCCACAGTATTTTCGCCCTACGGAAGTTGAGGCGCTGCTTGGTGACGCTGGCAAAGCGAAGCAGCAGTTAAGCTGGGAGCCAGAGATTACGTTTGATGAGCTGGTTACAGAAATGATTGAGTACGACTTGGCAGAAGCCAAAAACGAACAGATTACTGGAGTGCTGCCGCGCATGGTCAGTGAACTCATATGAGTTTTGGCTTTGAGTTATTAGAATCAAAGAAAGTCTCAGGCGTTTATGCAGTGACGCCTTCAATAGCCACCGATGAGCGTGGTGATATTTGGACCTCGTTCTTGAAGGATGATCTAGAAGCATTACTGCCTAAGGGTGTGGCTTTTAAACACGATAAATTTTCCCAATCTCATCACAATGTGCTGAGGGGTATTCATGGTGACTCCAAATCATGGAAGTTAGTGACCTGCGTGTTTGGCGAAATTACTCAGGTGGTGGTGGATTTACGCAAGGGTTCGCCCACCTATTTAAATTGGCAAAGTTATAAAATCAACAAAGCCCAGCAAAAACTTGTGCTCATACCGCCAGGTTGTGGTAATGCCTACTATGTTAGCAGTGAGTTGGCAGTGTATCATTACAAATTAGCTTATGATGGAGACTATATCGATGCGGCAGAACAATTTTCTGTGCGATGGGATGACCCTTCGATTGCGATAGATTGGCCAGTGACAGAGCCTGTTTTGTCTGGGCGTGACTTAAAAGCACCTTTTGTTTAATTGATTGCATCAATGAGTAACGACGTTTTATATAAAGAGAATATGATGATTAAAGAATACAAAGATGACGAGCAATTATTAGCGCGCCACATCCCTGCTGCAGAAGCTTGGAAAGATGGGCTTAACTTTTTTTCTCAAGATCAGGAATACGTGCAAGTAGGCAGTTGGGGTTATGACACAGGTACCGCATTAAAGCCCCATGTGCATAATCATGTGCCACGTGAAGTTACGGTAACTCAGGAAGTGCTCTATGTGCGCTGCGGAGCTATAAAGGCACGTATATTTGGCCTGCAAGATCAGCCAGTGGCAGAATTTAATGCCAGTGAAGGTGATGTGGTAATCCTACTTCGCGGTGGCCATGGTTATGACATTATTGAGGATGGCACTCAGGTATTGGAAATTAAAAATGGCCCGTATTTAGGCGCTGAAGTTGACAGAAGACGGATCTGATTGTGGCCAAAGAATTTATTATGCAAATGCGTCCTTGGTTTGGTGCAGAAGAAAAACAGGCCCTGATGGCCTATATGGATGAGGATGGCTTTTTAACTGAGTTTAAAAAGACAGAAGCCTTTGAGAAAAGCATTGCTCAGTTCACTGGGGCTAAACATTGTGTGGTGGTAAACAATGGCACTATCAGCTTAACCCTAGCCGCGATGGCAGTTGGCGTTGAAACCGGTGACGAGGTGATTGTGCCTAACTACACCATGATCGCCAGCCCTAACTCCCTAAAGATGTTTGGTGCAGTGCCGGTGTTTGTGGACGTTGAACCGGACACTCTATGCTTGGATATTGTCTTGGTCGAAAAGGCCATTACGGCCAAAACCAAAGCAATTATGTTGGTGGCTGCTAATGGACGTGCGCCAAGGGCAGGTATCGAGGCTTTTCAAAAACTTTGTGATGAGCGTGGTCTTTTGCTGATTGAAGATGCTGCCCAAGGCTTAGGCAGCTACTACCCAGATGGTGCCCATACAGGCACTAAAGGTTTAGTAGGCAGTTTTTCTTTTTCTGCTCCAAAGATTATATCCACGGGCCAAGGTGGCGCATTGGTCACTAATGATGATGGCGTCGCAGAAAGGTTAAAGCGCTTGAAAGATTTTGGCCGGGCCGGCGGTGGCAATGACATTCATGACAGCTTGGGTTTTAACTTCAAGTTCACTGAGCTACAAGCGGTGGTGGGTTTGTGCCAAATGGATAAGTTAGCAGACCGGGTTGTGCGCAAAAAACAAATCTGGCAGCAGTATGCGGATCAGTTGGCTAACTGCCCGCAGGTAAAGCTATTTGCCCACGACTTAAAGATTACCACGCCTTGGTTTATTGATACCTTGGTTGAAAAAAGAGAAGCTCTAGGAGCCTACCTAAAGACCGAATTGATTGGCACTCGGGTGATGTACCCCCCGATTACACAACAAAACGTTTATGATCTTGCCGGCAGTTTTCCCATCGCTGAAAATATTGGTAAAAATGGCTTGTGGCTGCCCTCGTCTAATCAATTAACAGATGCTGATATCACCCGTATATGTGATGTGGTGAAGGACTTCTACGCTTAAATGATTATTTTAAAATCGCCTTTGGTTTTTGCTCCGGTGGTCATGTCTGGGGGGGTGGGTAGCCGCTTGTGGCCTTTGTCTCGAGCATCCTACGCTAAGCAGTATCAAGTGTTGGTGGACAACAATCACGAGCACACCATGTTGCAACAGACGTTTGCGCGGTTGCGTGGGCTAGACCAAGTCAATAGTCAGCTTATTTGTAATCAGGATCACCGGTTTTTGGCAGCAGAACAGTTGCGTAGCCTGGGCCAAGACGCCGATGTCATATTAGAGCCTATGGGCCGTAATACTGCTCCTGCAGTCATTATAGCCGCCTTGCGTTTACAGCAGATGGATATAGACGAGCCCATGTTGGTGTTGTCTGCCGATCACGATATTGTTGATGTGCCAGCCTTTCATGCCGCTTTAAGTTCAGCTCATGCATTAGCTGTTGCAGGGTTTATAGTCACTTTGGGCATTACGCCTAGCTTTGCTTGCACAGGCTATGGCTATATTCATTGTGGTGATACTGTGCTGAATGGCTTTGGTGTAGAGAAATTCGTCGAAAAGCCCAATGTAGCTGTGGCCCAAGCTTACTTAGATTCAGGTGACTATTTGTGGAACAGTGGCATGTTCATCGTCAAGCCCAGTGTCTTGCTGGCAGAAGCTTTAGCCCTGTGTCCGGCATTGCTTGAACAGTGCCAAAATGCCCTCAATGGGTCTGCCAAAGATTTAGATTTTATTCGTTTGTCCGTTGCTGAATTTGAACAGTGCGAAAGTATATCCATAGACTATGCCATTATGGAGAAGACCCAAAAAGCAGTGGTTGTGCCGGTGGCTTGCGGATGGAGTGATGTGGGTGATTTGCAGTCTCTTTGGCAAGCTAATGCGAAGGACGAATGCGGCAATGTCAAACAAGGTGATGTGGTGGCCATGGATAGCCACAACTGTTTGCTTAAAGCTGATAGCCGTTTGCTTGCTGTGTTGGGTATGGAAGACATTGCCATTATTGAGACTAAAGATGCAGTGCTAGTAGCGAAACTTAACCAAGCGCAGCAGGTCAAAGAGCTAGTGGCCAAATTAGCTGGGCGAAACGAATTGAGTCATCAACGAGAGGTATATCGCCCATGGGGTAGTTATGACAGTGTTGATAGTGGCCCTAACTACCAAGTAAAGCGCATCAGTGTTAAACCTGGGGCACGATTAAGCCTGCAGCGGCATCAATTTCGAGCTGAACATTGGGTCGTCGTGCAAGGCGAGGCTAAGGTGCATGTGGATGGAGAAGATTATCTGCTTAATGCCAACGACTCCATTTACATCCCCAAGGGTTCAGTGCACTGTTTAGCCAATGAAACTCATGAGCCACTGCACTTGGTTGAAGTACAATCGGGTAGTTATTTGGGAGAGGATGACATTGAGCGTTTAGAGGATGTTTATGGGCGGCATTAAACATGCTGTGTACGTGCGTTTGTTGGGTGGTTTGGGTAACCAGCTGTTTCAATATGCAATGGGCAGAGCGCTTGCAGATGCCAGACAGGTGGAATTGGTTCTGGACCCACGCTTTATATTACGTAAGGGCTGCATCTCTGGGCTGGCTATCGATGAATTTGCCATCAGAGCCCGTTATTTAACTGATACAGAAGCCGCTCATTTTAAAGAGCCCATATGGAAGTTAAGTCGCGCGTTAAGGCGCCAAATTAATCCTTGGCTGGGTTATTATCACGAGACTGTGCATAGTTTTGATACTGCAGCACTAGCCCAGAGCCTCGAGGTAATGTTGTCTGGCTTTTGGCAATCTGAACGCTATTTTTCCAACTATGGACACCAGTTGCGAACTGACTTAGTACTTAAGAGTCGAATGCCTTCAGCCGCTGTAAAACTGGCTACGCAGATGGCTAGCAGCCCCAGTGTGGCCATGCACGTGAGGCGAGGCGATTATTTAACTGACCCTAAAGCGCTAGTTAAACACGGGGTAACCAGTGCACACTATTATCAAACGGCGCTGCAGTTGATGATTAAAAAATTAGGCAATTTTGATCTGTATGTGTTTTCAGATGACCCCGATTGGGTGCGAGCCAACATCCAGCATCCCAAAATTATTTTTGTGTCGGACTTTGGTTTTTCTGCCGAGCAAGACCTTTGGCTCATTAGCGCATGCCAGCACCAAATTATTGCCAACAGTTCCTTTAGTTGGTGGGGAGCATATTTGAATGATTATGACAGTAAGATTATTGTTGCACCCCAACCTTGGTTTGATGCCAAGCATATGGCACAACAAGATATTATCCCTGCTGATTGGAACACCTTAGCCAAATCGTAGAGGGTACCTTGATGATTATAAAGATGACCTGTTGATGAAAGTGCAAACCTATGTAATCAACCTAGATCGTTCTGCCGATCGCTGGCAGCGCATCCATCGCCACTTGTCTGACTTGGGGGTTGCGCACCAGCGTGTTGACGCTATTGATGCTCAGGCCCACAGTTTGGATGACTCAGGATATAATCCCACGCGTAATATGGCTGAATATTTTTTGCCACTAAAGAGCGCTGAAGTGGCCTGTTACATGTCCCATTTAAAGGCATTAAAGCAACTTTTGGCAGATCCTTCCGTTGAGTATGGGTTGGTTTTGGAAGACGATGTAGAGCTGTTAGAGGCATCGAAGGGTATGGAGTCCATCGCTAACTGGTTGGGCTGTAAAAATGCGGGGGTTGTAAAGCTCTATAGCAAGCGGCATGTCTTCGGCAGCCAAGTAGGGCACTTATCTAACGCCACCATTTTGAAGCCTTGGCGTATCCCTCTTGGCTTTCAAGCGCAGCTTTGGAATCGTTTAGCCGCACAAGAATTTGTTAATAAATGTGCAAGTTTCTATCAGCCGATTGATGTTGAGTTTCAGTTTAACTGGCGATATGATTTTTCTGTGTATCTAGTTGATGAAAATAAGGTGCGTGAGTTGAGCGCTCAAGTAGGCGGTTCTACCATTAGCCCAAGCAAAAATAAATTAGGCTGGGCTAAGCTAAGGTTAGAAGTGGTTCGGCCATGGTTTAGATTTAAATTATTATTAAAAGTGATTCGGTATAAGTTGACAGTGTTCAGGAATAGTTGATGAAATTGAGATTACATTTGGCCCGGTTAAGCCTTCTGAGGTGGGGCATTACGGCAACGCCATTGCGAGAGGGCGAATACGATACTGAAATTGAAGGAACGCCCATTAGGCTGAGCCATTCAGGTTTTAATATCAAGTGGTTAGAGCAACTAAATATAGTGCCTAAAGTGGTATTAGAACTTGGATCTTTTGATGGTGGGGATGCGTTGCGTTTTGCCCGTGCTTTTCCTAATGCCCGCATCGTTACCGTTGAGGCAGACCCCGTGCGGGTTGAAGTAGTAATTAAAAACATAGCCCACACCCATGCTGAAGTGGTGAATAACGCCGTTTGTTTAAAGGATGGACCCATAGACTGGTACACCTCAAAAATTGATGGCAAAGTGGATGGTCAAGGGTCTTTGTATCAACATAGTGACGAATACAAAGAAAAATTCCCTCACATTATTCAAAACGACAAATGTGTGAGAGTGAATGGTCTGAGCTTTGAAAACCTGTGTGACGCCAATAACATAAGCAATATTGACTTCATGCACATGGACATAGAAGGTGCTGAGTATGATGCCCTATTAAGTATGGGACGACACCGACCGAAGCTGATTTTTATGGAAATGCTGCCCAATTATTTTGAGAAGGTGAAAGGTGGTAAAGTCATTGAAAAACTACTGGAAAGCTTTGGCTACACCTTGGTGGCGAGGTTATCTCAAGATAGGCTCTACATTCATAAACCCTGAATCACTAAATATGCACAACTGAGAAGACCGTGACTGATAATATATTTTTTAATAGGGCGGACCTAAAACATTGTGGTAGCAATGTTATTATTGGTAAAACGGCTAGAATCCGCTATCCAGAATTGGTTTCGATTGGTGATAACGTCATCATAGATGACTTTACCTATATTTCGACACAGTTAGAGGTGTCATCTTTTGTGCACATCTCATCTGGCTGTTCGATTATTGGTGGACGTAACGCCATGGTATCTTTTGGCCACTTTAGTACTTTAGCGCCTAATGTAGTGCTGGCTGCTGGCAGTGATGACTATATTGCTGGCCTTGCGACTCCCATGGTAGCTGAAGAATTTAAGGGTGACGTAGAGATTGGTAGTATACACATAGGTGATCATTGCATTGTGGGGGCCAACTCCACCATTTTACCTAATGTAACCTTAGCCACTGGCGCCAGCGTAGGCGCCAATTGTCTAGTTAAGCACGACTTGGAAGGGTGGGGCTTGTATGCAGGCGCCCCAGTTCGTCGAATCAAGCAGCGAAATGCTGAAAGAATTTTGGCACTAGAAAAACAATTTAGAAACAGTAAATAAACGGCGCCCATGCTTGAACATAGTGAAGAAATTAAAGTAGGTATATTACCCCACGAACTTAGATACCAAGTAAAGTTAGGTGGTGTGCCGCTTAAATCATTAGATTGGCCAGGGCAGATTGCCCCAACAAGCGGCACCATAGCCGATTTAGCTGCCGGAGACCACGTGGTGGTTTATCCATCGTCTAAGCGTCTATTGCGCAGCTTTGGGCCTCTCAAGTGCAAAGTTGACTTACTCATGTCTGAACCGTTAATCATTCACGGTAAGTATTATAAGAACATGTGGCTATTGCGTCACAAATTCAATTACATTCTATGCCGTCATCAGCATTATGCAGCTAGGTACGCCAATGTGATTCAGTTTACTGTGGTTGAATCTTGGGTAGACGGTAACCAATTACCGTGGCCACCAGTAAAAAAATACAATTGTTCGCTCATCGCTTCTGAAAAAACAGACCTAGTTGGGCAAAAGTTGCGCCACACAGTGGTTGACTGGATCCGTAGTGTTCAAGCAGACGTTCATGTCATGGGCAGAGGCTACCAGCCCTTTGAGTTAAAACAAGATGGTTTGTTGCGTTACCATTATTCTGTAGTAATTGAAAATGTTCCAGAACCTGATTGCTTTACTGAAAAGCTATTAGATTGCATGTTATGTGGCACCTTACCTATATATTTTGGACCCAAAAATATCGGCCATTATTTTAATTTACAAGGTATGATCTGCTGCCAATCTTTAGCCGATTTTCAGGCAGCAATAATAACTGCTGCTAACCCACCCAACGAAATTCAGCGAAGAGCTATGGCAGAAAATAGGCAAACAGCATTGATTTATAGCAACTTTCAGCAGCGAATCGTTGACGCAATTCGACACAAGGACAATGCGTGATAAAGTTAAACATGGGTGTGGCAACTTCTAAAAATGTACACTGGGCTTTTTTTTGGGTAGTGTCTATTTTAGCATTTATAGTTCCTGCAACAAGTATAAACTCATCCGATGTGTTTTACCTTGGTTCGGCTGGTTTAGTTCTTTTAGGTGTGATTGCCCTTTTCGTGAACACAGACCCAAGGCCTTTAACTAAGTTAGAAAAGTTGATGATCTTAACTTGGTTACTCTATCCGCTTGTAACAGCCTTGGATTTTTGGTTCAGAACGGGTTGGAACTGGAGTCAGTTCCAAGAGCCCAGCCGGTTTTTGTTAGCGTTACCTATATTCTTGATGGTCAGGCACTTTGGACTATCACGGGGGGCGATGAAGTGGGGAGTTTTTGTAGGCGCCGTTGTTGCAGGCTTGTGGGCATTTTACCAAAATCAGTATCTTGGTATTACCCGCGCTTTTGGAGGGACTTCTTCTAATGTGCATGTTTTTGGTGACATTAGCTTGTTACTGGGGTTTATGTCAGTAGCGCTGTTCCAGCCTGATTGGAGCAAAGATTGGCGCTGGGGGTGTTTAGTGTTGGTTTCTCTTTCGTTAGGAGTTTTTGGTTCTTTAGCTTCTGGAACCAAAGGTGGATGGATTTCTGCGCCTATATTTTGCTGGGTGATGGTTGATTTAGTTCGTCACCCAACATATGCCAAACGTTTAATGGTACTAGGTATTATTGCTGCAAGTGCCATTCTCATATGGAGGTTTTCCCCTTTTATTCAAGCACGGGTAGGCAATATACCTCTTGCAATTGCTACATATTTTGAAACTGGTCAAGTTACTGATGGCTCAGCAAGCATCCGTTTGGCTTTATGGCATACTGCAACTTTAATATTCACCAATAATCCATTTTTTGGAACTGGTATTGACACTTTTCATACTGCCAAGTTGCCATATCTTGATGCAAATCTTGTGCCCTCAGTGATTGGTAGCTATGACCCCCACAGTCAATTTTTCAATGCTCTGTATGAATTAGGAATATTTGGACCGATAACTATATTTGCTATTTACGGAGTGTTTATTTTGTACTGTCGGCAATTTTTGCTTCAAAACAAAGCTTTTTCTACTGCTGGAATACTTTTGGCCTTAGGTTTTATCGACTTCGGACTGGTCGAGGTGATATGGAATATTAATAATGCTGGGGTATTCTTCACTATAATGATGGTCTTGATCACAGGACAACTGTCACATGAGGCTAATACAAGATCAATAGATTACTAGTTGGCCCTGAGTAATATTAACAATTACTGGTGTGACTAAGTCACTAACGGCTCTACTTAAAAGGTTGGTATCACTATAAAGTAATTTGAACATCTGGCGAGCGGCACACTAGCTATTATTTTTGCACAAGCTTTGCTCCGGTTTGATCCAAAAGAGATTTTTGTGTGCTACTGCTCTAAACTTCTCCAATGGGTAACATTGAGTTTAATTGGTCGCTAACTGCTGGCTACAAAATGGGGATTTAAAATATCTGCTTTACCATATTGCATGGGGCTACCGTCCACTTGGGCCACCTTGCCGCCAGCTCCCTCTAATACGGCTTGTGCGGCGGCGGTGTCCCATTCGCAAGTCGGTGCAAGGCGTGGATAGATATCCGCCTCACCCTCGGCAATGCGTAATAACTTCAAAGAACTACCCGCTTGTATTAGGGCGGTATCACCTAAGTTAGCAATAAAATTGCGGGTAGCCTCATTAAGGTGGCTCCTACTAGCAACTACACGCATAGGCGTCTGACTTGCCTGGGTATGCAGTTGCTCTAGGGTATTGTCTCTCAAACGCCAGGCACCTACGTGCTTCCCCCCCCAGTAAAGTGTCTGATCAATGGGTGTAGACACAAAACCAAAACTGGGCGCATTATTTTCAATAAGGGCTAGGTTTACAGTGAACTGGCCGTTGCGGTTAATAAATTCCTTGGTGCCATCCAATGGGTCAATGAGCCAGTAGCAATTATGCGTTTGCGGCACTATTTGAGAGGCAGGGTCTTCCTCAGAAACGATGGCGATATGGGGGGTGAGTTTTGCTAAACCGTCGACTAATAAATAGTGTGCATCAAGGTCTGCTTTAGTGACAGGAGAGTCATCTTTTTTGGTTTCTATGCCAAAGTCGGTTGTTTGATATACCTGCATGATGGCTTCACCCGCTTGGTGAACTAACTGTTGCAGGGCCTTAAGCAGTTTGGGGTCGGCTAAAATAGCTTTGGCTTGGTGCATTGTTTACTCCTGTAACGCGTTATAGGTCGAGCTGCGCTAATAACTGATCAGCGAGTTGTTCGGGTGAAGTTTCGGCAGTACTCAAGGTGAATTCTGGGTGTTCTGGGGCTTCATAGGGGCTGTTAATGCCCGTAAAGTTGGGGATCTCTCCCTTGCGGGCCTTTTTATACAGACCTTTGGTATCACGTTGCTCTGCAATCTCTAGGGGCGTATCGACGTATATCTCAACAAATTCGTGGGCTTCAAAACGAGAACGTGCGACTTCACGCTCTGCTATGAAGGGCGAAATGAACGCTGTGAGCACCACCAAGCCAGCATCAACCATAAGATGAGCCACTTCAGTAATGCGGCGAATGTTTTCAATGCGGTCGGCGTCAGTAAAGCCCAAATCTTTATTGAGCCCATGGCGCACATTATCACCATCTAGAATATAGGTGCGAATGCCCTGTTGGTGCAACTTTTGTTCTACAATATCAGCAATAGTTGACTTGCCTGAGCCACTTAAGCCCGTAAACCACAAAACCTTTCCTCGGTGGCCATTAAGTTTGTGGCGCAGGGGCTTATTAATGCTTAGGTTTTGTAGGTGCACGTTAGCTGCGCGGCGTAAGGCATAGTTGATCATGCCAGCAGCCACTGTGGCGTTGCTAAAGCGGTCTGCCAAGATAAACGCACCTAAAGGTCGGCATTGCTGATAAAGCTCATAGGCCACGGGTTTATCAAGGCTTAGCTTGGCCACCACAATGTCGTTTAACTCTAAACTGCGTGTGGGGCTTGTTTGCAGGGTATTGACGTTGGTTTTGTGTTTAATCTCAGTGATCTGAGCATTAACCCAGTTGCTGCCAATCTGCATACCATAGCTGCGGCCAATAAAGCCTTGTTCTTCAGTCATCCACACTAAGTCGACTTCAAACTGATCCGACACTTCGCAGGGGTCTTGGGCACTGACGATCATGTCCCCGCGTGAGGCGTCAATTTCTTTGTCTAGGGTTAAGGTCACAGCTTGGCCACATTGGGCTTGATCAAGGCTTTGTTCAAATAAAATAATCTCAGCAACCTTTGCTTTTGCGCCACTGGGCAGCACCCGTACTTCGTCGCCTGGTTTGACCGTGCCTGCAGCGATAGTACCCGCAAAACCTCTAAAATTAAGATGGGGGCGGTTCACCCATTGCACGGGCAAACGCAGGCCATGGTCATTGGCTAGATTGGGAATGGGCGCTGTTTCAAGTATGGCCATGAGTGTAGGACCACGGAACCACGACATGTGCGGCGAACGGTTCACCACATTGTCACCCTTGAGGGCCGATATGGGGATGGGGGTAATGTTGGAGAACTTTAATTGGCTGGCAAATGACTCAAAATCAGCGTGAATCTGGTGAAATACACTTTCGTTATAACCGATTAAGTCCATTTTGTTAATGGCCAGCACCACTTGTTTGATGCCCAATAAAGAGCAAATAAAAGCATGGCGCTTGGTCTGTTCAATCACGCCTTTACGGGCATCAATTAAGATTACAGCAAGGTCTGCATTAGAAGCCCCAGTGACCATGTTGCGGGTATATTGTTCATGTCCAGGGGTGTCGGCCACAATAAACTTACGTTTGTCCGTATTAAAAAAGCGATAGGCCACATCAATGGTAATGCCTTGTTCGCGCTCAGCCGCTAGGCCATCCACCAATAAAGCAAAGTCGATATCGCCACCTTGGGTGCCATAGGTTATAGATTCTTGCTTAAGGCTAGCCACCTGATCATCAAAAATACACTTAGCTTCATACAGCAAGCAGCCAATGAGGGTGCTTTTACCATCATCTACACTGCCGCAGGTGATAAAACGTAATAAATCTAGGTCGTTCTGTTGTTGCATAAACTTTTCTATAGCCGCACTCGTTGTGGGTGACTTGATATTAGAAGCTGGGGTGTTGCTGCGCATTAGAAATAGCCCTCCTGTTTCTTCTTTTCCATAGACGCGCTGCTATCACTGTCAATGGCTCGTCCTTGGCGTTCACTGGTGCGAGCTTTTAGTAACTCTAGAATAATTTCTTCAAGGGTGCTGGCTTCAGACGCAATAGCACCTGTTAATGGGTAGCACCCAAGGGTACGAAAGCGCACATTTTTGATCTGAATTTTTTCACCTGGTAATAATTTCAAACGCTCGTCATCCACCATCATGAGCATATTATTACGTTCAATCACAGGGCGCATCTGCGCGTAATAGAGGGGCACAATGGGGATGTTTTCGCGATAGATATATTGCCAAATATCTAATTCAGTCCAATTTGAGATAGGGAACACACGAATGCTTTCACCTGGATGTTTATGACCGTTGTATAAGTTCCACAATTCAGGGCGTTGGTTTTTTGGATCCCACCGATGGGCTGCGTTGCGAAAGGAGAATATGCGCTCTTTAGCCCGACTTTTTTCTTCATCGCGGCGCGCCCCACCAAAGGCTACATCAAACTTGTAATGATCAAGGGCTTGTTTAAGCCCTTGCGTCTTGGTGATGTCTGTATGCAGGGCACTGCCATGTTGTAATGGGTTAATGTCCCGTTCAATGGCTTCTGGATTAGTGTGCACAATTAAATTCATGCCTGCTTCAGTGGCCATTTTGTCACGGAATTGGTACATCTCTTGAAACTTCCAGCGCGTGTCCACGTGTAGTAACGAAAATGGGGGCGGGCTGGGGTAAAACGCTTTGCGGGCTAGGTGCAGCATGACGGCACTGTCTTTGCCAACAGAATATAGCATAACGGGGTTTTCTGCGTGGGCTAGCACCTCGCGCATAATGTGTATGCTTTCGGCTTCTAAGCGGTCAAGGTGACTGTTGCCGTCGGCAATATGGGTCGGGCGGGGTGCGCTTTTGGGAAAACTGAGTCTAGCCGCATAAGCCGCCATGGCCAGCAGGCCTTTCCCATTACCTTTACTATTGTCTTGAGCGCTATCAGTAATAATAGGTTGTTGTTGGGTGACGAGCCAAAGCTCACGAAACAAGCCTGTGATGTCTCCATGGGGAAAGAATAACGTGTCTTTGCCATTGTAAGCGACCAAGGCGCGGATGGCTTGTTGCAGGCTGTCCAAATCCCACTCTTGTTTATTCCACAACCAGCGGCGGCTGCCCTTGGCATCATTAGCGTATAAACCAACATGGCCTTCATGGCTAAAAGCTTGCACGCAGAGTATGTTGTGCCGGTGTTTTTTGGCCGTATTGATAAGGTGCTCAACCACTTGTGGTTTGAGCCCTTGTGACACTTCGTCATGTAGATTTTCAATGTCTATGGGTAAGGGCAACATGCCCATTTGTTCTAGCCATCGGTCTGTGCCTTTACGATTGTTAGTGGTGCCTTGAGTTTCAAGTAGGCTAGAAAGACTCAAAGTGTCCCATACGAGTCGATCTTGTTCTTGATAGCTGATGTAATCCATTATCATAATGTCTTAATATACAAGATTTTCAAATAATACCATATAATTTTTATTAAAAAATATATAAAAACTAAATATTTTTAATAATTTGCATTTTGAGACAGTCTGAGTAAAAGTTTGGGTTTGTAATTGTATTAAAACCTTGTAAACAGTGTTTATAGTTAGGGTCTGCAAGAGAGGGCTATAAAAAGTGGCGGGGCGTCCTTGCCCCGCACTTCTTACACTAGCTTCCATGCCAGTAAGCGCTGCCATGACAGACCTCCCTGGTCTGAATGCCTAAATTATGTTGACAACACAATTGCGGTCTTGTGGGCAGAAGCGTTATAAGAGGAGATTAATACCAAAACCTGAAGCAATTTTGGCTTCCTTGTCTTCCCCCACAATTTCTTGGCAGTGCACAGCCCAATTACTATCAACCTCTTGGGCTATCTAAAGCATAGTTGAAATTTTAGTATTTGCATAAAATAAAAAAAGCATAACGCATCGTTCTAGAGTGAACTCCTAAAACACGCGAACAGGACACACGAACAGGGCATACAAAGGAAGGGATTAGAAGGGGTGATTGGGCATAACTTGCGAGGAGCAAGCGGTTGGGATGTTAGTATCAAAGGCTTAAATAGCTGCACTCATGGGGCCTTGGTTAAGGCCCATTTAACTCATGGTTAATTTGCAACCATGAGTTCTCAATAATAGGCCAGAGTGCAGCAATTGTAAGGTATGAGGTAGCCTAAGCTACCCTATCCATTTAGTACTTGTAGCTTTCTGGCTTAAATGGGCCATCAAAGGGGACGTTGATGTAGCCTGCTTGGGTCGTAGTGAGCTTGGTCATTACGCCACCAAAACCTGCCACCATGTCTGCAGCTACTTCTTCATCAAGCTTCTTAGGCAAGATTTTAAGCCACAAGTTGGCCTGCTTATCTGCGGCACTTAGGTCTGCAAACTTAGCTTCCCATAGGTGCATTTGCGCCAATACTTGGTTAGCGAAAGAACCATCCATAATGCGTGATGGGTGGCCTGTTGCATTACCTAGATTAACCAAGCGGCCTTCAGATAATAGTAATACGAAGTCACTCTTGTTATGGTCTTCTGCACGATACACCTTATGCACTTGAGGCTTCACTTCTTCAAACTTCCAGTTGGCGCGCATGAAGGCCGTGTCAATTTCATTATCGAAGTGACCAATGTTACATATTACTGCACCTTTCTTAATGGTTTTCAGCATATTGGCATCGCACACGTCAGTGTTACCGGTCGTGGTTACAATAATATCAGTCGTGCCCATCAAGCGGGTGTCAATGCAACTGATGTTGCCCGTGTTAACACCGTCTAAATAGGGAGAAACCACTTCAAAACCGTCCATGCAAGCCTGCATGGCACAAATTGGATCCACTTCAGTGATCTTAACGATCATACCTTCTTGGCGTAGAGATGCGGCAGAGCCTTTGCCTACGTCACCATAACCGATAACGAGTGCTTTTTTGCCCGCTAAAAGGTGATCTGTAGCACGTTTGATAGCGTCATTTAAAGAATGACGACAGCCGTACTTATTATCATTTTTACTTTTAGTAACGGCATCGTTAACGTTGATGGCAGGAACCTTTAAGGTGCCTGCAGCCAGCATTTCTTCTAAACGGTGCACACCCGTGGTTGTTTCTTCAGAAATGCCATGACAGTTCGCCAAGATTTCTGGGAATTGGTTATGCAGCATGGTGGTTAAATCGCCACCATCATCCAGGATCATGTTAGCGCCCCAATCTTTGCCATCTTGCACAATGGTTTGCTCGATGCACCATTCTGCTTCTTCTTCTGTTTCGCCTTTCCAAGCAAACACGGGAATGCCAGCGGCGGCCATAGCAGCGGCAGCGTGGTCTTGAGTGGAGAAAATATTACATGAAGACCAACGTACCTGAGCGCCTAGGTCTACTAAGGTTTCCATCAACACGGCTGTTTGAATGGTCATATGGATGCAACCCATAATGCGGGCATTGGCCAAAGGCTGTTTTGCCGCATATTTTGTGCGCAGTGCCATCAATGCTGGCATTTCAGTTTCGGCGATGTCAATTTCAATGCGGCCCCATGCGGCTAGGGAGATATCGGCAACCTTGTAATCGGTAAAGTCAGTCATTTGAAAAGCATCCATAGGTTTAAAAATTGGCAGCGCAGATTATACCTGAGTTAAAAGCCTTTGCCGAATGTAAATGCATAGGTTTGAATTTAAGGCCTGATAAATAATGTTATGTGAATGGCGACTCTTAGCCAGTGATGTTTTGCGACACAATATAGGCCCCAGTCCATGCATTTTGAAAGTTAAAGCCACCAGTAATAGCATCCACATCCATCACCTCTCCTGCGAAATAAAGCCCGGCCACACATTTACTTTCAAAGGTTTTAAAGTTCACCTCTTTCAGACATATGCCCCCGGCTGTGACAAATTCTTCTTTAAAGGTGGTTTTGCCTGCGACGTTAAATACAGCCTGGGTTAATTCTATTGCGAGGGCCTCTGTTTGTACTTTGTTTACATCTGCCCAACGGGCTTCGGGGCTTATGTTGGCCGCCAAAACAAGCTTATGCCATAAGCGTTTGGGTAAATTAAATGGGCTCGATGCAAATAGGGTCTTTTTAGCTATTTGCTGTTTAAAACTTTTCAATTGGTCTAAACAGTCAGTCAAACTTTGTTTGATGAAATTAACTTCAATCTGAAAATGATAGCCTTTTTCTGCGATCTCTATGGCCCCAAAAGCAGACAGTTTCAAAATAGCAGGGGCGCTCATACCCCAATGGGTAATCAGTAATGGTCCTTTACTGCATAAATGGGTACCAAGAATTTTAACGGTTACATCTTCTGCCACCACACCGGGAATGTCTTTCAGGCGCTCATCGTTTATTTTGAAAGTGAAAAGAGAAGGCACTGGTTTAGAGATGGTATGTCCAAGGCCTTTTAGAAGCGTCCATATTTTGGTGTTACTGCCCGTTGCGATAACTACCTTTTTTGCTGAAAATGCTCCTTGAGCGGTTTTTAACTGAAATAAACCTCGTTCATGTTCAAGGGCTTTTAAAGAGTGGCTGTAGAGCACTTCTACATTATATTTTTTTGCTTCATCTAAAAAGCAATCAATAATAGTTTGAGAAGAATTTGAAACAGGAAATACGCGGCCATCATCTTCAATTTTTAATTGCACACCGCGCTCTTCAAACCAAGCCATGGTGTCACCCGTCATAAATTGGTGAAAGGGCCCCAGCAGTTCTCTTTCGCCACGGGGGTAGTTTTGCACTAAGTCGGCAGGCACAAACTCGGCATGAGTAACATTGCAGCGGCCCCCTCCTGACACCTTCACTTTAGTGAGAACCTGTTTGCCTCTTTCTATAATGGCCACTTTTAAGTGGGGTGCTTGTTGGGCGATATTAATGGCAGCAAAAAAACCAGCTGCCCCGCCTCCTACCACAATAATATCTTTTTTGACCATATTTAAAATCACACTATGCTCATGGCTAAACTCTGGCTGGTTTAGGGTTCGCGTTTATCATTTAGCACAGTGACCCGTTGCATGTGTCTAATCTTGGGTAAGTAATCGCAAATAGCATAATGATGGGTAATGCGGTTATCCCACATGGCAATGGTATTCTTGCGCCATCGCAAACGCACCTGAAACTCGGGTTTGGCCATGTGTTGATAAAGGTACTGCAAAATGCGGTCACTCTCCCCTTGAATTTCACCCACAATATGGCGGGTAAAAGATTGGTTAATATTGAGGTATTTAAGGCCACTAACAGGATGGGTATCAACCATTTTGTGCACGGCAGAACCAGTGCTCTTCAGACCGTCATTGACCGCTTCGATACCGCCTTTGTAATACAAATCATTCCTAAAAGTGCCGATGTCATGTATGGCCTCCAAACCCTCCAAGTAATCTTGCCAAACGGATGGCAAAGCTTCGTAGGCGGCATTAGTATTAGACCATAAGGTATCGCCTCCGACGTCAGGCACTTCAATGGCATGCAATATGCTGGTAAAGGGTGGATTAGGTTTAAAGGTCAAGTCTTTGTGCCAATCGTTAGTGTCAGGCTTGCTGCCGGCACCACTTTTGAGTAGCACAATGTTTTCATAACCCTCAATGCTTGGGTAAACTGGGTGCGGTGGTTCTGGCTCACCAAAGCTTTTGGCAAAGGCGATATGTGTTT
>Ga0209502_10001593_pt1 | contig 20242 bp, 21 predicted proteins | sample ArcticOcean_MG_C_10_FD_187442 | JGI IMG/M metagenome (GOLD analysis project Ga0209502, IMG submission 187442) | Marine microbial communities from western Arctic Ocean - ArcticOcean_MG_CB11_90 (SPAdes) (version 2) | ecosystem: Environmental > Aquatic > Marine > Oceanic | place: Arctic Ocean... | reverse complement strand
TGAATGACGCCGTCGTGGTTGAACAACTGGTCACAGATGCGGGTCTGCACTTTAGTGCCGAGCTATTACGGTCAAAGGCCATCGACACCAGCATTGAACAGGCGCAAGCACAGGGCGTTTTTGAGGTGCCGGCTTTTGTGATCGAGGAGCAGGTATTTATCGGCAGAGAACATATGCCGTGGTTAAGGGAAATTGTTGCCAAAAAAAACCAAACCCTATCACTTAACTGAAACTAACTAAAAAAGACATCAATGCGAGATAAACAACACAACCGAGCTAAGAATTTTTGACTCTCTTGCTCGCATTAGCTCGCCACTCGCCTGGCGCCTTGTGAAAATATTTTCTAAATGCCAATTGGAAATTGCTCGGCTGACTGTAGCCGAGTTGATAACTTATTTGCTGCAGTGTCAGGTGCGTCTCTTCCAAATATTGACACGCTAACTGCATCCGCACTTCCAAAATAACTTTTTTGTAGTTAGTACCGCTCTTGTACAAGCGGGCGCGCAGCGTGTGGACGGGCAAATCGAGTGCCGCAGCTGTCACAGCTAAGCTCTGCATAAGAGAGCCTTCAGTCAGCAGGTGGTTTCGAACCCGCAAGGTCCAATCATCGCCGGTTTGCATTCGCGCCAGAATGTGTTCGCAGCGATCCTCCAACAAAGGGGCCAACATAACGTCTGAGGTCTTCAGCACCGCATCCATCCATTGACTAGGAAAAGTTAACCTAGCCTCGGCTTCATCAAAGCTAACTTTACAGCCGAGTAATGACTCATAAAAATGACGTGTGCGGGGACAGGCGAATGGGATATATAAATGACACTGGGCCAACTGTGCATCTGGCAATAGATCAGCAATAAACCTAACTTGAGCTGACAACTCAGCGCCCATCATAAACTGATTCGTTTCACCACTTTGAATCAGCTCTGTTAACGCTAAAGTTGTAAGACCATTTGAATCACTTATTGTGTAAGACACCTTACTGACATCGGTTAACATTTTCAGAAAGCGCATCTGCGTCGCCAGCGCTTCGCCAAAAGAGCGCGTACTGGCGATTGCTAGTCCAACAATGCCATAGTCTGAAATACTGATTCGACGCCCATACGCCAAACCGAGATCTCGAAGGCGTGGATTTTTTTGCAGATCGCGCACAGCGAGAGAAAAACTCAATGTCGTACACGGATCAGGCACTAAAAGGGCTTGGATGACAGGGTTATGCGCCGCCAACGTTTCATTAAGAAGCTGATAATATCTTCGTGTAAGAGTTTCTGTGTGTGAGTCTCTGGAAATACTATGAGTTGGCACGGAAGATTACGTCAGCCTCGAGGTTGGCAAAGCGCGCAAATCATATCATATCACTCACAAATCATATAACTACTGAGCACACTCTGCCGTAGCATACTGCGGTTACAGGCGAAACGAGGCCAATGGCAACAAGATATGAATTATTTGATAGCGCCCCAATATAAATTGCCCGCCGAGGCATACTTCGAAGAATCGTGGTTAATCCAAGAAAAACGTAAAATCTTCGGGGCGAGTTGGCTATACGCTGGCCAAACGAGCGAATTTCACGAGCACGGCAGTTATAAAACCATCAAGGCCGGTCTCGATGAACTTGTTGTCGTTCGAGATAAACACGACCAATTGAACGCATTTCATAATGTCTGCCGTCATCGGGGCGCTCAATTGGTTCAGGGCACAGGTCAGTGCGGCACATTGGTTTGCCCTTATCATAAGTGGACCTACGGTCTCGACGGGCATCTGCGCGGTGTTGCTAAACACGATCAGTTTACCGATATCGATAACATGAGTCTCGGCCTGCATCCTGCGAGCGTTGAAACATGGATGGGACTGGTTTTTATCAACGCCAACGAGCATCCGACAGAATCACTGACCGAATGGTTAGGCGATATTGGTAAAGAGCTAGCGCCATTCGGCGCTGACAAACTCGAACTTCTAAAGAGCGATACCATTAGTTTTGAAGCAAACTGGAAGTTCTATATCGAAAACCATATCGATTGGCTGCATTTATGGTTTGTGCACCCCGAGACCTTAGCCGCACTTGACCATGACAAGGGTCAATTCGAGCAACTAGGTCGCCACTGGGTTTCCTACGAACCGGCCAAGCGGGAGCATGCGCAGGCCTACAAAACGAGTAGTCCGCTGCCGGACATCCCCCACGTCAAAGATGCTATCGGTCGGTACTCAGAAAACGGCGCACATTTTATTTTTCCAAACCTACCTATTTTTACCGGCACAAGCTTCTTCGCGATCGCAGAATTAATTCCCCTAACGGCTGAGAAAACGCAGATGAAAGTTAATCTTCTGGGTGTCCCTGGCGGCGATGAAGACGCATTTTTTGAGCTTTTTAACGAAATCACGAAAGGCGAAGACGCACGTATTATTGAAAACATTCAACGGAATGTTCGCAGCAAGCATTTCGCCGTGGGTCCTTTAGCCCATAGTTACGAAAAGGCCATTTCTGATTTTCATGATCATTATTTAAAACTGATGGATTTGTAGATTGACGCATATCGACCTACAGGATCTGACTGGCGTTTGGCAACGGGACTCGCTGACGATCGAAAACGGCAAACCCTTTGAGGATTCAAATGTTTATTGGTTGCAGGCTGGAGATTATTTTGCCGATATGCGCTGGCCACTGGACCAAGCAAAGCGCACCGAGTCGCTCCAGAGCGCTTTTGCCGGACGGACTCATTGGTCGCAACCGAAAATCAGATTCACACACCATATCGATTTGACTAAACAGCATCTTGAAGATGAAGGCGACCTTATGATGGTCGACGAAAAGTTGGTGGAACGTGGCCAAGTGACAACCAAGGGAAAGACCATAGGTTACAAAGAAATCTGGTCACCGCTACACACAACCGATCAGTCGCAACAGACAAACGTCGCCGTTGTCGATACAGACAGTGAGGTTGGCTACTTTATACAGGTAGGTGACTTCGCCATCGGCATGAACGACACGCAGGGTATATTTAGCGCGGCCTGTTTGAGGCGATCGACGCCGCAGGGAAAATGGCGATTACTCCACAGCATTGGCGAAACTGAGCGTTTGGCACCATTGATCAATGCACACCTTATTGGATTTACACTGAGGAAAAACCTATGAATTACCAGTGGTATGACGTAGTCGGCAACATTGGCGTTTTGATAATTCTCGTCTGTTATCTTTTACTGCAGCTCAACAAATTGGCGTCCAGCGAGTTGAGTTTCTCTGTCTTCAATGGCCTCGGAGCGCTGCTGATACTCATCTCTCTCACCTACGAATTTAATTTGTCCGCTTTCATTATTGAGCTATTTTGGCTTCTTATAAGCCTTTTTGGCGTCACAACCTATTTGCTTAAACGAAGAGCAACATCATAGTGGGCCCACCTCAGAAACAATTGATTTCAACCCTACTTGCAACAGCCTCTGCCGCACTTCTTTTCCTATTGTTGCCGTTTGTTGTCGGCTGGATTTCCGATCAATACAATTTGGACGAACAGCAGGCTGGCCTCATTGTGAGTATTTATTTTGGTGGATTTCTCATCACCTCGGTGGCTGCATATATCACTTATGGAAAGGTGCGGAATCTTGCTGCCATACAGCTCGGCTACATATTGTTAGTGCCCGGGTTAGTGGTCTGCGGCTTGGCACCTAACACTATTTTCCTTTCGATAGGCCTTGCACTTTGCGGCATCGGCAGCGGGCTATTGTATGGCACGGGTGTTTCAATTGTATCGGCCCACCCACAAAGTGAACGTGCATTTGGTGGTATGGTTGCGACTCAACAGATAATTGCTTTAGCACTTATTTACAGCTTACCTGTATGGATTTATCCCTATTATGGATACGCAGCATGCTGGCTGGTACTGGCGGTAATTGTTGCGATCACGGCCTTGTCTTCACGTTGGATTCCGAATGACAACGGCGCTGATCAAAACATCTTAGCGGGCTCTTCAAAAACGGCCGCGGTTGGTATCGTAAGCCTCTTGTTTCACTTCTGTTTGCTTTCCGCCGTCTGGACGTTCGTCGAAAGGCTAGGTATTAGTAAGAGCTTTAGTCGCGACGACATTGCATTATCACTAGCACTGTCGCTGGCCGGTGGTCTCATCGGGGCACTGATTGCCGCCGCTATTGGCGACCGATTCGGTAAAAATTACCCGCACTTAATCTCAGCAACCGCTTTTCTTGCAGCCTTCTATTTTCTAGCGCTCAGCACACAATGGTTATACTTTCTTGCAGCGGTCATCTTATTTTCAGCCGCATGGACCTATTGTCTTTCCTACCAAATGGCCAGCATTGGCAATCTCAGCCATCGAATGGCCGTCCTTATACCGGGCGTTCAAGGCGTTGCAGCAATGCTTGGACCACCCATTGGTGGCTGGGTAATCAGTCAAAGTGGCTATACGAACTTAATGATCAGCGCGGCTGTTGTGATAACACTGTCAAGCGTCGCCTTTTGCTATCAACCTCTTCGCGTTGAACTTAGATCGGATGGATGAACATCACGAAAGGTGGAACCATTCACCCCCGACAACGAGTCACAATGTCTGTTGCCGCAAAATACAATCGTGGTCTAACTAGCGATTTTGGTCGTGCCGCGATACAGGATTGTAACTAGCATCAATTCTCTACGTACTCAGTACGAAGCGTGTCGATCGCCAAACCAACGCTGTCAACAATTGCGGTAAAGGATTCCCAATGTGCAGGCAGAATGTCAACTTTGCTGGCAGTTTGCATCGCTTTCCAACCTCTCTCACCCGGCAGAAAAATTTCATCAACCCCCGGTCTTGGTTTGGCGCTTTTTACTGCAGAAACAAGACGGTCGGAGCGGCGTCCAGCTTCACCAGCAGGCATCCAATGAGTCGGGTCTATCACAATAATGCAGGCACCGCCGGTTAATGCTTCGGTCTGAGGCTCAAGCCAATGCGATGGTGGCCCATCAATTTCTGGGCTCATCCGTGCATTAGGGTTGATGACGCCAGCCAGCATTTCGGTAAACAGGTTAAACGCATACATACGAGGTGAGCCGAAAACTGACGGCGCATCGCAGTCTGAAATGCGCCCATAATCATCCATCTGCTTAAAATACGGTGCCGGATCGTCGGTCAATTCGCCTGTTTGCGGATCGACTAAATATTCGCCCTTGAGTTTTTTGCCTTGAAAAAACGCTTCGCTAATATCGCCATCGTGAACTTCCACAGCCTGGATGTCTGAAACAATGGGCGGCAGCTCTCCACCCGGTGTCGCGGCGGCGAATGGCGCACCGGATAATACGTTCTGCATTGCACCCCAGGGAGATACAAGCGGGAGGCTATTATTTGTTGCCATCGCAAACATACCTTCGCGCGCAGCCATTCGTACATAAGTGCCGAAAGCGCCGGCGTCGTTGAAGTCGCGCACGAACCCAATCGCAATCGCACTTTCGCGCGCCTTATTAATTGTAGCCTCCATCGCCATCGTGACAGCCCACTGACCTGAAGCGCGCTTGGCATCAACGACCAGCCACGTCGGACCTTCGTCAACGATCTCAGGAACCGCTGTTACGTCCATGGTTCCAGTGCGCGCCAGCAATACCGGAATTTCAAACACGCCAATGCCTTGCGTCGATTTCCCATTACGATCTCCATCGGACACGCAATGTGCTATGACCTCTGCCTGCTCATTCGAAAAATCCAGTGCAAACAATACGCGGCGATAACAATACTCAAGAAAATTTGGATCTTCCTTGATCATGCTAGCTTTACTTTCATTCTGCATTCGTGGCGCCCTTTGAAACGGTAAGTGAGACTCTGCGACGATCAATATTAAATGTTAACATTGTTAAGCTGCATCAACCTTTGGAGAATTCTGAATGACTGCACGAGCCCTGCAACGCCTGCCATCAGATTGTACTGTCGACGATATCGTCGAAGCCAATGAGCGAGATGGTGGCGTCATTGTTGATGGCTGGCTAAATCCTCGTTTACTTGCGCAATTTAACCATGAACTCTCCCCTTGGCTAGATCAGCATGATGGCACCAATTCAGGCTCCGAAGCCTCTGACAGCTTTCTCGGCTTGCGCACCAAGCGCCTGCAAGGTCTGTGCATGAAAGCGCCAAGTTTTTTAGACATTATGCTTGACGATAAAATCATCGGTTTTGCCGAAGCGGTGCTTGGTCCAATAGGACCAACGATTATCTTAAATAATGGCGAAGTTATTGATATTGGTCCAGGCGAGTCCGCTCAACCAATCCACCGCGATGACGATGCTTGGAACTTTGCAAACACATCAAACCCAATGATCGTGAACACGATTGCTGCCTTAGTCGACGTGACACCTCAAATGGGTGCAACGCTCGTTGCACCAGGCAGTCATCGTTGGGACCGAGATCGAATGCCAACAAAAGATGAAATAGTTGCTTGCGACCTACCCGCTGGCTCTGCGCTTTTTTTTAGAGGTGACACATTACACGCAGGAGGCACAAACACGACGAACAGACGTCGCAGGGCACTTTCAACAGGATTATGCTGCGGCTGGTTGCGTCCGGTCGAGAACAGCTATACCAATATTCCCATCGACACTGTTAAAGGCTTTCCCCGCAGGGCGCAGGAGCTTTTAGGTTATGCACTCTACGATGCATCCGAAGTTGGCGGCGGCTATCTTGGCTACCATGATATGGGTGATCCCATGCGGCTATTTGAGTAAGTGCATCAGCTAAGCCCTCGCAACAAACTCAGGCGCGAAGGATTCCCGTCTGTGATCTTGTATAAGAGCAGATAAGCGCACAGATCTTCGACAGTTTCTCGCAGTTAGTAGGCCTGTCGAGTTATCACTGTAGTCTAAGCGCAATTGACTATTGCGGCGGAAAGGCACTGAACATCTCTTTTGATAACAGGTCTGCTGCGTTATCCCGAATCGATGGGGACAGCTTTTTAGGTAAACGTCCCTCCGCAATAGAACGCCAAATAAGACCTTTCGTTTCAGAACTCAAAAGGTCAATAACCACGGTGCCTTCCGCATAGGTTTTCGGCTTACCCCCGCCAGTACTGTAACCGATCGCCACCGAGGAGCCATAAGAGCCCGTCGATACACCGCCATGAACGCCGCCGTCGTAGTAATTATTAAACTGTTTCGCGGAGTACCGTTCCTCTTTTGACACGTGGTAATTTACGAGGAAATCGGCATTGCCCGACTTGGCTTCAGTAAAGCCCTTGGACGTTAGCTCGCGATTAATAAATCGACGTACTCGATTATTTGCATCGCCGTAACTACGGTACCTCGAGTCTCGAGAGGGATATACATCATCGTACCAGCGGTAGGTTTTAAGCTCACTGAAGTCGACGCTCGCATCGTGGTCGTAGCTATAAGTTGGCTTACTGGCACAGCCAAACAAAAAAGATGATAGGAGGATTAAACAGGCTAGTCTTTTCATAAGTTTTTTCTTTATTGATTCGCTGTTATCGGCTGATATGCTTACCGAGGGGCGAAAACGATACCATCTATTTTCCTCGCCTAGATAGGCCTTTTGCGACGCCTTGCTTCCGATCGTTTGCTTCAGGTGTTTGTTTCCTATCAGTACAGATTATTCTAGATGAGCAGCCATCGAAACCAACGACAATGGATCGTATGCAACACGCTAAAAGCACTGGCGTGACAACCAAGCAGATGGGAGAATCTGAACCCTCAGGCATCCGTATCACCCGTATCGTCAAAACAATCAGCCTAGATTCATAAAACCTAAGCAAACCCATCCACTTGCAAAGCATCGACTTATAAAATGACATTCGAAAAGATCTACGAAAGAGCCGTTAAGCGAAAAGGCGAAGAGGCCCTTCTGGACAGCCTGCCCGAGATGAACACACCTCGCGCACTGGCCCAAATACCGGATGCTATCTACCTACGGGAAATGTCTAAGTGTGTGTTTCGGGCCGGCTTTGTCTGGAAAATTGTCGAATACAAATGGCCTAATTTTGAGCGAGCCTTTGCCAACTTTAATCCGAAGGCTGTCGCTAACTTCAGCGATGAGAGACTTGATGAACTGGCCCTAGATGCTTCAATCATCAGGAATAGAACCAAGATTTTGACAATTCGAGATAACGCCATGTTTGTCTTGGATATGATCGAGCAGCACCAATCTTTTGGTCAGTTTCTGGCGGACTGGCCTGCAGATGACATCGTTGGTCTACTACTGTATCTAAAGAAACATGGCAGCCGACTTGGCGGCCGCACCAGCCAATACTTTCTTCGCTTTATGGGCAAAGACACGTTCATGTTCACTCAGGATGTGGTCACTGTGTTGATTGCCGAGGGCATCGTTGACAAGGAACCGAGCAGTCAAAGAGATTTGCGGGCGGCCCAACAAGCATTCAATCAATGGCACGATGAAACCGGCTTACCCTACAGTCACTTAAGTCGCATTATGGCAGCATCACTCGGCACGGGCCACGAAGAGCCCATCCATATTTGAGCCTAATGCTTTGAACCTTACAGCCGAAACACCAGCAGGTCTGTTCTAAGCGCGCAAACACCTATCATGGCCGCTGGCAATCAATTGATCGTAGAAAGTTACAACCTAGCTAAGGCTTTGAATGTAACCAAAGAAACCTTCGCGGTTTGCCTCCATATCAGCAGCGACCTTTTGACTGATTGGATCCGCAGCAAAGGCTGTACGCCACTGCTCAAGACCAGGGATACGCGCGTTCAAATCTATGCCTGTCATCTGGCCACCCATTTCAGCAACGGTCAGAACATAAAACAGATAGATGTCCGCCATCGTGAACTCAGCCCCAAGCACCCAGGGGTCAAATGTAGCGAGTGCGTTAATACTATTAATACCACGATCTACCACAGCAACCACTTCACTAACCAATTGCTCCGGCGCTGGCGTATTCCGAAAACTGTACGGGATTAATCTGCGGTTTGGCAGCTCTATATACAGCTCTGCCATGTGCATCAACTGTCGATTTTTGTTGCGTGCAATGGCATCTGCCGGCAGTAACGGCTTCTGCGGATAAGCATCTTCAATGTATTCGCACAGCACGGCGGCTTCTGAAAGATGCTCGCCTGTGTCAGTCGTCAAGCTGGGTACTTTGAGTGCAGGGCTTAACTTGTTATAGCCCTGTGCGCTTGGGTACACCAAGTCTTCTTCAAAACTAACACCTTTATAGAGCAATGCGTGTTTCGGCATGTTGTAGTAATTGCTGTATGAAAACCCGTGAAGAACTGGCATTTCTTATTCCTTAAATCAATTATTTCAACGAGTCCGCTTAACTCGTTTTGTTGTTTTAGTTGGTTTTGGTTGGTTTTGGTTGGTTTTAGCTAAGTTCGCTTAACCGCAGCCGACATTGCATTCACATATTATGTTTTCTTTCTGTTTCTCGCATTTGCCCACGGGTCAACTTTACCTTTTTCGATACCCTCTGCCGCAGGCTCACTGGCGGGATTCGCTGGGCCAGCAGACTCTGGCTGTCTAGGCTTAGCATAAGGGTTGTCACGAGACGGCGATCTACCCTGTGAGGCTCGATTTTCAGCACTCTCAGTCGCGGGTGCAGGGCTAGAAGATTCTGGCTGCCTAGGCTTGGAATAAGGTTTGTCACGAGATGGTGGTCTGTCTCTCGACGCATAACCCGTGTTGGAGCCTTGCCTACCGCCACGCCCTTTGTCGTCCCTCTTCTTCGCTCGCTTTTCTGCAAGGCGCTGCGCATCTTCAATACTCAACTCGGCAGGTTCACGGGGCTTTTGATTGGCGGGAATAATCCGCTCCCGTGGCGGTAACAAAAACTGCTCGTCAGACGCTCTGGGCAAGTTTTTGAATTCGTACAAATAGAAAATCTCAACTTTTTCGCGAGCCCACTCCGTCTTCTTTAAAAACTTGGCGCTCGATTCAATGCTCGGGTTGACCTTGAAGCAATTGATATTCAGATAGGCGGAAAGTATGTCAAAACCGTAGTGGTTTACCAGTTCATTCAACAGTACTTTAAGGCCGATACTGTGTAGCGGGTTATTCCTGTAATTGACTTCATCTTCTATCATGGTATCCACTCAGAGGCGCTCGAATCTGGCTATTATACCTATTACCCGACCGACAAGTACTCATGTCGTCAACCATCTAATACTAAGGCCTAGCTGACCTGAAAAAACAGGCACGTATGTCCTTCGATTAGAAAATCAGCTAGTGTAACCTGTCGAACAAATCTAACTAATCGCTAGTAGCCAGACAGGAGCATTACCATGGCATACGATCTCATTATACGTGGCGGCCTTATTGTAGACGGCACGGGCTCTGAACCTTATCTGGGCGATGTCGCTATCGACAAGGACACTATCGTTGCCCTCGGTAAAGTTGAAGGCACCGGCACGAGAGAAATCGACGCTAAAGGACACGCTGTCACGCCCGGGTTTATTGACTTACATACTCACCTAGATGCGCAAGCTGGCTGGGACCCGGATCTCACACCCGTTGTCTGGCACGGCATCACAACAGCACTGATTGGCAATTGTGGCGTGACCTTCGCACCGTGTAAGCCGCAGGACCGTGAATACTTAGCCAACATGATGGAATCAGTCGAAGACATTCCGAGCAACGTCATTTTGAATGGCCTTCCGTGGGATTGGGAAAGTTATGGTGAATACCTAGACTCTCTTGAGAAGTTAAAACCGGCGATCAACCTGGCCGGCATGGTCGGCCACTGCGCCATCCGTACTTATGTGATGGGCGAACGCGGTGTGGATGAGGAGCCGACGGATGACGAAATCCAGCAGATGGCTGAGTTAGTCGGTAAATCGGTTTCTGAAGGCGCCATTGGCTTCTCTAGCAGCAGACTGGTTGCGCACAAGATGCCTGATGGTAGAAGTATCCCGGGTACGTTCGCCAAAACTGACGAGATGGTGGCGATCGCTAAAGCGGCTGGTAAGAACAATGGCCTGATACAAAATGTCCTTGAATACTCGCGATTAGATTCTGAAATGGCGTTACTGCGCGAGCAAGGTTTAGCGGCAGATTCTCGGGTTATATTTACAGCGCCTCATATTGCCGGCGCGCCGGGCAAGGCCAACGCCTACAGTGACATCATGGAATCAATGATAGCGGAAGGTATCGATATCACGGGTCTGGCACTACCGCGTTCTTTCGGGTTTCTGTCAGGTCTGAAAACAAACATTATGTTTATGACACCTGCTTGGAAGGCACTCATTGACATGGACTTTGCTGGTCGCCTCGCTGCGATTCAAGATGCAGATACACGCGCCACGTTGATCGAAGAAGCCAGAGAAATGGGTGGCTCAACCGCTGCCCTTGACGCATGGGTTAGCAACTTTTACTGGCTCGGTGATGGCGATGCACCGCTGTACACCAAAGGCGCCGACGAAAGTTTGCCCGCCATTGCCAAAGCAGCAGGTGAACATCCTGCCGAAACTTGGCTACGTTATATGCTCGAGAGTAACGGCGAAGCACTGTTCCATGTTCGCTTTGGTAACCATGACTATGCGGCCATGGAAGAATTCCTTAAAAATGATTGGATCTTGCCAAGCCTTGGCGATTCCGGCGCACACTTAACGCAGATCATCGACGCGGGCTGGGCAACCTTTATGCTGTCACATTGGCATCGAGAAAAAGGCACCTTTACACTCGCTGAGACGATACGCATGCTAACAAGTGCACAGGCGCGCATCCTTGGCTTTTCTGACAGAGGCGTACTGGCTGTTGGCAAACGTGCAGACGTCAATGTGATTGATGTCGACAAGGTAATTGAAGGTCAACCAACATTGATTCGCGATTTTCCTAATGACACGCCACGCCTGACTCAAAAAGCGCAGGGTTATCTTGCAACCATCTGCAATGGCAGTGTCATTGTCGAAAATGGCGAGTTAACAGGGCATCGGGCCGGACGTATTCTTCGTAATCAGCCAAAGGCCTCGGCAGCGTAGGTTGAACAAAGACACTAATTTGCGTGTCATGTTTCAAATATAAAGAAAATTGAACAAGGTACCCTGAGATGACCATTGAGATCGAAACACGCGGCGAGAAAACGGCGCATGGCTGGCGAGATGTCGATGGTTTCATCGGCCCCATGCAACCGGGCTTTGGGCCTCGTACCGATCCTAAAGGCGCATTCCCAACAGGTCCGGATGTAGGCGAACAGCTGCCTGCATTTTCTTGCTTGGATGTTTTGGGTAATCCCTTTGACTATGCCCACGGCGCCAAACCAACGATTATGTTGTTCTTTCGTTCAGCTGTTTGGTGACCACCTTGCCGAACGCAGCTCGTGCAGCTGCAAGAAAAAATGTCAGTCTTCGATGCACTCGGTATTAGCGTGCTTGCAATAAGTTATGACGAACCGGATGCTTTGAAAGATTTTCAGGATGCCTATGGCATTACTTACACATTGTTGTCAGACCCTGACTCTAAAGTGATTCGTGACTACGGTATTCTAAACACGCTGATTGCTGCAGATGATCATCCTTGGTTTGGTATCCCCTTCCCAGGTACCTATGTGACCGACTCGCAAGGCACCATTACTCACAAGTTTTTTGAAAACAATCTGGTATTGCGGGTTGGGCCTGAAGAACTGCTGCGCGCTGTTGATGGCGATGCACTAAGTGAATACATCGGTAACCCCGTCAGCGATACAGCGGACGCTGAACCTAAGGTGTTTCTGGAAGGTGAGCATTTAGCCGTTGGCGTTCTGCAACATCTTGTCTGTCAAATTAACGTGCCACAGGGTCGACACCTCTATGCAGATCCTGCGCCGCAAGGGATGATTCCTTTTACGCTGACGCTCGATGCACAATCCAAATTAGTCATTCGTGAACTGATTCGACCTGCGAGTGAAGCACATACGATGGCGGGTACAGGCGAGGTGATCCAGGTCAATCATGGCCGGGTTGAATTGAGACTACCTATAACGGCAAATGCTGCAATCACCTCTACTACGGAGCCTACGATGCTAGACTTAAGTGGCGAAGTCAGTTGGCAGACCTGCGACGAAGACGTGTGTGATGTACCTCGAAGAAGTCGATTTGCATTCAATGTGCCGATAGAAGGCGCAGTCGTGCCTGAGTTCATGACTAAACCGGGTAACCCTAAGGTTCGCGCCATGGATGGGATGAACCATTTCAAGAAGATGTCGTCACGCAGACAAAGCTAATTAACCTTCTTTAAAACGAATCTCCATTATGGCGCTTGGAACAGGTTTTCCAGCGTGGCAATTTGATCAGTGCTGAGAGGCCCTTGCCTCTCAGCCTGTAAACATTCTTCCAATTCGGTTTTGTTTTTCACGCCCAAGATAACGGAAGCCACTTTAGGGATGCTCAATGCATATCGATGCGCAAGGCTTGCCGGGGATTCGCCCCACTGATTAGCCAACTGCCGAAAAGGCGCAGCTCTCGCAAAATCGTTAAAGTCTTCAGCATCAAACCCAGACGGATGTGGCTCTCTATCCATTGATGACGTTAAAGCACCCGCCTGAACGGCTCTGATCGCGAGGACAGGGATGTCGTTATTTTGACATGTCTGCAGGATGATTTTGGGGTCGAAGGTCTCTGATACGTAACTTATCGCCCCGGCTGAGTTGAGCGGGTTGACGATACACTGAACAGCGGCAGGTCGAGCTTCGTGATTAAGCGCAGCTAACAAGGCCTCCTTCTGCCCCATGCCGCCAATGCCCCAATTGTCGATTTTACCTTCTTGTTTCAACCGTTCGTAAGCGGGGATAACCTCATTGAAGTAACAACTTAAGGTTGTCGCGTTTTTTGCTCTGAGCTGATTATATTTAAACAACTCATAGTCATCTTCGATTAACTGCGAATGCATGAGAAACAAATTCACTTTCTCCATGCCCAACAATTTCAAACTGTCGGTCAGAGACGCATTGAGCCTGTCATAAACGTTATGATCCGCCGGCGTGCCGATCTGGCATTTGGTGGTTATGTGCAGGCCATCGGTGTTTTTACCTTTCAGCGCCTCACCAACGACACTTTCAGCCTCGCCTCTGCCGTACATGGGTGCGACATCTAAATGATTGATGCCATTGTCCAAAGCAACCGCGACCGTTTCGAGCGCTTGCGCTCGGGTGGTTGCGCCCCAAACTTGGCCAAGCCCTCCGCCGCCTAACGTTAAAGCACTGATGTTACCGAAGGGTTTAAATTCTCGCTGTTCCACAAATGGCTTCCTATGTTTGCGTCTGAAACCTAAGCGGCTTTGCTTTGCAGCTCTTTCTTGGACAGGTATTCGTCATATGTACCTTGGAAGTCGATCACTTCTTTGTCCTTAATCTCCATCACGCGGGTCGCAAGAGTTGAAACAAATTCGCGATCGTGACTGACAAAAATCAACGTGCCATCGTATTGCATCAAGGCTTGATTGAGCGCATCGATTGCCTCCATATCCATATGGTTCGTTGGCTCATCCATGATCAACACATTCGCATCCGACAACATCAACTTGCCGAACAACAGCCGATTTTTCTCACCACCGGAGCAGACCCGGGCTTTCTTGTTGGCATCGTCCGCGGTAAACAGTAAACGTCCCAACATGCCACGAATCATCAGATCGTCGTGACCTGGCTTACGCCACTGCGCCATCCAATCAAACAAGGTTAAGTCTGAATCAAAATCATCTGTACTATCTTGCGGACAATAGGCGACCGTGGCATTTTCTGACCACTTTACTTCACCAACATTGGCCTTGATTTCGTTCATTAGGCAGCGCAGATAGGTCGTTTTGCCGACACCGTTTTCACCAATCACCGCCAACCTAGCGCCTGCCTCGATGATCATATTGCCTTTGGAGAACAACACGCCTTCATCGAAACCGTGCTCTAAATCTTCCAAGACAAGGGCCTGACGATGTAACTGCTTATCTTGTTTAAAACTTAAAGACGGCGTCATACGGCTTGAAGACTTCACTTCGTCGAGCTCAATTTTGTCGAGCTTCTTTGCGCGTGAACTCGCCTGCTTTGCTTTCGATGCGTTCGCCGAGAACCGTGCAACAAACCCTTTCAACTCTTCGATTTCGTCACTTTTCTTGGAATTCTCGGTTAACAACTGTTGTCGGATCAAAGATGACGCTGCAAGGAAGCTTTCGTAGTTACCGGGGTAAATGCGTAGCTCACCGTAGTCGATATCTGCCATGTGTGTGCAGACCGAGTTAAGGAAATGGCGATCGTGAGAAATGACGATCATGGTGCATTTACGTTCGTTTAAAACGCTCGCCAGCCAGCTAATACTGTGAATGTCGAGATTGTTGGTAGGCTCATCGAGTAGCAGAATATCGGGATTTGAAAACAAAGCTTGTGCAAGCAATACCCGCAGCTTCCAGCCCGGCGCGACTTCGCTCATCAAGTTATAGTGTACGCTTTCGTCAATGCCCGCCTGAATTAAGATCTCGCCAGCCCTGCTTTCTGCGGTGTAGCCGTCACGCTCTGCGAACTCAACCTCAAGGTCGGCGACTTTCATACCGTCCGCTTCACTCATTTCAGGCAGACCGTAGATGCGATCTCGCTCTCTCTTAATTTCCCAAAGCTTGGCATCACCCATAATCACCGCATCGACAACGCTGAACGCTTCAAAGGCGAACTGGTCCTGACTTAATGTTCCGACCTTGTTACCTGGAGTAATCGATATATTGCCGGACGTGGGCGCAAGCTCGCCGCTGAGAATCTTCATAAAGGTTGATTTGCCGCAGCCGTTGGCGCCAATCAGCCCATAGCGGTTACCGTGACCAAATTGCGCCGAGATATTTTCAAATAAGGGCGCAGCGCCAAATTGCATGGTGATATTTGCGGTGGTTATCAAAGTAATTCCTGGATGCTTGAGATGGGTGTAACAAGCACGCTGTGTCATACAATGACGGTACTTGAGCGCGCGCATCCTATAGCTTTTTGCCACAAATGTCGACCGTCGCAGCGCCACCAATGCCGTTATTGACACGCCAATCAAGCGGCAAGCCCACTGCCAGGCAGGGCAAAAAGACCTCTGCGCCGACCCTCGTCGAGTGTTCTTATGAAAATCGCGTTTATTCTGCCAATTGTCTAGCATTAGTCTATTGTTCATCTTTTTAGTCAGGATTCGTCATGGCAGTCGACACAGGCCAACAAATGCAACAACTCTACCAACGATTTGGCGAATTGCCGGGGGTGGTGATTGAGCTACACAAAGAGCTCCTGGCCGTGCATATCCAGAATGACGCAGCCACTGCAACCGTGTTTTTACAAGGCGCCCAGCTCAGTCAGTATCAAGCTAAGGGACAGCCCGCCTCTATTTGGTGTAGCGATTCCTGCGACTATAAAGCCGGTAACCCGTTGCGCGGTGGCATCCCTATTTGCTGGCCCTGGTTTGGTGATTTCGACCGAAACCCAAAAACCGTGCAAGCATCAGTACCACACACGCAGGATCACGTACCGAGCGCGCATGGGTTTGTGCGCAACCAAAACTGGCTGTTAGAGGATATTAAGATCATCGACGACCATTGCAGCGTGCTCACCCTGAGCCTCGTGCTAGCGGCTGGTGAACACCCCTACTGGCCACATGCGACACGTCTCGAGGCTGAATTTACGATATCAACTGAGTTAACGGTCGCCTTTACCGTACACAACCTCAGCGAACAAACCGTGCACTTTACGAACGCTTTACACACCTATTTGTCCGTCGGCGACATTCATCATACTCAGGTGAGTGGTTTGGATGATTGTCGCTATCTCGATTGCTTGGATGATTGGCAAGCCCATCAACAAAAAGGTGATTTACGGTTTAACGGCGAAACTGACCGTATTTACGATGGCGCGGCTGATCCAATTGTTATCAGCCAAAAAGAAAAACCAATAATCGAGATACACAGCACAGGCAGTCGAAGTACCGTTGTGTGGAATCCTTGGATCGACAAAGCCGAACGTTTGTCACAGTTTGATTCGCAGGATTATTTATCCATGCTCTGCGTTGAAACGGCCAATATCGGCGACGATGCTGTAGAACTCGCGCCGCAACAGAGCCACAAACTTGTGCTTAACATCAACAACGCCTTGGCCATCCAAGACAAGGACACTTAAACTTTCCAAAGCAAGACAAAGACTTCCCCACCTATTTAGGCCATCAAAGTTAGGCGATCAAGCGCAGGGCGTCGGCGTGCGGCATGGTGGTTCGGCGACCGGCGAACATCATCGATGCAGACCGACGGTGCTTGCTGAATAAGCACAACCTATCAAATCAACGACAGCGGCTAAAACACGTGTCGACCATCAGCTAGCGTCATTTGTTTGCCGGGTTTTAGTTCTCATGCATCGAAACTTCTTTTCAGCTTATCCGCTAGTGTGTATACATAGACGCATAAAAACGGGAACAAACCATGGTCTTTTCTTTTAACCAAACGACCCATGAAGTATTGGAACAAGTGGTGCGTGAACCAAGATTCCAAACACTAACCAAACTACCGGTATTGGCACCAATGGAAATTGGCCTTGGTCTTTTTGCATTTGCGCTGTTTGGCACGGGCACAGCGCTCTATTTGTCCGGCTATATTCATATATTGCTCATGCTAGTGATTAACTCCTTCGCCATTTACGCCTCATTCACACCCTTACATGACGCCACACATCGGTCAGTTTCCAGTAATCGCAAGATTAATGACCTGATTGGTACCCTTTGCTGCTTGTTATTGCTGCCGGGGATCACGACCCGAATATATCGCTACCTGCACCTAGAGCACCACCGCTTCGCCGGCAGTTCAACCAAAGACCCAGACGAGCCTTTTGTTTCGACACCCGCTTGGGCTTTACCATTCGTGTTGGCGGGCTTGGATGTACACTGGTCTCTGTGGTATCTCAAGCACTGGAACTCGCGACCTCGTAGCGAACGCATTGAGTTTGTTGCCTGCATGACTTTTTATATCGGACTTCATATTGTCTTTCTGACGTCACCCTACGCGTTAGCATTTTTTCTTTGTTTTATGATACCCCAGCGCTTTGGGCTGTTTTATGTTGCTTGGTTCTTTGCCCACATACAGCATCCTCAAGGGGTCGAATGGGAAAAAGCCCCCTTTCAAACTACTGTGCGGGTCAAAACCAATCCGCTAGCCAGCTGGCTGCTACTCGGCCAAGCCTTTCATTGCCTTCATCATCTAGCACCTTCCATCCCTTACTACAGGTACAAAAAAGCATGGGTGTTGGGTGAACACTTGTTTGAGCGCCAACACGTGCCAACGAGAACACTATGGCGAAAATCTACCGACATTAAACTGCCCATCAAACACACCAGCACTTGGTTAAGCGCAAGAGTCGAGAATGTGAATAGCGTCGCCGACGACGTCGCCGCATATGCGTTAGTACCGGCCAATCAAAATGTCTGGCCTAGATTTGAAGCGGGGGCACATATTGATGTCAAAATGCATGATGGGTTAATCCGCCAGTATTCCCTTTACAATTCACCCTCTGATGACCAGCTCTACAGCATTGCTGTGCGACAAGACAAGAATGGGTCTGGCGGTTCTGTATTCATGCATACGCAGATAAAAAAAGGAGACACCCTAAATATCAGTACACCGAGGAATAACTTTCCTCTGCGACATGACTTTGAACATTACTTACTCATTGCTGGAGGCATTGGTCTAACACCACTATTAGCCATGGCGCACCACCTCCACAGCCTCGATAAATCCTTCGAGCTGCATCTGTTCTCCAATCAGGTATCTAGCTTGGCGTTTCATGCTGAGCTTATCGATCTACCTTTTTCAAAAAATATTACCGTCCATAACAACGATACCGACGGTTCCGCGCGATCCAAGGTTTCAACCACGCTCATGCCCTATCGAGCTGGTTACGGTATGTACATATGTGGCCCGACGGAGCTCATGACCTTCATCATAAATACTGCAAAACAAAAGTCATGGCCAAGCGAGCATCTATTCCTAGAGACCTTCGTGCCCCCGGAAATGGATCAATCTAAGAACAAGTCGTTCGAGGTTGAACTTGCTAGTACCGGTGACGTGTTAACAGTGGCAGCGGACGAGCACTTGATAGACGTACTGCATGATCACGGTTATGCAGTGATGTGCTCCTGCACGCAAGGAATGTGCGGCTCATGTATAACGCCTGTGCTAGATGGCGTGCCCGAACATCGAGATTCAATCATGAGCGATGAAAAACGTGCGTCAAACAACTGCATGACTGTGTGTGTGTCACGTTCCAAATCTCGGCGGCTTGTATTAGATTTGTAAAACGTTTCTACATTGAGCGCGACCGGGACTAAAAGATACTGATCAGACGCTTTTGTGTTGTTGCTATTATGTTGTTGCTTTCACGTTGCTGGCACCACGCGCACTATTTGACTATCTGTTTCGTTTTCCAACAACAGGTAGACGAATCCGTCGTGGCCTATTTCAACATCGCGAATGCGCGCTAGATCCTTAAACAACGTTTCTCTGTGCACCAGCTCATTACCATTAAAAACTAAGCGAAACAGCGAACTACCTTTTAAGGAACCCAACAACATATTGTCTTTCCAATTCGGAAACCGATCGCCGTTGTTGCAGGTGAGTATGGCGGCGTGGCAGGCATCGTTACGCTAGAGGACGTCATCGAAACCATGCTCGGCCTGGAAATAGTCGACGAATCAGATGAACACGAAGATATGCAGACCCTCGCCAGAGAGGTTTGGAAGATAAGAGCTGAAAAAAAAGGCTTGCTGACACCCAACGGTGAAAACGCCGCCAATGTAGACGAATCCACAAACTGAAATTAAGTGACCTGCGGGTCGCACTGATACCGGGGAGCTTGCAGCAGAAAAGCGTGTTGAGTGCCAATTCTTGGGGTGGCAACGTATGAATTGCGACTTTACTCTACCCCTTTACCCTGTGACCCTTTAACCTATAGCCCATCTATCTTGTTCGACTTTGCGCTATGGCTGTTACTATTACAGCTAAATTTACTTTTCGTTGAGGCAAGCCTGCGCATGGCAACTCTCAAATTTTCCAAAAACACCGAAAGGAATTACATGTGCTGACCTTTTTACCTAAACCCATTCGTGGGGTATTGGCCAGTATCTTGGTCATGAGCAATACGCTGTTTTGGTGTGTGCCGCTGTATTTGTTCGCGTTTCTTCGCTTTGTTGGACCGGCAGCCGCAGAACCTTGGTGTACTCGCCGCGCAATGAATATTGCGGAGCTTTGGATAGATTGCAACAACCTGTTTCTAGGACTATTCACTAAATTGGATATTGACGTAACCGGCGATGAAGACCTGAGCCGATCAGCCTGGTATTTGGTTTTTTGCA
>Ga0209502_10001591_pt1 | contig 20260 bp, 17 predicted proteins | sample ArcticOcean_MG_C_10_FD_187442 | JGI IMG/M metagenome (GOLD analysis project Ga0209502, IMG submission 187442) | Marine microbial communities from western Arctic Ocean - ArcticOcean_MG_CB11_90 (SPAdes) (version 2) | ecosystem: Environmental > Aquatic > Marine > Oceanic | place: Arctic Ocean... | reverse complement strand
GTAGGGATAAAGGTCTTGATGGATCAAATGGAATCATTTTACTTATTTTATCTACATGTCCATAAGGTATACCAAGCACTCTACCCATATCTCTTATTGCCATTCTAGCTTTTAATTTTCCAAAAGTGATGATGTGTGCGACACCATTTTTATATTTAGATTTTAAATATTCGAAGACTAAATTTCTTTTTTCCTCACAAAAATCTATATCAAAATCTGGCATCGAAATTCTATCTGGGTTTAAAAATCGTTCAAATATTAAATCAAACTCAATCGGGTCGACATCAGTTATATCTAAACAATACGCGACTAGAGATCCCGCACCAGATCCTCTACCTGGACCTACAGGAATATTATTTTTTTTTGACCATCTAATATAATCAGACACTATTAGAAAATATCCAGGGTATTTCATTGAATTTATAATATTTAATTCATGAAGCAATCTCTCTTCATAGATTTTTAATACTGTTTCTTTTTTAAGTTTTAAATTTCGCTTTAAAATATAATTTTCTAATCTGTTTTTTAATCCATTTTCAGCTTGAACTAACAATTCATCTTCAACTGTAACATTGTTTTCTGTTTTTATTGTGGGTAAAACTGGAGCTGATTTTTTGGGTTTAAAGTTAAATCTATAAGGAAAATTATAATTATTTTCTAGTGCCTCTGGAATATCTTTAAATAAGTCAACCATATCTTCATTTTTTTTAATAAAATGTTGATCACTAAACTTTAATCTATTTGGATCATCTACGAAATTTTTTTGACCTATGCAAATTAAAGCATCATGTGCTTCGTGCATTTCTTTGTTTAGGTAAAAAACTTCTTGTGTAGCTATTAAAGGTATTTGATTTGCTTCAGAAAGTTTGATTATAAAATTCTCATAATTTTCTTCACCAGTTTCGTTGTGTCTTTGTATTTCTAAATAAAATCTATCTTTAAATATATTTTTTAATTCTCTTATTGTCTCTTCTATTTGCTTTATTTTGTTAAGCTTAAATAGTTTACCAAAAAAGCCATGATGGTTACCGCTTAAAAGTATCAGATCGTTGTTGATTTTTTTAAGTTCATTTATTTTGCAATGTGCGTCTGTCTTTTCGTCAGAATCTAAATAGCTTTTTGACGATAATTTAATTAGATTTTTATATCCAAGTGATGAAATTGCAAATAAAGGTAATTTACCTATGGAATTTTCTAAAGAAAAATTAATTTGCGTTCCTGTTAACGGAAGTGTTCCAGACTTGCTTACTTTTTCTGAAAATTCTAATGCGCCGCATAAATTATAGCTGTCACAAATTCCTATATTGGGGATTTTATTTACTTTGCAATAATTTGCTAAATCATCAATTTTAATTGCTCCCTCACAAATTGAATACTGCGTATGAATTTTAAAGTTGTTAAATATTTTAACATCAGACATTAGCTCTTTTTATATTACCATTTAGAATACTCAACTTGTAATCTGCTTTATTGGCTAATTCTCTATTGTGAGTTGCAAAAATTATAGTCTTATTTAATTTTTTAAGTTTTAAAAAATATGAGAATATGTCTTGCGATGTTTTATGATCTAAATTTCCAGTAGGCTCATCTGCTAAGATTAAATCTGTTTCTGAGATTAAGGCTCTAGCAATTGCAACTCTCTGCTGCTCTCCACCAGATAGTTCATCTGGATAATGATTCTGTCTATTTTTTAAATTAAAACTAGCAAGTATTCGTTCAGCTTTTCTTTGAGATAATTTAATCTTTTCTTCTCTTATTATTAGGGGCATTAAAACATTTTCTAGAGCTGAAAAATCAGCAAGAAGATTGTTGTCTTGAAAAATCATAGAAATATACTTTTTTCTAATATCATCTTTGTTTTCTTCATTTAAATTTCCTACATCTTTATTGTTGAAAATAATTTTACCTGATGTTGGGGTATCAATTAAAGAAATCATATTTAATAATGTTGATTTACCGGATCCAGATGGGCCAACTAAGGCTACTAAATCTCCTTTTTTAATACTTATAGTTACATTTTTAAAAATTTTAACCGATCCATTTTTGTGTTGAAAATTTTTATTAATTTTTTTGATTTCTAAAATATTATTATTCATATTTTAATGCTTTTATTGTGTTCATTTTAGATATCGCTATAGCTGGTATTAATGAAGCCAAGCTTGTTGTTACTAGTGAAAAGATAAAAATAATTATAATTGAAAAAGGGTTTACCTCACTTGGCATTTCATCCAAAAAATATACATCACTAGGAAATATTTCAACATTGAAGATGTATGACAAAATTACTCTTATAGATTCAATGTTTTCTGAAAATAAAACACCAATAATAATTCCAAAAACACTAGCTATTAGTCCAATTGTAAAGCCAGTTAAAAAAAAAGATTTTATTATTGAGTTGTTGCTTAGACCTAGTGTCTTCAAAATAGCGATTTCTTTAGTTTTGTTCTTAATCAAAATAGTTAGCCCAGAAATAATATTAAAAGCAGCTACGATAATGATTAATGTTAGAATTATAAACATTACATTTCTCTCAACTTTAAGGGCACTAAAAAATGATTTATTTAAATCTATCCAGCTATAAACATAAAAATTATTATTTATTATTCCAATTCTATCTTTAAAATCATTAGCCATTAATGGATTTGGTAAATAAACTTCTAAATTAATATCACTTTTTTCTTTGTTAAAAAAAAATAAGGCTTCATTTAAATTTAAAAAAACAACATTTTTGTCAAATTCATAAAAACCACTACTGAAAATACCTACTACAGAATAGGTTTCTTGTTTAGGTACGCCACCAAATGGAGTGCTAATATAAACAGATGAAAGAAGATTAATTTTATCTCCAACGGCTAAATTTAATTCTATAGCTAATTCTTTGCCTACTATTATGTCTCCTCTTTCTATTTTACTTTTTTCACCTTCAATTAGAATTTTTTTTAAAAATATTGAATTCTTTTCATTTTTTGAGTCTAACCCTTTTATCATTATGCCTTTTGCATAGTCATTATTTATTACCACACCTTCACCACTATAAGATTCTAAAATTTTTATGTTAGAAAAATTTTTGTTTAATTGATCTCTAAACTTTGAGTCAATTTTTGAGTCATTATACGGTTTGATGATCACATGGGGATTAAAGCCAAGGATCTTATTCGTAAGTTCTGTTCTAAAGCCATTCATAACAGACATGACTATAATTAAAATTGCAACTCCAAGCATTATTCCAACAAATGAAAAAATTGAAATAACCTTTAAAAAACCCTCTTTTCTTTTTGGTTTTAAATTCCTTAACGCTATTAATTTTTCTGCTGGTGTAAACAATTTAATTTTTTATTTTTTCTTTAATCTCTTCAAGATTCAATATTATTGCATCTTTACCCACTTCTTTAAATTCAAATCTGTCTTCTTCCGACTTAGAACCAATTATAATCTGAAATGGTATACCGATTAAATCATGTTTTTTAAATTTAGCTGACATATTCTCATCTACATCATCTAAAAGTACGTCAATTTTTTGTTTAAGGAGTTCTTTGTAGATTTTAGTAGCGGTTACAAGGCTTTGTTGGTTGTTCTTATTTATATTGGGTATGATTACAACATCATAGGGTGAAACTGATTTTGGCCATTTCATAACATCATTTTTAAAATTTACTTCAATTAGTGCTCCAACTAACCTGGACACACCTATGCCATATGACCCCATTTTGACAGGAACTTTTTTTCCTTCTTGGTGGTCGACTAAGCAATTAAGAGGCTTGGAATATTTGTCTCCAAAATAAAAAATATGTCCAACTTCTATTCCTTTTGTAGAAATTTGATCATCTTTCTTAACCTTTAAATCAAAATTAATTTTATTAAATTTTTCATCTGTTACAGCGTAAAAAGATGCGAAGTCATTTCTCATATTCTCTAAAGATTTTTCACTAATGTCATATTTATCAGTGTTAATATCAAAGATATTTTTATCGGCATAAATATTACTTTCTCCAGTATCTGCTAAAATAATAAATTCATGGGAAAGCTCTCCTCCAATAGGACCTGTGTCTGCTGCCATCGGTATTGCTTTGAGCTCAAGTTTTGAAAATATTTTTAAGTAGGAAAAAAACATTTTATTGTAAGATTTTTTTGCTTCTTCATCACTGATGTCAAAAGAATAAGCATCCTTCATGTAAAATTCTCGGCACCGCATAATTCCAAATCTTGGCCTCACTTCGTCTCTAAACTTCCACTGAATATGATAAAGCATTTGAGGAAGCAATTTATATGATTTAATACTTGAGCGAAAAATCTCTGTTATAAGTTCTTCGTTAGTAGGACCATAAAGCATTTCTCTTCCTTGCCTATCTTTAATTCTTAACATTTCGTCTCCGTAATCATTATATCTTCCACTCTCTTTCCAAATATCTGCTGACTGTATAGTAGGCATTAACATTTCTTGTGCTCCAATATTATTTTGTTCTTTTCTTACAATACTTTCAATTTTTTTCATTACTTTAAAGCCTAATGGCAACCAAGAATATATTCCAGCTGATGATTGCTTTATCATGCCAATTCTAAGCATGAGTTGATGGGATTTTATTTTTGCGTCAGAAGGTAAATCTTTTGTTAACGGTAAAAATATTTTTGAAAGTAACATTATTGTAAATAACCTCGTAAATTTAAATAATTTTGACTTACTAGATAATATATAGCTAGAAAAATTATTGAAGTAATTAAGGTAGTTATTAAAAATTTTTTTCCAATTTTAGGATTTATTGGTGCACCACGGTCATTACCATGCAATTCATCACTAAATTTTGCGTTTTGTGATTTAATTCCAATCGGTAGAACTGAAAAAAAAACTATCCACCAAATTGATATGTAAACTATTAACGATCCAGTCGTAGACATTAAATCCTTGTTAAATTAATTCTAGTATAAGGTTTCTTTCCAGTTTTTTCTCTTACAATTTTTCTGCAGTTTTGCTTCAAAGTATCTATTAAGTTGTATTCTTGTTTTTTATTTTGTATTGAAAATGTTTTGCAAATGTTTGCTATTTCATCTTCCATGTCAAAAATAAAAGTTTCATCTAAATCGTCTACTGGAAGACCTTTAAAAGAAATCACTGGTTTTCTGATTTTACCGTTATTACCAATTGGTAGCGTAACTTCTAAATAACCGTTTATTGCTAGGTTTCTTCTCTCTTTAATGGAATTAGAGTCATCTCTTACTGAGATAGATCCGTCTAGATACATTCTCCCCGATGGAGCTTTGTCAATTATTTTAGGAGTATCTCCAGGATAAATTTTTATAATATCACCATTTTCAATTTGTAAACTATGTGGGACTTTCATTTCTTTGGCAAATTTTGCTTGTTCAATCATATGGCGGTGTTCACCATGAACTGGAATGATAGATTTTGGTTTTACCCAGCTATACATGTCTTTTAGATCGTCTCTATTAGGGTGTCCAGACACATGAACAAAGGCATTTTCTTCAGTTATAATTTCAATTTTATTTTTTACTATTTCATTATGCATTGCATATAATTTTTTTTCATTACCAGGTATAATTTTTGATGAAAAAATAACAGTATCATCTTTTTCTAAAAATACGTCGGGATGCATACCTGAGGTAATCCTTTTCATTGCACCCATAGGCTCGCCTTGGCTACCTGTACAAAGATAAATAATTTTATCCCTTGATATTTTTTTGGCATCTCGAGGATCAATTGGTTCTATCAAATTTTGTAAATAGCCACATTGTCTAGCAGCTTTATAAATTCTATGCATAGACCTGCCAACTAAAGATATTTGTCTGTTTGTTTTTTGAGCACAGTGAAAAACTGTTTCCATTCTTGCTACATTAGAGGCAAATGTTGTAACAATAATTTTTTTTTTTAGGTTTGATATTATTCTTAAAAGACTTTCCCTAACATCTGACTCGGAACCAGCTCTACCTTCGCTAAAAACATTCGTAGAGTCACATACCATGGCTAATACATTTTCGTTTCCTATTTCTTTTAATTTTTTTTCATCAATTCTTTCTCCTATTAGAGGATTAGGATCACACTTCCAGTCACCGGTGTGTAGAACAATTCCTACGGGGGTTTTTATGCTAAGTCCATTAGGTTCCAAAATTGAATGTGTTAATGTAATAAATTCAATATCAAAAGGTCCAAGATTAATTTTACCATTTAATGGTACTATCTTTAAATAACTTGAGATATCAATTTTTTTTTCTTTAAATTTTTCTTTTAACAATGCAGCGGTAAAAGGTGTTGCGTATATTTTGCATTTAAGCTGGGGCCAAATAATTGTAACAGATCCAATATGATCTTCATGAGCATGTGTTAGAACAATGCCTAATAAATCTTTCTTCTTGTCTATTAGAAAACCAGGGTCCGGATAAATTAAATCTATACCAGGAATGGAATCATCTGCAAATGTCACGCCCATATCTACAGCTATCCATTTTTGATTGTCTTCTTTGCCGTAGGCATATAAATTTAAGTTCATGCCTATTTCACCTGAGCCCCCTAGGGGGCAAAAAAGAAGTTCTTCTTTGCTCATTTGATTAAATTTTTATAAATATGCATGATACCTTTTATAGTAATGTTTGGCTCAATAGTTGAATTATTATTAATAAATTTAGAAAAAATTTTGGAGTACCCTCCGGTTAAAATTATCTTAAAACTACAGCTAAAAGAGGTTTTAATTTTTTTTACTATATTGTTTATTAACCCTTGATATCCCCAAAGAAAACCAGCGTTAAGAGCATCTTTTGTATTTTTTCCATAGGGCTTTTGACTGGCTTTCAAGTCAAATACAGGCAATGATGCTGTAAAACGTTTTAAATTCAGTATCGATAGCTTCACTCCTGGCGCAATAACACCGCCTTCATAAATACCAGGTTTTCTTACTATGTCAAACGTAGTTGCAGTTCCAAAATCTATTATTAAACAATTTTTTTTATACAAACTGTAAGCTCCAATTGCATTAGCAATTCTGTCTGATCCTAGTTGATTGTATCTATCGATATTTATCTTTATCAATTTTTTAAGTCGCAGGTTCTTTATTTCATAAACCTGATATTTTTTTATCTTCAAAAATTTATTAATTTTTTTATAAACTTTTGGTACTACACTAGAAAATAAGATTTTTTCTTTAATTTTTTTACTTAAAATAGGATTTAAAAATTTAATTAAATTTTTTTCTGTAATTATTTTTTCTGTTTCAATGTTATATTCTTTAATAATTGTGAACGTTTCATCAACTAGGCATAACTTTGTTAATGTGTTTCCAATATCTCCAATAAGTATTTTCATTTATCTATTTATATTTTTTTTTTACATATAAAGAATTATAATTATTTATATCATAAATTAATTTATCATAATTTTTCTTTATCTTATCAATAATAATTTTATTATTAATATTTTTACTTGAGTTAATTTTTAAAGATGTGCATTTAAAATTTTTATTTGAAGGAGAAATTTTCGTATTTATTCCAATGCCAGTAATCAAATATTTTTCATTTTTGTGGTCAATTACTTCTTGTAATATTCCACATATTTTTTTTCCATTTATTAATAGATCATTTGGTTTTTTTATTTTTATAATTTCTTTAGTATATTCATTTAATATTTTTTTTATAATTTTTGCGTTAATAACCAAATAATTTTCGATTTTTATTTTTATTAAATTAACTTTAAAAAATATTGAAATAAAAATATTTCCTTTATATGAAATCCATTTTTTCCCCATGGTTCCTCTTCCATTGATTTGGGAATCGGTAGAAACCAATCCCAAAAGATACTTTTCTGATCTTATTAATTTAATAGCTTCATCGTTAGTACTTTTTATACTTTTAAATTTTACGATCTTTAATTTCATTAGTTTATTGATAATATATTAACAATATTATTTAAAATTGAAGGATATAAAAAAAACAAAATAAGTATCGAGCAGCTTAAGAAAACAGTGCTTGTTATTCTTAAATCTTTTATTTCATCTAGTGGATTTTTTATTTCATCAAAGTAAATAATTTTAATAATTCTTAAATAATAGAAAGCTGAAATAACAGTGCTTAGTAGTCCAATGATTGCCAATGCGTACATTCCATTTTCTATAACAGACATAAAAACATAAAATTTAGCAAAAAAACCTGCTAACGGAGGAATACCTGCCAACGAAAACATGATTATTAGAAATGAGATTGCTAGCAATGGGTTTTGTTTTGATATTCCTGCTAAATCCTTAATATCCTCACAGTACTTACCGTCTTTTTTCATTAAGAAGATACAGCCAAATACACCTAAGTTCATAATTACGTAGATTGAAATATAGGTAATACTGCTGCTGTACCCAGCTACAGTTCCGGTGGAGATTCCGGCCAACGCATAACCAATATGACCTATAGAACTGTATGCAATCAATCTTTTAATGTTGGTTTGCCCTATCGCTGCGATAGCACCTAAAATCATTGATGCGACGGCCATAAAAACTAAAATATTTTTCCACTGATCTATTAATTGCTCGAAGGGTATCTGAACAAATCTTATAAGTATAGCTATTCCCGCTACTTTTGGAGCGACTGCAAAAAAACTGGTCACAGAGGTTGGTGAGCCCTGGTAAACATCAGGTGTCCACATGTGAAAAGGAACTGCTGATACTTTAAATGCTAAACCTACTAAAATAAAAACCATTGCAAAAACAGCACCAGTATTCTCAAATTCCATTTTTAAATTAATTTCTTCAAAATTTGTTGAGCCAGTAAACCCATATAGAAGTGAGCATCCGTAAAGTAAAAGTCCAGAAGATAGAGCGCTTAGTACAAAATATTTTATTCCCGCTTCATTTGATTTTAAATTATCTCTATCTATTGACGCAAGAATATACAAAGCTAAAGACTGTAGTTCTAAACCTAAATAAAATGACATTAAATCATTAGAACTCACCATAAAGAACATGCCTAAAACTGAAAAAAGTATTAATAAAGGATATTCAAAATAATTAATTTTCATTTCTTTTATAAAGTTTTGCGTAATAAACATGACAAATAATGTGCTTAATAAAATTAAAATTTTAAAAAAATTAGTAAATGAATTAGAGACAAAACTATTAGCAAATAAATTACCAGAGTCATTAAATGAGTTAAGAATAATTAATAATAAAGAAATTATGATTAAGTACGTTATATTTGTAACCAGGTTGTAGCTATTTTTAAAAAAAACTCCTATTAATAAAGTCACAAAGATAGATAGTGAGAGAAATATTTCAGGTAATAATAAATTAAAATTTTCCATTATTTTGCTGTACTTAAGTTGAAGATTATTGCTTGTTCATAGTTTTTGATTAAATCCTCAACTGAAACATGCAGAGTGTTTAAAATTAAATTTGGATAAAATCCAAAAAATAATACAAGGCCTACAAGTGAAAAGAGAACAATTCCTTCTGATAAATTTAAGTCTTTAAGTTCTTTAAGTTCACTTTTTTCTAGTTTTCCAAAAACTACTCTTTTATATAGCCAAAGCATATAAGCTGCTCCTAAAATTATTCCTATACTTGCTAGTACTGCTACCAAGAAACTTTTCTGGAAAGCTCCTATTAAAATTAAAATTTCACCAACAAAACCACTAGTACCTGGCAAGCCTAAGGCTCCAAGCATAAATACTGCAAAAACTAACGAATATTTAGGTAATATGTTGGCTATTCCTCCATAAGAACTAATGAGTCTAGAGTGAACTCTATCATAGAGAACGCCAACGCATAAGAAAAGCGCTGCAGAAATAAGGCCGTGGCTTAACATTTGAAAAATACTTCCTTCAATACCCTGAGGCGTAAAAGTAAAAATTCCTAAAGTGACAAACCCCATATGTGCAACTGACGAATAAGCAATAAGTTTTTTCATATCTTCTTGCATCAGCGCTACTAAGGATGTGTAGATGATTGCAATAATACTAAGTGTATAAATTAAAGGAATAAAATATTCAGAAGCAACAGGAAACATGCCAATTGAAAATCTCAAAAAACCATAGCCTGCCATTTTTAATAATATTGCAGCAAGAATTACAGAGCCGGCTGTTGGAGCTTCAACATGGGCGTCAGGTAACCATGTATGTACTGGCCACATAGGCATTTTAACTGCGAAAGAACTAAAAAAAGCCAACCACAAAACATATTGGAATTTAACTGGTATTTTAGCTTCAAATATTTGTACGATGTCAGTTGTACCAGTGATCCAATAAATGGAAATAATAGCAACCAGCATTAAAACGGAGCCAAGTAGAGTAAATAAAAAAAATTTAAAAGCGGCATAAACTCTTTTTGGGCCACCCCATATACCAATAATTAAAAACATAGGTATTAAACCTGCTTCAAAAAAAATATAGAAAACTACAAGATCTAAAGAGCAAAAAACACCTATCATAAATGTTTCTAAAATTAATATTGCTATTAAAAATTCTTTAAGTCTTGACTTGATGCTGTTGACGCAAGAAATAATACAAATTGGAGTAATGAATGCAGTTAAAACTATAAACAAAATTGAGATGCCGTCTATTCCAAATTTAAACTTTATAAATCCGCTTATCCAGTTTTGCTCCTCCACAAACTGAAACCCTACAAAACTTTTGTCAAAAGAATACCATAAAAAAATAGCTAGGAATAAATTTACTAAGCTTGTAAACATAGAGAGGTTAATTGCATTTCTATTTTCATTTTTTTCACTTTTTGAAAATAAAATAAATAAAGCTCCTAGGGCAGGTATTAAAGTTATTGATGAAAGTATTGGAAAATTCATTTTATTTAACCATCAGATAAGTTAGTAACAAAGAAAGGCCTAAAAGCATTACAAAAGCATAGTCATAAATATATCCACTTTGAAATTTTACTGCTTTATTAGAGAAGTACTTGATGATTTTTGAAAAACCGTCAGGTCCGTATCGATCTATAGTATTTTGATCACCTTTTTTCCAAAGGAATAAGCCAGTTAATTTTAATGGCTTAACGAATATTGCTTCATAAAGTTCGTCAAAATACCATTTGTTTAATAGAAAATTATAAAGTGGTTCATTTAATTTTCTTATACCAGAAAGAATATCAATATTTTTAACATATAAATAATAAGAAAGAGGTATTGCAGTTACTACAAGAACCGGCGTTATAAGCAGAAGCCAGAGCGGCAAATGCAAATGCTCTATTTCTTTGATAAAGAAAATAGACTTTTTCCAAAAATCTATATAATTATGACCTATTAACAATTCTTTAAAAGCATAACCCGCAAACAAAGCTCCAAATGCGAGAAAAATTAATGGTATTAGCATAATCAGAGGAGACTCGTTCGTTTTATCAATCGCTAAGTCTGTATTGTTGTATTTGCCATGAAAAGTTTTAAAAAATAATCTCCATGAGTAAATTGCAGTTAAAAATGCCGTAATGATTCCAACTGTCATAGCGTAATATCCGATGCTAGAATTTTTGAAATAAGCAAATTCAATGATCGCATCTTTAGAATAAAAACCTGACAAAAAGGGAAATCCAGTTAAAGCCAATGTTCCTATTAGCATTAAGCACCAAGTATAAGGAATTTTTTTCCAAACACCTCCCATTCTTCTTATGTCTTGCTCGTCTTTAAAGGCATGAATTACGGAACCTGCACCTAAAAATAATAACGCTTTAAAAAAAGCATGTGTAAATAAATGAAAAATTGCAACATGATAAGCACCGACACCAGCTGCGAAAAACATATAGCCTAACTGACTGCAGGTTGAATATGCAATAATTTTTTTTATATCATTTTGTACTAGTGCAACGGAGGCAGCAAAAACTGCTGTTACCATTCCAACTACAGCGATAAAATTTAAAGCAGCTTGAGAATATTCAAAGATAGGAGAACATCTAACAACTAAAAAAACACCCGCTGTAACCATTGTAGCGGCATGAATTAATGCAGACACTGGTGTTGGACCTTCCATTGCGTCTGGTAACCATGTGTGAAATAAAAATTGTGCTGACTTGCCCATTGCACCAATAAATAAAGTTAGAGATATCAGTGTGATTAAATTTATGTTAAATCCAAGAAAATTAATTTCATTAACAGAGAGTTTTGCAACTTTAGCAAAGACTTCATCGTAATTTACTGTGCCGAAATAATTAAAAATTAAAAATATACCTATGGCAAGACCAAAATCTCCCACTCGATTCACTAAAAAGGCTTTTATAGCTGCGTTATTAGCAGAATTTTTTTTATACCAAAAACCAATTAGAAGATAAGAACAAAGTCCTACACCCTCCCAGCCAAAAAATAATTGTAAAAAATTATCAGAGACTACCAGCATCAACATAGCGAAAGTAAATAGAGACAGGTACGCCATAAACCTTGGTTTGCTTGAATCATGGCTCATGTACCCTATCGAATACAAATGCACTAAAGATGAGACTGAGGTTACAACGACCAGCATTATTGAACTTAATGGATCTATATTAATAGACCAGTTTACATTGAGATTACCTGAGCTAAACCACTCTATTATTTTATAATTTGCATACTCTCCATAAATAATGCCATTATAAAAAACTATTATTGATAAAATTGCAGATAAAAATAAAAATGCTGTAGTAATTACCTCGGAATACCTGTCACCAAGAGATTTTAAGCCGTACCCGAGCATGGCACCTATTAAAGGTAAAAATATAATTAAATAAGACATTTAACCTTTCATTTCATTAATATCTTGTACTCTAATTGAGCCTTTGTTTCGGTAGTAAGAGACTATAATTGCTAGACCTATTGCTGCCTCTGCTGCAGCAACAGTTAATATAAAAAAAGTAAAAATCTGGCCAGTAATTTCGTTTGAATATGTTGAGAAGGCCACTAGATTTATGTTTACTGATAGTAAAATTAATTCAACAGACATTAAAATTACAATTACATTTTTTCTATTTAAAAATATTCCGACTACTCCAAGTAAAAAAATTACTCCGCCAAGTGCTAGATAATGACCCAATTCAATATTAATCATCAATTTTTACTCCAGCATTAAAATCTGCCTCGACAACATCTACAGATGTTTTGCTTTCTCTTGAAATTTGATTTATATAACTTTGTCTTTTAACACCTTCTCTTTTTCGGTAGGTTAAAACAATTGCACCAATCATTGATAATAACAAAATAATTCCAGCAATTTGAAATAAATATATATAGTCCGTGTAAAGAACGCTTCCAAGTTGATGAGTGTTAGAGAAATTTGAATCTATAACTATAGAATCTGTATTAATAAAATTAGCTTTGTATTTCCAGCCTCCAATAACTACTAAAACTTCTGAAAGAATAATTATGCTTACAATTAAGCCTACCGGTATGTGTGTTGATTTTAAACCTCTAAACCATGACTGTTTTTGTTCTGCTACATTTAACATCATTACAACAAATAAAAATAATACTGCAACTGCTCCTACGTAAACAATAAGCATAATCATTCCTAAAAATTCTGCACCAATCATAATAAAAAGGCATCCAACTGAAATGAAATCTAAGATAAGAAAAAAAACTGCATGTACGGTATTTTTACTGGCAATAACCATTAAAGCAGATCCGACAGTAATAATGGAAAAAAAATAAAAAAAAATAGTATGCGCTAACATTTTATCTGTATGGTTTATCTAATCTAATATTTTTAGCTAAAACATCTTCCCACCTATCTCCATTGTCCATTAATTTTTCTTTATTATAATAAAGTTCTTCTCGTGTTTCTGTAGAAAATTCAAAATTTGGTCCTTGAACTATTGCTTCTACAGGACAAGATTCTTGACAGAGTCCGCAATAAATACATTTAAGCATGTCAATGTCATATCGTGTTGTTTTTCTACTTCCGTCGTCTCTTTCTGTAGATTCTATTGTGATAGCTTGAGCAGGACAAACTGCTTCGCAAAGTTTGCAAGCTATACAACGTTCTTCTCCGCTTGGATATCTTCTTAAGGCATGTTCACCTCTAAATCTTGGACTCAGAGAGCCTTTCTCATAAGGATAATTAATAGTTTTTTTTGGTCTAAACATTTCTCTAGTTGCGATCAAAAGACCCGAAACAAACTCTAATAAAAAAATTGTTTTTAAAAATCTACTTATTTTCATTTAAAATGTCCTTATTGGTAGTTTGTCAAAATAAAAAAGGTAACTAGCTGTTAATACAACATAAAATAAAGAGAATGGTAATAATATTTTCCATCCGAGTCTCATTAACTGATCATATCGGTATCTTGGAACAATTGCTTTAATTAAACCAAATAAAAAAAACAAAAATAATATTTTTAAAATCATCCAAAGGGGTCCGGGTAATGAATTAAAAGGAAAAATGTCAAACGGAGGTAACCATCCACCTAAAAACAATATAGCACCCATGGCGCACATAAGTAAAATATTTGCATATTCACCTAACCAAAACATAGCGTACATCATGCCAGAATATTCAGTTTGATAGCCAGAAACTAATTCTGCTTCAGCCTCTGGTAGGTCAAATGGAGGTCTATTTGTTTCAGCCAGAGCAGAAATAAAAAAAACTACAAACATTGGGAATAAAGGGACTACAAACCATAAGTTTTTTTGGGCGTTAACAATGTCTATTAGGTTCAGTGAGCCAACGCATAAAAGAACATTAATGATAATTATTCCTATTGAAACTTCATACGATACCATTTGAGCTGCGGATCTAATTGCGCCAAGAAAAGGATATTTTGAATTCGATGCCCAGCCACCCATTATAATTCCATAAACACCTAAAGAAGATACTGCAAAGAGATAAAGTATACCGACATTAATATTGGCTAATACTAATTCATTGTCGAAAGGAATAACTGCCCATGCTACTAGCGCTAGCGTCATTGTAACAACAGGTGCTAATACGAATATAACTTTATTCGAACTTGCTGGAATAATAATTTCTTTGAAAATATATTTTAATGCATCGGCAACTGTTTGCAGTAACCCAAAAGGACCAACTACATTTGGCCCTTTTCTTTTTTGAACCGCTCCCCAAATTCTTCTATCTAACCAAACTACTAAGGCCACAGAAACGAGGACAGGAATTAAAACAAATGTAATTTTATATAATTCAATTATTATTATATTTAAATATTCCATCTAATTACTAGTTCCATTTTTTTTATTATCATTAGATATATTTCTACAATCACTCATAGTCTTCGATGACCTTGCAATAGAGTTGCTGTAATAATAATCAATATTATTGATCTTTATTTTCTCACTAAAGGCTTCTAATGAAGTGTTTGTCTTAATCGGTTTTTTATTCTTTGGTAGTAAATCAATTTCTGAAAAATTTGGTATTTCTTGAAGAGCTAACTTTCTAACAGAAGAAAAATCTGAAAATAAATCTGAATTATTAAGACTATAATTAATTAAGTTAAAAATTTTCCAATCCTCTAAAGCCTTATTTGTTGGGTATGAAGCTTTTCTACATTCTTGAATTCTTCCTTCAAGATTTTCAAATAAACCATTTTGTTCTGTATAGGTGGGACTTGGCAAAATAACGTCAGCTATAGATGCATTTTTGTCACCATGAGATCCTTGGTAGATAATAAACTCATCACTTTTTTTTATTTCAAAATTATCCGAACCAACTAAATATAATAATTTAAATTCATTATTTTTTAATTTATCAAAAAATATAAAATTATTATCTTTATCTATGTTGTAAAAGCCTAAGTCTATTGCACCTACCGTGGAGGCATTTTGAGTTAGTATATTTAAAGCATTCCAAGTCTCGTTAATAAAATTATTTTCTATTAAAAAATCTTTTGTTTGTTCTAAAATATATTTTGAGTTTTTAAGTTCTAAAACTGACTCACCAATAATGAAAATTGGTTTTTTTACATTTTTTAATTTTTTATTTACCTCACTTTTTTCATCAAAAATATTTTTTATGTCATTAACATCGTCACCTAGTAGGGTATAGTCATAAGTTAAATCACCCGGGTTACCAATAGAATAAATTGGAATTTTATTTTTTACAAAAGCCTTTCTTATTCTTGCATTGACCATTGTTGCTTCGTGTCTTGGGTTTGTGCCAATCAGTAAAATAAGGTCGCTTTCATCTATGTTCTGAATAGATGAGTTAAATATATAATTTGTTTTATCTGTTGGATCGATATAAATTTTTTTTTCTCTGAAATCAAAATTGTTTGAGCCAATTTGTTTTAAAAATTTTTTGAAAGCAAAAATTGTTTCAATTGAAGCCATGTCACCTATATGACCTGCTATTTGTTCTGGTTTAATCAATTTTATTTTATTTGATATTAATTCAATCACATCGTCCCAGGTAGATTTTACCAATTTATTGTTTTCTTTAATATAAGGTACGTCTAGACGTTGTTTTAATAGTCCATCGCAAGCATATCTTGTTTTATCTGAAATCCACTCTTCGTTAATCTCATTGTTTAATCTTGGTAAAACTCTCTTAACTTCCCAGCCATAAGTATCTACTCTAATGTTAGAGCCAACCGCATCCATTACATCTATGCTTTCCGTTTTTTTTAACTCCCAAGGTCGTGCCTCAAAAGCATAGGGTTTAGACGTAAGTGCTCCAACTGGACATAAGTCAATAACGTTTGCTGATAACTCAGAGGTCATTGATTGCTCCAAATAGGTTGTGATTTCCATATTCTCTCCTCTACCGATAGCCCCAATTTCTGGAACGCCAGCAACTTCTTCGGCAAATCGAATGCATCTCGTGCAATGTATGCATCTCGTCATTTGAGTTTTGATCAAAGGACCCATGTATTTGTCTTTTACTTTTCTTTTGTTTTCTGAAAATCTTGATTTATCGAATCCATAAAATAAAGATTGATCTTGTAAGTCACATTCACCTCCTTGATCACAAACTGGACAATCAAGCGGATGATTTGCTAATAAAAATTCCATCATTCCCTTACGTGCTTTTTTTACAAATTCTGTATTTGTCTTAATGTTCATGCCTTCAGCTGCTGGCATTGCGCATGAAGCTATTGGTTTAGGAGATCTTTCCATTTCAACTAAACACATTCTACAATTTCCCGCTATAGATAGCTTCTCGTGATAACAAAATCTTGGGATTTCTACATCGGCCAGCTCGCATGCTTGCAAAACTGTCATTCCTTTTTCAAATTCAATTTCTTTTCCGTTAATGTTTATTTTAGGCATTTTCACTTTCTAAAAGATGTTGGTCTACTAAATAAGGATTTTTATTTTTCTTTTTGAAAATTGGTTCACCTACACATTTTTTTTCAATTTCTTTCCTGAAGTGTCTTAATAGGCCTTGAACTGGCCAAGATGAGCCTTCTCCAAATGCACAAATAGTGTGACCTTCAATTTGTTTAGTTACGTCATCTAGTAAATTTATATCGGCGTATGTTGCTTCTCCTCTTCCGGCTCTTTCTAAAAGTCTCCACATCCAACCTGTACCCTCTCTACAAGGTGTGCATTGGCCACAACTTTCATGCTTGTAAAATCTTGCTATTCTCGCCATACATTTGATAATATCTTGATCTTTATTGATAACAACTATTCCAGCGGTTCCTAGTCCACTTTTATTTGCTATCAGTGAATCAAAATCCATAGTGATGGTGTCACAAGTTTTTTTTGGCAATAAAGGCATTGAGGACCCACCTGGGATTACAGCTTGTAAATTGTCCCAACCTCCAATTACGCCGCCCGCGTGTTTCTCTATTAAATCTTTTAAAGGGACGCCCATTTCTTCTTCAACGTTACATGGATGATTAACGTTTCCTGAAATACAAAAAATTTTTGTACCTGTATTTTTTGGTTTACCAAGCGAGGCAAACCATTTGCCACTTTTTCTTAGTATTGTTGGCACAACCGCTATTGTCTCAACGTTGTTAACTATTGTAGGACAGCCGTATAATCCAACAAGAGCAGGAAATGGTGGTTTAAGTCTTGGCTGCCCTTTGTTTCCTTCTAGGCTTTCTAATAAAGCTGTTTCTTCTCCACAAATATAGGCTCCAGCACCAAAATGAATATGAATGTCAAAATCCCATCCAGTTCCACAGGCATTTTTTCCTAAGTAATTTTTTTTGTAAGCTTGATCGATTGCTTCTTGTAGCCTATTACCTTCGTTAAAATACTCACCTCTAATATAAATATAACATACATGCGCATTTACTGCGTAACCTGCTATCAAGCATCCTTCGATTAATTTTTGAGGTTCAAATCTAATTATATCTCGATCTTTGCATGTTCCAGGCTCTGATTCATCTGCATTAATAACCAAATAGTGGGGTCTAGACCCAATTTCTTTTGGGGCAAAAGACCATTTGAGACCGGTTGAAAAACCAGCGCCTCCTCTTCCTCTTAATTCCGAAGCTTTAACTTCATTTATAATCCACTCACGACCCTTAGAAATAATTTCTTTGGTGTTGCTCCAATCTTCTCTCTGAACGGCTTTATCAATTTCCCAACCGAGAGAATTGTAAAGGTTTTTGAATATTTTATTTTCTTCTTTAAGCATTTTTACCGCCATTCAAAATTGGTCTATCTTTTTCAGGTGCAGAACTAGTTCTATTTCTGAAAGATTTTGATTTGAGAGGTTTGTCTACTAGCAAAGATTCTATAATTTGAACTGTATTTTTTTCATCTAAATCTTCATAGTAATCATCATTAATTTGCATCATCGGAGCATTTACACAAGCACCTAAACACTCAACTTCTAACCATGAACATAATTTATTTTCTGATAATGTGTTCTCCTCTTTGGATATTTTTTCTTTACAAATTTCTACAACCTTGTTGGCTCCTCTGATAAGACAAGGGCTTGTTGTACAAACTTGTACAAAATATTTTCCAACTGGTGCTAAATTATACATCGTATAAAAAGTAGCAATTTCATAGACTTTGATGTAAGGCATCTCCAAATATTTAGCTATATATTTCATTGCAGTTAAAGGTATCCAATTTTCATTTTGTCTTTGAGCCATGTATAAAAATGGCATAACAGCACTTTTTTTTCTATTTTCAGGGTATTTTTTTAATATTTTTTCTGCAGCATTTTTATTATCTTTTGTAAATTCAAAAGATTCAGGTTGCTGATCATGTATTTTTTTTAAACTCATCTATCAACCTCACCAAACACAATATCTAACGATCCTAATACCGCGGGAACATCTGCTAACATATGTCCTCTAATTAAGTAATCCATTGCTTGCAGGTGGGAAAATCCAGGAGCTCTAATTTTACAACGATAAGGTTTGTTGCTTCCGTCTGATATTAAATAGACGCCGAACTCTCCTTTTGGTGCCTCTACAGCGGTATATACGTTTCCTGCAGGAACTCGAAATCCTTCTGTAAATAATTTAAAATGATGAATTAATGCTTCCATTGAGTCTTTCAGGTCCTGTCTGTTAGGTGGTGAAATTTTTCCGTCTAAAGATTTAATTGCTCCTTTTGGCATTTTACTTATGCATTGTTCTATAATTTTTACACTCTCACGCATTTCTTCTATTCTACATAAATATCTATCAAAGCAATCACCGTTTTTTCCTATAGGTATTTTAAAATCTAAATTTTCATAACACTCATAAGGTTGTGATTTTCTTAAATCCCACGCAACACCAGATCCTCTTAACATAACACCAGAAAAGCTATGGTCCAGTGCTTCTTGTTTGCTTACAATTCCTATTTCAACATTTCTTTGCTTAAAAATTCTATTATCTGTTAACAAACTTTCTAGGTCATCAATTATTTTTGGAAATGTTTTACAAAAACTACCTATGTCATCTACTAGTTTTTGAGGGATATCCTGATGCACACCTCCAGTTCTAAAATAATTAGCGTGCAGTCTTGACCCGGAGGCTCTTTCATAGAATGTCATTAGGGTCTCTCTTTCCTCAAAACCCCAAAGAGAAGGCGTTAACGCACCAACATCTAAGGCTTGAGTGGTAACATTAAGAATATGACTTAAGATTCTTCCAATTTCACAAAAAATTACTCTTATGTATTGGGCTCTAATAGGTACTGAAATATTTAACAACTTTTCGGTTGCTAAAGTAAAAGCATGTTCCTGATTCATGGGAGCAACATAATCAAGACGATCAAAATAAGGCAAAGCCTGCATGTAAGTCTTTTGTTCTATTAACTTTTCGGTTCCACGATGAAGTAAGCCGATATGAGGATCTGCTTTTTCTACAACCTCACCATCAAGTTCAAGAATAAGTCTTAAAACACCATGGGCTGCTGGATGCTGTGGTCCAAAATTTAAGGTGAGAGATTTATT
>Ga0209502_10001589_pt1 | contig 20263 bp, 30 predicted proteins | sample ArcticOcean_MG_C_10_FD_187442 | JGI IMG/M metagenome (GOLD analysis project Ga0209502, IMG submission 187442) | Marine microbial communities from western Arctic Ocean - ArcticOcean_MG_CB11_90 (SPAdes) (version 2) | ecosystem: Environmental > Aquatic > Marine > Oceanic | place: Arctic Ocean... | reverse complement strand
TCCACAAGACCATCAGTCCATCGCTTCGATGCCCGATGTTGATGGGCAGGGAACTTATGACACCATCTTTGTATTCTGTATCAACACTGGAAGTTCTGCTTTAGGTCCTCAATGTTCACGTTCTCTGAATGGCGGATTAACATGGGATATTCAACGACCAGGATATCCTATAGGAACTGCTCAATGTTCTGGATTACATGGTCACCTAGCTGGCTCTGTTGATGGTGCAATATATCGAGGAAATCCTTCATGTGACGGACCTGCTGTCTATCGAAGTTTAGATGGTGGATATGCATGGACTGAACATACAATTACCACTACAGTTCCAATGCAAGAAGGTTGGCATAGTCATGAAGTTGCCGTAGCAGCAGATGATGCCGGCAATCTATTCGCTTCATGGATTAGCATTGATGATATGCCTTGGATGGCATATTCACGTGACCAAGGAGACACATGGTCGGAACCGATGATGGTGGCACCACCAGGAGTTAATGAAACAGGATTCCCTACTATTTTTGCTGGCGCAGAAGGTAGAGTCCTCGTAGGATATATCGGCGAAGGTGATGACAATGGTGGTTGGAGTGGATACATGTCGGTAATGACCGATGCATTCGCAGAAAATCCATTGATTACAACCGTTGCAGTCAATTCACCAGATGACCCACTAGACATTACCGATGATTGTGGAAATGTACGCTGTGGTGGATTTGGAGATTTCATCGATGTTGAATTTGATGATGAAGGAAGACCATGGATCGCATTAGCACATAATACAAATGGAGAAATCGGAATAGTTGGAACATTCGTTACTGGACCTGCACTATTTGGAGAATTGAGGCAATTGCCTGAACTCTCACCTGGTGGACCAAGTACTCTTTGAGGCATTACTTCAACGTGAACCAATTACAAAGATGAAATTTAACAACGCTTGGAAAAAGAGAAACCATCCCAATAGCATCCCAACGAGTGGAGCGAGTGGAGGGTCTTCGCCAAATACCGTAGTGTAGAATATGATACAAGCAGCAAATCCTGCAACGAAAAATACTCTGTAAAGAATCTGTGCGCCTATTCTTTTTCCCAATGAAAGTTGCTTCCATCCCTCAAAACCAAACCATAGCCAAATTAAATTAACCATTCCGGTATCGCTTTTATTGTCTTCATCCATGGCGAATCCAATTGAACCCACTGCATAACTTAATCGGACTATTTCTGAATATAAGTACGAACAACAACCGATGAAGGGTTCTTGGGAGACTCACTAAACCCAAACTTGCATTGCTCGGTCATTAGCACCTTTTTGCCAGCATCTTTACCATTGATTGTTGCCTTAGCCTCTATAATTTTGGAAACTCGGTCAATCGCATACCATTCCTTGCGGTTATTCTTGGAACGACCATGAGTCCTTGTTCCCCAAAAGATTCTAGCAAATACTAATTCTACCGTTGCTATGAAAAACAGTGAACGGCTAAATGGTATTGACCATCCTCTATTCCATTTGTATTCAAGGTTCAGTGATTCCGAACTCAAGGTCATTTCTTGGAGGCGGTGAGCAATGTTTATCTCTTCAATCAATACTTCTTCAAAAGTATACAATGATTGTACATAATCCGATATTTGGGTATTGGGGGCTATTAGAATTCTCTTTCCCTCACTTGTTGCCCACATCACATCGGTAAAACTTCCAAATGGAGAGTCCTTCCAATCGCCGATGACAATTCTATCACCACTCTCAAAACCACAAGAAGTTATTCTTCCTGAAAATACATCCATCTTTTTGATATTTCTTTCTTGTCCTTTGAAAGGGGTAATCTCTCCAATCCAAGCAATTGTAAAGATTAGAATGAGTTGAATTACAAATCTAAAGATGTGGAAAACGTTATCATATTGAGTTTCATTCAAAGGGATATCATTGTACCACATGTTGAAATTGGCCCAATATAATGCTACAAGCATCCAAGCGATACCAAAAGATGCCAAAGCCCTCGTCCGTGGAATAATCAATAACAGTCCAAGAGAAGCCTCGAAAAAGCCACTAAGCAATACCCAGAATTTAGGTGATGGGAGAATCTCTGGTACAATCGGTTGATACCAAGAGGGATGGATGAAATGATCAATTCCAATAGAAATGAAAGCCAAACCTAAGCCGAAGCCGAGGATTCCCCGTAGGTTGAAATTGACTTTCATAAGTTGCCGTAATCCACTTTAGAGATAAAGTAATGTTAATTGGCAGGGAGATTAATTCACTGTAGTAAGTAATAACTAACCACCAAACCGTTTTAGCCGCATAAGAACAAAGAGGACCTCTTGCAGATAGGAGGAAATATCACTATTTCAGGTGTCCGGGCGATTGGCTAAATACTAGCAAAATGAGGATAAGATATGTCCAAAGAAGTTGACCCACATAGTCAGCCAGAATCTCTCTTTGTTGGCCATGTTTCTGAAACTGTTTCTCAAATACAAAACGAGAGCCCAATAATTTCACAACAACAAATAGAACCCATTAATCTAAAATATAGTCCTGAAGTTAATCTACGAACTTATTCTTATTTTGCGATTGTAATCGGACTTATAGCATGTATCACATCATGGTGGATTGGTTCTTGGCCCGAATTTATTTGTGGAAATACATTGTGCTTTTTTTCCTTTGCAATAGCCTTATTCATGGATGCTTCGTACTCCAAAGGTAAATCTGATTGGGAATTGTCAGTAGGTCGATCAAATTTGAAATCAACTATTGGAATGATTTTCGGTATAATTCTTGGAATGGTTTTTACTGTAATTGTAGTATTTGTGCTTTATTTCATGACTGAATTTGGTTAACTGCTTAACATCGGTTTACAAGTGTATATGCTCAACATTAACACCCAGATATGATGCTTTTAAGCATTTTAATGATTAATCAGTCGATTCTGAGAATGATTGGTTCAAAATTTTCTTTTCTAAAATCTCGTACTAGATTTTCCAAACATTCCGAATCTCCAGATCCAGATTGGTGAACAACTATCACTACTTTGTTAGAATTCAATGTATCTTCATCTAATTTAGCGAATTCAAGTAATGGTTTGAGGCCCCCGGATTCATATATTGGACTGCTCTTAATTTTTACAGGCAATCCTTTGTCACCTTGCATCCAGTGTGCTGCAGGGTGGTATCGGATGCTAAAACTACCATCTCCAAGATTAGATAACATGTCAAAAACTACAGTAAACTGCATAACATCTCCTGTAAGTTCGATGTATTGAATGTATTCATCTGAACCAACAACAAATTGATTCATAGAGTTCTGTTCTCAAAGGGGAACTGCTAAGAACAAAATCAATACACCGGCAAATGAGGCAATCGTCATGAAACTTCGAATTCATCAATTTCTTTCAAAATGTGGTGAGTTTTCATCAAAAGGAGATGTCAAACAAGCCATTTGGAGTGGTGATATCACAGTCAATGATTCCATTGTGAAGCACATTGCCTATGAATTCAATCCTGCAAAACGTACTGTAAAGTACCGTGGAAAGGAATTGTTTCTCCCTTCTAATGATGTTTATTTCCTCCTCAACAAACCTTCAGGGTGTATTTGCTCTCGCCTCAATTCACAAGAACTCGAACATCGCAAAGCCTCTGTCTATGAGATTTTCCGCGACGAAGTAGAGCCATCTATCTACGAATCACTGATTACTGTAGGCAGACTTGATGAAGAAACAACTGGCTTGCTTTTGGTTACTACTGATGGAAAATTAGTCCATTCAGTAACCGAGCCTGATAAGAAAATTAAGAAAACTTATCGAGTGGAGACTGAGGAAGAGATTACTGAAGCTCAACTTGAATCAATTCGCCAAGGTGTTGATGTATCCGTCACCGAATACGGTTCATTAGAAGAGTTTCAAACTCGACCTGCGACCATTGAGTTAGAACATGCAACAAGTGCTGTTTTGACTATAGATGAGGGGAAGAAAAGGCAAATCAGGAGAATGTTCACGACTCTTGGAAACCATGTTACCCACTTACACCGATTATCAACCGAGAAAATGGTGTTGAAAGACTACAACCTTGAACCAGGCCAGTTTTGTACAATCACACGTGAAGAAATAGACCGAACATTGTTCTCTTGATTTGCAACATGATGGTTGAGTCAATCATGCTCAAAGATGTTAAGACGTGGTTATCAAAGAGACTCGATAACCATGGCAATTCCTTGCCCGCCACCGATACATGCTGTAGCGACACCATATCTGCCACCACTGCGTTGTAATTCATATGCAAGAGTAAGTGCAAGACGAGTTCCTGTTGCGGCTAATGGATGACCAAGGCCAACTGCACCACCGTTTACATTCACTTTACTAACATCGATTCCTAAGTCTTTGATACAGGCCACTGCTTGACCTGCAAAAGCCTCGTTAATCTCCCAGCGGTCAATATCATCAACACTCAATCCAGCCTTTTTAAGAGCCTTACGAGATGAAGGAACTGGCCCATATGCCATTATTGCTGGTTCTAGGCCAACGATTCCCCAAGAAACAATACGGGCCAGTGGTGAATCGCCATCCGCTTTAGCCTGAGTTGCTGATTTGATTACAACTGCTGCTGCACCATCAACAATCCCTGAAGCATTACCTGCTGTTACAAAGGATTCAGGGCCAAATGCCGTAGGCAACTTAGCCAGTGACTCACTAGTACAACCTGAAACAACGTGATCTTCGTCTTTGTGAGTAATTACTGTATCTCCTCTTCTTGATTTGATAGTTACAGGAACTATTTCTTTCTCAAACAAACCTTCATCAATTGATTTTGTAGTTCGTGCATGGGAGAGGGCTGCATATTCATCAATTTCCTCTCTTGTTACACCTTTTCTATTACAAATTTCATCAGATGTTTGAGCCATATACATTCCACAAGTCAAATCTTGTAAGTTTGTCATCATATAATCTTCAACAGGAGGTGAGCGACCTAATTTCCATCCATCTCTTGCACCACGAAGTACATGAGGTGCTTGGGATAAGTTTTCCATTCCACCAGCAACAACTGTATTAGCATCTCCAAGCATTATCATTTGTGCGCCTGTGATTATTGATTGAACTCCTGAACCACAGATTCGTGATAGAGTTAGCATCGGAACCTCTTGAGGTATTCCGCCTTGCAAACCTGCATGACGTGAACCATAAATCGACTGAGCGCAGGTTTGTAGGGCATATCCCATGACCACATGGTCAACACTTGCTGGGTCTGTACCAGTCTTTTCTAAAGCACCGGCAATAGCGATTCCACCGAGTTGTTGTGCGCTGAGACTCTTCAGTAAGCCCCCTGGCTTACCATCGCCTCTCTTTCCTCCAACCCATTCGCAGAAGGGAGTGCGAGCCCCGCCGATAATTACAACATCTTCACTCATTAAACTGGCCGAGAAGGGGTTAGGTCAAAAACTCAACCTATGACAATAATACTCACTAAGGGTCTATGAGTTTGGAATTCACTGTTTGTCACTTTCTCTACCTGGAAAGTTTTCTGGCTTTGATTGCCAAATCATCCAAGTTCCAGTTGCAGTTGCGATTAATCTTCCAGACTGTGTTCTAATTTCACCACAAAGGTGAGCGACATTTCTTCCTCTGCGCGTAACAGAGCCTACTGCTTCCAATCTCTCACCGACTCTTCCAGCGTCAATAAATGAAACATTTAGTTGAGTCGTAGCACACCATTCTTCCTTTAACAAACCCGAAACTAATGCACCACCGCAAGCCATATCTAGCATTATTGTAAATAGCCCACCATGTGCAACTCCACCTTTGTTACAATGGAATTCTTCAACATTGACAAAGACACTACAGTGACCCGGAGACCATTGACCTCTTTCAATAGATAATGATTTTGCCATACCCGATAAATTCGGAGCTTGCGAGAAAATATCTTCTGCCATAACTACACCTCAACAAGTGATTCAATTTCAACTCACTGGGCAATAATACCTACAACTTTGACAAGTATTCTTTTATTGCGCATTCCATCGAACTCTGCATAATGGATTTGTTCCCAAGTTCCTAAGTGTAATTGACCATTTTTTACCGCCATTGTAACTTGTTGACCGAGAAGTTGCCGCTTTAGATGGGCATCACCATTATCTTCTCCAGTCTGATGATGATGGTATTCTTCTCCTGTTTTGCCGTCTGCCCCATAAAATGGTGCCAATTTCCCTAACCAATTCATAATATCATGATGTAAGCCCGATTCAAGATCATTAACATAACACGATGCTGTAATATGCATTGGATTGACCAACACGATACCATCGCTGATTCCAGATTGTTTTATGACATTCTGCACATCTTGGGTGATGCACATTATCTCATATCTTTTGTCTGTATTTATCCACAACTCTTCAACATACGTCGCTGCAGTCCCTGTTACTAAAGTTCCCATATTAATGAAAAGTCAGCGACGACTGATGATGTTTTCCTTGGCCATCAAACACTAGGTTATGAGAATAAACTTGAATCGTCTAATCCACCATTGGCTGACATAATTGGGATCGCAATAATCAATCCGCATATTCCATAACAGACTGCTGAAACTGCAATCATAATACCACCAAGTATTGCCCCAAACCCTTGAGTGGCATCGTAGTCTTCCTGTGTCATGTTGCCATTATCAAGTTCCTCTTGCAGGAGGTCACCTAAAATAAAAGTTGATGCTGATGCAGTGATAAAACCGAGTAAGACAGTTATTAGAACTAATTGAACCCCTCTTCTTTCGTAATTTGTCATCCAATAGCCACCCAAAACAGAAGCGGCGCTTCCCGCTAAACCAAGAATTGCAAGTATAAGTGGAATCGCTATTGAGGAATATGACAGGGAACCAACAATTTCCATTAGCCCAGACATTACTCCTAAACAACCTGAAATTATTACTAATATTCCAATGACTTTAGCCGCACCTGATGGTTGTTGCACCATTATTACTTGACCAGGCACCATACCCGGGTGGCCGAGGACTGAAGGTACTGCACTTACATTCCCCATCATTACTGCTTCAGGTTGCTTGTGGTCGGGCTGTTGTCCATCCCATGGGTTAGGTTGCATATTCTTCTGTACTGACAATCAGCCTTTTAATTATCGTACAGATTTCACAACTAATCATATGATAATAGATGTTATGGTGGTGTTGAAGAGGTAGGGCCTCTTGGATTGTAATGAGGGAGTAATGTTATGGTTGACATCTTAGTTGTTTACAAGAAGAACTTTGAAGCAGTTCATGATGAAAGCCTCAATCAAATTAGCAGTATTCTTGATGAAATCGGACTTGAGAGAGGCCTGAGAGTGGACATACGAGCAAGAGAAAGAGTTCGTCGTGCTGATTTTATTGGACGTGATCTGGTGATTGTACTTGGAGGAGATGGAACATTAACCAGTATATCTCACAACATTGACGCAAATACTCCGGTAATGGGAGTTAATTCACATCCAAAAGATGAGGATGAGGATGGAAGTTTTGGGTTTTATATGGATTCTAACATCCACACATTTGCAGAAGATATTCAATCAGCACTAGATGGGACAGCGATTGAAAATGATTTACCACGCTTACAGGCAATCATCGACACTACATCTGGTAACCGCTTTACAACTGACCCTGCAATGAATGATTTACTAATTGCAAATACACATCAATATGCTCCAAGCAGGTATCATCTACGAAGAGGAGAGGATAAATTGGTTCAACATAGTAGTGGATTAATATTTTCTACTTGGCTTGGAAAAGGTGCATGGCTAAGTCATGCTGCAAATGAGCAGCAATACAATCAAATATCCGACTCTATAGAATCTAATGAAACAGATTCTCATTATTTTATGCTAGCAAGAGACATACCTCATTCGCAAAGAAAGGACAATCCTTGGGCATCTTTAGCTTGGACCTCTGAAACGACCACATTAACATCTGATATGCATAGGGGAATGATCGTCCCTGATGGATGGGATGAAGTCCATTTCAATAGAGGTGCTACGATTACAGTTAATTTAGAAGCACCGAGAATTAGATTGTTGACATTTAGGCAATCGATGAGTCAACGTCTTCACAACTTGAGCAAATAGGATAGTTACGGCAACCTGGGCTGATGATCTGCCTATAACAATTATACAATTGCAATAATTCAAGTTAAATCCATTTGGTTACTTAATGTAAAAAGTAAACTATAGCGTTTATTAAAAAAGGGTGGAAACGGGGGCCGAAGCCCCCGTTTCCGGGTTTCTTAGGAGGTGATCCACCTGCAGGTTCCCCTACAGGTACCTTGTTACGACTTAACCCTCCTTGTTAAAGACAGGCTCGAATACGCCATAAAGCGCAGCCTCACCCACCCCCAACTAAGATGGTTTGACGGGCGGTGTGTGCAAGGAGCAGGGGCATATTCACCGTGCTATGTTGAAACACGATTACTACGCAATCCAGCTTCATGTGGGCGAGTTACAGCCCACAATCCGAACTATGAACGGGTTTCGGGTTAGCTCGATCTCTCGATCTGGCTTCCCATTGTCCCGTCCTTTGTAGCGCGCGTGTAGCCCATGACATTCGGGGCATACTGACCTGTCGTTGCCCTCGCCTTCCTCTGGTTTAGCACCAGCGGTCTCTCTATGGTGCGCCTCCTCCGGAGAGAAGGGTAGCAAATAGAGATGAGGGTCTCGTTCGTTATCTGACTTAACAGAACGCTTTACAGTACGAACTGACGACGGCCATGCACCACCTCTCTGAAAATCCGATAAGCTCATTACGCTGATCTTCATCTAACAGTCGGCCATGGTGAGTTTTCCGGCGTTGAATCCAATTAAACCGCACGCTCCTCGCGTTGCAGTGCTCCCCCGCCAATTCCTTTAAGTTTCAGCCTTGCGACCGTACTCCCCAGGCAGTGAACTTAACATCTTCACTCCGGCACCGGGGGCCCATTGCGGACTCCCGACACCAAGTTCACAGCGTTTACACCTAGGACTACCCGGGTATCTAATCCGGTTCGTGCCCCTAGGCTTCGTCCCTGACCGTCGAATCCGTTCTAGTGTGGCGCCTTCGCAACTGGTGGTCCTCAAAGGATGACAGGATTTTACCCCTACCCCTTGAGTACCCCACACCTCTCCCGGTTCCTAGTCTGGCAGTCTCTGCAGAATTCAACTAGTTAAGCTAGTTGATTTACCCACAGATTTACCAAACCGGCTACGGACGTTTTAGGCCCAATAAAAGCGACGACCACTCGAGCTGCCGGTATTACCGCGGCGGCTGGCACCGGTCTTTCCCAGCCCTTATTCCAATACCGATTAATAGTAAAGAAAAGAGATACACTATGTGCATCCACTTGGAGTTCCCTCATCACAGTTTCCTGCAGTGTGAAGTTTTCGCGCCTGCTGCACCCCGTAGGGTCCGGATTCGTGTCTCAGAATCCGTCTCCGGGCTATGTCTCCCAACACCCGTACGCGTCGATGGCTAGGGGGTCCATTACACCCCCTACAACCTGATACGCCGCAGACCCATCCTATGCCGTAACCTTTCAACCACACACCGTTCCAGGCGTTGTGATCTATCCGGTATTATTCTCAGTTTCCCGAGGTTATCCCAGAGCATAGGGCAGGTTATCCACGTGTTACTGAGCAGTTTGCAATGAATCTAATTTCATTCTACTCGCATGGCTTAATCGAACTCCAACAGCGGTCGCCTCTGGCAGGATCAACCAGATTTCTCTTGTTACGATCCTTTGGGCTACTTGTCACTTTTTCAATTTAATGAATAGCTGACCTAAAAAAATTGGCGAGAAAATAATGCACTTGAGCTTCTTGCACAAAATACGTCATAATCTCGATCACCTTCCTGACCCTGAGCTTGCTCCATGAGGAGGTTTCTCTGAATCGCAATGGCTTCGGCTTCACGTATGCAGAGGATGGCGGCAGTCATTGTCCCGAGGGACTCAGCCGCCAACGCCGTTCTACACAACGCAAGCAACCCCCCGTCTCACCTCCCCTATATCAAGATAACCTATCCCACAGGGGGTGAGGAATGACGCACTGCTAAGCAATTATTGGCGAAAAATTCCGGCCCTGGCTCTTCAATTATAGGCCGGCGCCAAGAACCACATTCCAATTTGCCAAAATGGCGACTGATTATGAAGCAATAAGACTGATTTTCGCCCTATTAGGACAACTATCGTTCAAAGACAAGTTCTGATGTAAAATTAACAACAGGACCGATACTAACAATGTTGAGGCATCGATGGCCGGAGGCCCCTGTAAATCATTCAGCGCCGAAGAACTGGCGGATCATCGGATGCATCTCCATCGCCTGTTCTTTTTGAATCTGCTCATAGGTTCGCAAAATAATACCTACAGCAAGCAATAGACCTGTACCCGTAGCATTACCCACCGTACCTAACAAGTCGGCACCAGCAGCTAGCAATCCTACGAAAGCACCAGAGAAGTATGTCACTGGAGGAATATAATTCTCAAGAATCTTTTCTAAAATCTTTGGATTCTTACGGAAACCTGGAATCTGCATTCCGGTCCGTTCAATCTGCTTTGCTACGTCCTTCGTACCCATATTTGTAGTATCGATCCAGAACTTAGCGAATACCATAGAACCTGCAGTCATCAAGGCTACATAGAATACTACGTGTACCATGATTTGAGTTAGCGAATGGCCGAATTGATCACCAGTTTGATTGAGCAGCGGCATAAACCAATCATTCACCCCATTTACCATACTTGCATACCAGGCAAATCCACCTGAGGCCGTCGTTTGACCTTGATCATATGTACCGATATATTTCGACATAGAAGCGATACCCTCCCGACCCAATATTGGTGTCTGCGAGAGCGTAGGATGGCTCCAGAACAAGAGTGTGAACATGTTGACGTTTGCTAATAAAGCGGCCATCAAAATGACCGGAATGTTACTCGCATAAACTAAGCGAATAGGATATTTACCTCTATGACCACGGACTTTACCATGAGTCAAAGGAAGTTCCAATTTACTTGATTCTGCGAATGCAACAACTAGGAACACAACGATGGAAGAGAATAGCGCAGCCATAGGGTTGACGTGAGTCAGTAAAATAGTTTCGAAACCATTACCACCGCCAGGCAGTGAAACCATTTGGGTTGCCGTCGCCTCCCTAAACATGTAGAATATCATCGGCAGTGTCCCTGATGGAGGATTGGCTAGACTGTATGCTTGTCCTGCTGTAGCAGGGAGGGGAGAGAGAGTTCCAACGAATGTTGACTGTGCAACACCTGCAGCGATGAATAAGGAGATACCAGAGCCGATACCCCACTTGCTGACAAGTTCGTCGAGAAGGAATACCAGGTAGGAACCAGCGAATAGTTGAGCGACGATAACGAAGTTAGCCCAACCCATTCCATATGCATCGATAAGCCACTCACTAGGATCTAAGAACCCATAGGTCTGTGGAATCGATTCAATTGGAATCATTATTAGAACAAGTAGTTTTTGAACACCTTGGTAAAGAGCTTTATCATCGGAGTCACTTAGATCTAATCTAATAATCTTAGCACCAGCGAATAATTGCATAATAATGGAACCAGTAACGATTGGACCGATACCCAAGTGCATAATGGTACCAGAAGCACCCGCCATAATCGAACGGAATCCACTGAATAGGTCAAGTGCTTGACCTGACAATCCGAATAGCATGACATTGGTCATTGCGAAATAGATAATCAAAACGAATGTGGTAGTCCACATCTTTTCATTAAATCTAACGTGTCGGTCTGGCTTGGTAATAGTTGGGTAAACATCTACGAATCTTCGTAGAGCGTATAAACGGCTGCTTTCATCACCACTCCACATGAAACAAGTAAGGATAGCAGCAGCCCCGAATCCAAGGAGAATAACCCCTACAAGGAAGAAACCTACTGCTTCATCATAACCGCCCCATGCTGCAGGACGGACATAGTAAACTGCGAATGCAACAAATGCCAACCATCCCATTAATTTACCATAACGGCCGACAAACTTCTCTTTCAAATTACTTGGGACATCTGTTCGGAAACAGAAGATACAATACGCAAGATAAATTACAGACAAAACCAGACCAACAACTGCTGCTTCGAATGCTGGACCACTTTCTGTGGATAGAGCATCTGATTGCCAATAGATCATCAGAGCATAGTATAATGCACCGGTTAATCCGATTGCCCATGGTATTGATTTGTGTTTCATGAAATCGCCTCTTATTGTTGGATATTATTTTTATTTATGAGTATTGAGGTTCAAAACCTTGGATAAGTTCATTCTTCTCCGGCTTCTTCCATTTCTAGAGAGCCGCCAGCAGCTTCAATCTTCTCGATAGCTTTTGCACTTGCTTCAGCGACTATAATCTTCAATGCAACCTGCATTCGTCCACTTCCAAGAACCTTGTCGATATCTAATGCCGTCAAATCCAGTGTATCTGCGCCATTTGCCAATTCTTCGAGTTGACTTACATTTACAGTAACACTGAAATTTCTAAGTGTTGGGTGACGGTTAAAACCGTGCATTCCCCAGTGATTTGGCATGTACTTGTTACGGTACATAACACGGTGCTTATTCATACCCGCATTACCACGTCCACCACGCTTTCCTGCTCCACGACCTGCTTTCTTTCCACGACCGTGGTAACGGTTTCGTCCACGATGCTTATTTGCTTTAGTTCCCATTCAAAATCACCTCAAATCATACGCTCTACAAGAGCTGTAATTTTATCGCCACGAGGGCCAAGTCCACCGCCAATAACGAATGTGCGCTTTATTCCGCCCCATCCCTTTGCTCCAACTGGTGGATGTAATCTAAAAACACGCTTCAAGTCAGGTACTGCCTTGACTGTCGCTTTATCAGCGCAAATTGCCTTAGCAAAAGCCTTAATATTCTTGAAATCAGTGTGTTCTGCAACTATTTCATCTGTCAATGGCTTGTCACCGACCATACGGCCACGCTCAGCAAGCATCTTCTCAACAAGTTCCTCTGTTGCTTCTCCCCAAGTGATGTAATCCTTGGCCTTCTGTAACATACCACGGTATTGCTCATTATTTGGAATAATGATTGCATGATTGACCTTAGTCAGGTTTAGATGGCTCATAGTCTCACGAATAGATCGTTCAACATTTACATTACTTCTTGCACGTACTACGATAAAACTCATTCAATCATCCTCCCTTTGTGAATAAACAGACGTTCTGTTTGTTCGTTCGAAACACGGGTTGTGTTAAGATTTTTCAGCGCATTAAATGTTGCTGCGGCATAGTTGATTGTGGTACGAGTTTGTCCCTTGGTTCTTGAAAGTACATCGGTAACTCCTCCAAGTTCAAGTACACGCTTTCCAGTTTCTCCAATAACTAATCCCTTACCAGATGGTGCAGGCATTAGAGTTACACGAGTAGAGGCTGAGCGTCCCTTAATCTTGAAAGGAATAGATGTTCCAGGACCCATAGAAGATTCCCAAGAACCATTTCCACGTTGTACTGAGATAACATTCAACTTTGCTGCGACGATTGCCTTTTCGATAGCTTGTCCAACGTCCTTTGCTTTTGCCATTCCAAGACCAACATATCCATCACGGTTGCCTACGCAAGCCATTACATTGAATCGGACACGTCGTCCACTGTCAGTCATTCTTTGAATCATGTTAACCTGAATTACTTCATCCTCAAGATTTGGGATTAGTGCATCGACGATTTCAACTTCTCTAATAGGGAATCCAGAAATCAAAGCTTGTTCAAAGGTGATAATTTCACCAGCCATGACCTTTTGGCCAAGACGAGTACGTGGTTCCCACTTGCGCAAATTTGCAATCGGATCATTCTGCTTTCTTTTACGGCGGCGGTCTGATGAATCTTCCTTTGGTTCAGGGGCATGAGCCTGGATTAAACCTGGCGCCATTGGTTTTACTTCTTCTTCAGTCATATCAGTAAGCCTCCTCTATTGCATTCTTTGTTGATTCTACCGCAGTTGCGATTGCATCACTGATGTGAGCGCCTGCTATCCTGCCTTCATCCGGCAATACATTCTCGCCATGAGGAATTTCTAATCCAGCATCAACCATACCCTTTAGAGCAGAGAAAACTCGCCCACCAGGGGTGCTTGCAGCAAGACCGATGTCCAGAACTGCTTCTGTTGCACCAGTTGCTAATGCTGCCTTGCCCATTGCAAAGCCCACTAGGTATGAAGCAGAAACAGATTTTTGAGAGAAACTCTCAGGCCATCCATATTTCTTTAGTAAATCAGAGCCGGTAACAGTAACTGCAACCAAATCTCCGTCCTTTGCCCAAGAAACTAATTGGCAAGTTGTTCGAGTGTTTGAGATACGAACTACTGCACGAGGTTTATTGCCACGAAGTAACTTCAAACGGCGACGGTAATCTGTCAGTCCTGCTCTGCGTCGTCTAAATACTGAGCGTTGTCTATTTCCTCGCATTATTGTTCACCTCCAGTGAAAGTTACACCCTCAACAGTCATCTGTGAGCGCATGTGAGCAATAGAACGGTATGAACCGCCCTTTGCCTTTAGATAATAACGGCGATACTGAGAAGGTTCGATAGTACCATCTGCACGGAAAGCCTTGAGAACACGGCGTTGGGAACGAATTGTTCTCATCCAACGGTTCTTCCTTGGGTTACGAGCGTTAGCAGTACCTGCACGAGTACCATGTCCCTTACGGCGACCCTTACGCTTTTGAGCAAGACGTAGGCGAGCACGAACACGAGATGTTCCCTTGATCGGCTTGGCCTTAATCCAGCCTTCTTCTATGAATTCACGGATGTCATCAGCTTGTACTGAATTAGCAATCTGGTCAACATATGATGGGTTGATCCAAACGCGGTGAACACCACATTTTAGAATTCTTGCAGCTAAACGCTTTTGATTAGTAATTTGCATTAAACATCCCTCCTTCTGTTAAGAACACGGATACCTAATTCATCAGCACGACTGTAGATGTGTCCGCACTTTCTTCTACCGACAGTACCACCAACACGTGCTGCTTCTGTCTCAGGATCAATCTCTTCCAAATCTCCAGAATTTTGAACCATTACTTCTCTAAATCCAGATGGATGTAGGCCATGAGCAGCGGAAACTTTTCCGTGACCGACTCTAACCAATGAAGAACGGTACTTGAGGTTCTTACGTTGTTTGTTGTCCATTCCGTGAGGTGCTCTCCAACCTGAGCGTGCAAGACGCTTGTATCGGAACCACTCAGTACGGCGGAAAGAAGGGGTTGCCTTCTTTTGCTCTGCACGTAAAGCTAGTGCTGCTTTTGTAGCATCATCTAGAACTGGCTTTTGTTTTGCGACGTGAACTTCTGCGACATCCTTGTCCCAGTCTTCTTCATCGTCCCAGTTCTCGTCTTCTTCAGTAACTGTTGCTTCTTCAACAACTGCTTCTTCAGCAACTGCTTCTTCAACAACTGTTTCCTCAACAGGTGCATTCCCTGCATCACTCAAACGAGAGACGAGGTCTGCCTTCTTTCCAGAAACTGGAAGTCCTGCTTCCTTCAGTTGAACCTTAAGTTCAGCGACTGTCATATTATCATAATCTTCTGTCATTCAAATCACTCCTTGTTTAGTAAATATATACCATCTTGGAAAACACGTCGGTCACGATTCTTCACCGTAGTACAGCGTTCAATATTCGCTGCTGTTTGACCAACATTTTCCTTGTCAATTCCAGTTACGGTCACTTCGACCTTTTTGCTGATCTTTACAGTAACTCCATCTAGAATTGCTGCTGTTCGTGGAACACGTTCACCAAAATAATTGTTTACAATAAATTTGTCTCCTTTCTGGGCAAGCGTCATAGGAAAGTGAGAGTAAAAGGCTTTCAGATTGTATGTGAATCCTTGCGTTACTCCTCTTACCATGTTATTCAAATGTGCTACCCAGGTTCCAACCATTGCCGCTTGTTTGCGGCGTGGCATATCTACACGAACTTTTAGTTCTGAACCTTCATGAAATAGATCTACTACTGGGCTTAGGAATTGCCTTGATAGTTTTCCTTTCGGGCCTGTTATTGTTACGACGCCATCTTCGCTGAGAGATACATTCACATCTTCAGGGATGGTTACTGATTTTTCGATTCTGTCGAGTTTTACCATATTATTCACCTCAATATACGTAAGCGAGTAGCTTACCACCGATACGAGCGTCTTTTGCATCATAATGATGCATTACGCCGGAGTTTGTTGTTAGTATTAGAAGACCGAAGTCTTGAGCAGGAAGGTATCGAATTTCCCACTGGTCGTATTCTTGGCGGCGTACGCTGTGACGAGGTTTTACCGTACCACAGCGATTAATAGCACCGCGTAGTTCAACTACGTACATTCCGCCACGACCGTCTTCAGTACGGTCAATAGCTCCGACGTAGCCGGACTTTTGCATTATTTCTAGGACATTGCCAAGCAACTTACTTGCCGGTTTAAGTTCAACATTGAACTTTCCAGCCTGTTCGGCATTGTACATCTTAATTAGAGCGTCATTTAGTGGATCTGTTTGCATATTAATTCCTCCTCAACTCATTTTCTTAAATCCGATTTGTGGTGCTACGTCTCGGAAACATTGACGGCATAAGCGAAGCCCATGTCGGCGAATCATTCCTCTTTTTCGTCCACATCGTCGGCAGCCAATTGTGCGGCCAATTCTTTCTCCATGATCTCTTGCCATTTTCAGTCCTCCAAAATTGTTAAATCGTAATTTTTCTTAAACCACTCTCTTGCTTCATCAGCAGTTACGTGGTGGCTCATTGCAACCTTTGCCTTGCCTTTTCTTCGGCGAGAGACACGGTGTCCTGGGCGTTCTAGAACAATTGTGATATCCATTCCGTAGATTCCGATATCAGGGTTATACTTCTGGTCAGGGAAATCAGTGTAATCACGGATACCAAAGGAAAGGTTACCCGAGAGGTCAAAGTTCCACTTAGGAATAATCTTTTCACGGACCCAAAAAGCATCGGTTAAGAACTTCTTAATCGATTCCTTGTTCCTCATGGTTGCTTTACAACCAATCGGAGCGCCTAGGCGAACCTTCAGGTCACGGTTTTGGATTCTTCCAAGAGTTCTTTGAGGTTTTATACCGGTAACTAATTGCAATACACTTTCTGCATTGACAAGGCGATCTCCACCTTCACCAACACCGATGTTGACTGAAACCTTGGTAATCCTCGGCTCAGACATTGGATTTGCTTTCTCACTCATTCAACCACCTCTGACATTGGAAGTGAAACATCTCCTACTGCGAAGACATTATCTAAAGTAGTACCAAATGCTTCGAATTGAACTTCGTTTGGCATACTGGAGCGCTTTACGATGTAATCCTTAACTTCAGCATATTCTCCTACGTGAGAACCACCGGTCAAGAAACAACGGGTACCTTCACCGAAGCGAATGTGCTCAACTACTTCTTGAGAAGGAAGAGAAATCTTTAGTGAATCCCCTGTATTGTATTCTGCTGCATCTTCACAGATAATATTACGACCATCGTGTAAGTTGATTTGTGTCTTACCACCCTTGATTGTAGTCTTACCATCAATGCGGCAAATCTTCCAAGAAGCTTCTTCGCTGGATATAGGATGGTATCTTAGTCTTCCCTTTACATCCAGAACACATCGGTAATTAGTTTCACCAATTGTTAGGACGTCCATTAGACCAACACCACGGCGTGTATCTTTACAGATACGGCCATCAACTAGTGCTAATCCATTGTGTAGGATGTGGCGAACTTCTCTAGTTGATCGTGCGACTCCAAGTACATCACGGATGATGACATTGATAGGCATACATGTATCGAGTGCGTGAGCACCAGGTGCTGCACGAGTTACCCAAATAGTGGTCTTACGTGGAAGAGGCCAGCTACGTGGCATTGCTAAACGCTTCAAGTGATTACTGCTTCCCATTCTATTCAACTCCTGTTACCGGTTAGTTGTTGCACACGCAACTTGTCGGTTTCGTCAAGTTTGACGACTACGACATTAGAAGAGTGGACCGGTACCGCTTCTTCCTTATTGTCTGATTTACTTCCTTTAGCACCTTCGATGAAGATGCGTCCAGTCTCAGATTCGATTCTTAGAACTGCTCCAGTTAGTGGGTTTGCGTTACGCTTTCCACCATGGCGCTTTCCACCATTTGAGAAATCGCCGCGGATGACACGAACTGTGTCGCCTACACGAACTGTGACAGAGCGTACACTAGCAAAACGTGCATCAGGTTTGTCAAGAAGAAGTCTTGCTGCAATTCGCTTGCGCTTCTCATGAAGAGGAGCGTTATAGTGCGCCTTACGTTGTTTGTTTGGTTTCATACTTTTTACCATTCAATTCACCTCAGATAATTTGTTTCGCGTTTGCTGCGATACGAGGCCAGCGTTCTGCTGCCTCTCTTGATACTGGCCCCTTAATATCGGAACCCTGGACATCGCCTTTCTCATTTGTAATGACTCAAGCATTGTCTTCGAATTGTACCCATGTTCCGTCAACACGACGGAAAGGTCTGCGTTGGCGGATGATAACTGCATTGAACATTTGGCGTCGTGTCTCAGGTGTACCCTTTTTGACAGAAACCTTAGCAAGATCACCTACTCCACCAGCAGGGTAACGACGCATTGTGTTACCCAACTTTAGAATGTTAATGATTTGTACAATCTTTGCACCTGTGTTATCTGCAACGTGTAGACGTGCAGCGGTTGGAAGACCACGGGTTTGACGTCCTGCAATTCCCTTCATTGTTCTTCACCACCGTTTATTTCTACAACACAGAATGAAACCGTCTTTGAAAGTGGTCTGCATTCCATAACCTTGACTTTGTCGCCAACATTAACTTCACCAACACAAGCAGGGAGATGTGCGGAAAGTGAACTTGTGCGCTTTTCGAATCTCTCGTACTTCTGCATGTATCGAACATTATGACGTTCAATCGTGATCGTTCTGCTCATACCAATGCCAGAGATTGTACCCTCTAGCATCTGTCCTCGTAAACGCAAACTGCCGTAAAACGGACAATTAGCGTCGCCATCCCATTCCCCTGAAGGTATCTTTACGTCTACTCCGATGTCTCGCATGATTATGCCATCCTGTATTTTTTGTTGATTCTGTCTTCCGGGCGTTGTCCAACACGTGCCCCATTTATTACAACATCACTGTTGCCGATTTTGAAATCAATACTTTGTTTTCCGAGGCTGATTTCATTGCTTTCCTCGAGTATTGTAATAGTTTCTCTGCTCTCATCGAGAACAACACCAATACGACCCAATAGTGAAGAGTCTGGTGATGCTACAACTGTGAGTTGTTCACCAATCCATGTAGAGTTGTAGATATTCATATCAGCGCACCTCCACATTAAATCCGTTTTCCTTTAGAACTCCAGCAGCCTTTTTCTTATGGTCACCTTGAAGTTCGATTACACGACCTTTGACAGTTCCACCGGCTGCACACTTGTTCTTGAGAAGTTTAGCGAGTTTGTTGATATCAATAGCTGCGTCTTCGATTCCTTCCACCTTTGTGACGATCTTTCCATATCGACGATGGTCGGTTGACAAAATTGCACACTGCTGCTCTTTAGCGATCTCCTGACAGATACATAGTTCGTCAGGAAGTCCACAAACGTTACAAATTGCTGCCATATCAAATCACCTCCCTTTAATCAATTATTCAAATGTGTTAGAAGACGAGCAATACTTCTACGTGTTGCCTTGTATTCTCCAAGACTCGCTGGTGTACCACCAAGAGCCTTTTCTGCACGAAGTTGGAGCAACTCCTCTCGGAGTTCCAATAATCGGGACTCGCGAGCATCTCGGCTCATAGCCTCGATTTCTCGGTTGGAGACGAAACTCATGCGCTCGCCTCCGCAGCTGCTGCTTCTTCACGGATTCTCAGTTCTTCTTCAGAGAAAATACTAATCTCGTGAGGTAGACGAGTTCCTGAGCGCATGATTTCAACTGTAACACCGATTGTTCCAAGCTTCTTAATCGCTACAGAATATCCCTTGTCCATGTGTTGTAATGCTGTTTCTCCACAAAACTTTACGTGACCCAATAGGAACTTCTGTGTGCGGTTTCTTGAACCTGTCAACTTTCCAGCGATTGTAATCAAAACACCACGTGCGCCTGCATCCATAATGTTGGTTGCAGCACTTGCACCAGCACGGCGGTAGTACCAGCCGCGCTCCATAGCGCTTGCAATCTTTTCAGCCATTACTTGAGCGTTAAGAGTTGCATTTTCAATTTCTTCAACCATTAACTTAGGTTGTAGAAGTGTGAACTCTTCATTCAAGCGGCGT
>Ga0209502_10001587_pt1 | contig 20309 bp, 15 predicted proteins | sample ArcticOcean_MG_C_10_FD_187442 | JGI IMG/M metagenome (GOLD analysis project Ga0209502, IMG submission 187442) | Marine microbial communities from western Arctic Ocean - ArcticOcean_MG_CB11_90 (SPAdes) (version 2) | ecosystem: Environmental > Aquatic > Marine > Oceanic | place: Arctic Ocean... | reverse complement strand
CTCACCACCGAAGCCGATCCACCCCCATCACTCCCCGGCTCCGGCAAAATCCCTTTTCAAATCAAGAACCAATCCGACAGCCATCTTCAACTCATCTAGATCGACAAACAGGGCAATCACAAAACCTTCCGCCAAATTGCCAAAGCCTCCACCCGCACCATCCCAACCCATGTCGGTCACACTTGGCTCCTCAAAACAAAATCAGGCACCACTCTTGGCCACCTCATCATCCCAAAAAACGGCGCCCGCCTCCACATCGAATAAGGAGAACATACGTCCAACCCGCTTCCCCCGAAGCATAGGCAGCCTCTAACCTGTCTCCCCTCAACCCAAGCGACCGATTCGTAGTGCAGGCTGGCCCAATACCTTTTGAGGTGAGTTAAATTTCTGGGACATAAGCGCCACTAGCGCTCCGCAGCCGGATCAATACGATCCCGACGGCTCTCGAAAAACGTCCTCACTGACTCAGTCGACGGCACCCCTTCGTCGACTCCCGGAAGAACGTCGTCGGGCTTCATCTTCAACAGAGTTTGATCGGTCAGCGCAAACATGAAGGCGACAAGGTCATCGATTTCTTCCTTGGTCATCTTGAGATCTCCCATGTCCTCATGGTTCACCGTTTCCGGGTAATCCGTCTTCCCCCAACGTTCGGGCTCAAGATTCCGAGCGTTATAAAACTCCATGAGTTCCTTAAGCGTGCCGATCGATCCGTTGTGAAGATACGGCGCGGTGAGGGCCACGTTCCTCAGTGAAGGCACCCGAAACTGGCCCATTTCATTTTCCCGCTTCGTCAACTCCCCCAATCCCGGATCCTTCGATCCTCGTGATGGCGCTCCGAGATTATCGTATCCGTAATCAGTCAACAAAGGTTTGGGCCAGACTCCGGTTCCCACAAAGTGACATTTGGCGCACTCCCCCTTCGTAATAAAAACTGCCAAGCCCCGTTTCTCCGCTGGAGTAATGGCATCTTCTTTCCCCGCCCAGAATTCATCGATGCGGGCATTGAAGGGACGAAAGAGCGGCTCACGGAGAAAGGCGACCAAAGACCTATAGGCGAACCCCGCCACCATTTTATCGTTCTCCCAATCCGCTCCATTAAAAGCCTTCCGAAGCTCAGGCGCATAGCTGGCCCGGCGCAACCGCGCCGCCAGTTCCTTTTCGCCAGAGAGATTCATCTCGTTCTTCTCAAAGAATGGCTGCTTCACTTGATCCAAAAGATCATGAGACCGACCATCAAGAAACAACCCTCCTTCGATGATGTAGCTCAACTCGCTATTTTCATCATAAACATCCTCCAACGCCATCGCAGGAATCAACGCGGCATACATCAAGCTTGGAGTATTTCGATTTCCTTCCCGACCTTGAACGGCCCCGGGTGAAACCGGCCTCGGATCCGAGAACGCTTGCTTAGGATCATGGCAGGACGCACAAGATTGTCCGACGGGTTGGGAAAGTCCGGTATCAAAAAAGATCTTCTGCCCCATCCCAGCCAGGTGAGGCTCAACCCCATTGGCAAGTTGCAGAAATAGCACCACAACCATGCAAGAGAACCGCAGTCCCTTGGTAGATGGATGAGCTCCTCGCATCACTGCTTTAATCTAAGGGTAAGTAGATTACATTTCAAGGCCCTCTGGAAGATCCCGCCTGAATCATCGACCATCGCCGTAAGATCCACACTGATCTCGCTCCCAAAATCTGGTGAATCGAACGCCAGCGTAAGAAGGAGACTTGGACTCCGCCCAACGCGAAACCCCTCCCGACCTCAAAATAGGACGTAAAAAAACGATCGTCCCGGTTGGAAGAGTATCACCTGAATTAAAGCTCAGAACCTGTGGATCCCCGAAGGATCCTGCGCTCACATTCCCCACAACGTTGTATGTTTCAGAGGCGATCAGTAGCGGATCAGTGAGCACCGCCGCAGTATCTGCCGCCGTCGCTAATCCAAGATTATCGGTTCCCGAGAGAAGCGCATAAACAGTGGCGTTCTCCGCTCCGGTTTGTCCTTCCCGGTTCCCCACAGCCACCTTCAAATTGTAGGTTGTCTCCGCCTCCCAAGCGACGCCGGTATCAATCCAAATGTAGTTAAGATTGTTCAATCCCACATGCTGGCTTCCCTCATCGGAGAATCCACCAATATTTTCGATGAAGGAATCGCCATCTCCACCTCGCTCACTCCAATCGGTCAGAGGATTACTCCATGCCCCAGCGGCCAGCACTGGTTACTCGAATCCAGAATTATTTACCGTGATGAGTGCGGCGTTTAACGTCATCGGGAGTATCCATAATACGCTTATGAGCGTATGGAACCAGCCAAACTGATTTATGTTTGTTCTCATTGTCTTTGCGGTTGTGTGCTCCTAGAACTCGAAGATCGATAAACCTTTATGGAGAAATTTCTGATATGTTAACTCAGCATCACTTTTAACATCAATCAAAAATGCTTTATATTTACCCCCTTTGACTTTTTTGATTGTTGGGTGATTCCGTAAGAACTATGGTTACACCTCCCCTCCCCATGAAGAATAGCCATCTCATTCCGTTTCTCTCAGTCCTTTCCATTGGATCGCTCTGGTCGGCTCCGATCACCGTCCGCTCACTTTCCCCCATCTCTGGCCAGAGCAAACAATTCGCCAGAGTCAAAATCACCCTCGCAACTCCCTAAAAAATGAACCGTCGCTCTTTTACCTCGCTCACCTCCCTCGCTGCCTTAGCTCCCGGACTTTCCCTCGGTCGCGAGGCAGGACGAAACCCTATCGGCGTATCAACTTACAGCTACTGGGGCTTCCAGCGGGATGAATACCGCGACGTCGGCAAATGCATCGATCTCGCCGCCGCCAGCGGCTTCGATGGTGTCGAAATCCTTCAAGTCCAACTCGAAGACTTCTCCCCTCCCGCTCTCCAGAAGATCAAAAGACGCGCGCTCCTTGCCGGAATCGACCTCATGGGCTTCTCGACCCATCAGGACTTCGTCGACCCCGTCGAAAGGGTCCGACGTAGAAACGTCGAGCAAACCATCGCCTATATCGAGCAAGCCTACGCCCTCGGTATTCCCACTCTTCGCATCAACACCGGTGGCTGGGGAACCCGAAAGGACTTCGATGACCTCATGGCCCACCGTGGAATCGAAGAGGTCCTCGAAGGCCACACCGAAAAAGAGGGATTCGAATGGGTCATCACCGCCATGAAACAGCTCGTCCCTTACGCCGAAAAATGCGGCGTCGTCCTCGGTCTCGAAAACCATTGGGGTCTCGGCATCAGCCCCGAAGGCGTTCTCAAAGTTGTTGAAGCGGTAAACTCCCCTTGGCTTCAGGTCACCCTCGACACCGGAAATTTTCTCGAAGATCCCTATGCGCGTCTCGAGAAGTTGGCCGCCAAAACCGTCCTCCTTCAGACCAAAACCTACCACGGCGGAGGCCGCTGGTACACCCTCGACCTTGACTACGCCCGCATCGCCAAGATCATGAAAAAGGCAAACTACAAGGGCTACGTTTCTCTCGAATTCGAAGGAAAAGAAGACCCCCTCACCGCAGTCCCCAAGAGCCTTAAAATGCTCCGGGAACATTTCTAGAAAGATGCCTTATCCCATTTGAACGCTTGGTTTGAGGGAATGGGAGGCTAGCACCCGACAACAAAGCTGTCGCGTATTTCAGCCCGGGTTGTCGCAGTGAAACGAAGCTAACCGAGACCACCTCTACCGCGTCATATTGATATCGAAGAGGAGTGAATAAAATCACCTAATCGAACCAGAAAGAACACCTTCTCCCGCTGCGATAACCCATGGATCCAAGGCAGAATGAGTAAAATTTATTGGAGCTAGCGGATTTGCCAAAATCATTAAGTTCACAATGACTGCTACTCAATTTTCTTAGGCTAACAGTCAGGATCATCAGCCACGTGGAGCGGGGTATGGATTCACTCCCTATTTTCTCCTTCATGGGCTTTGAATAGTTTGCTTCCCAAATAAAGCGTTCACTAGGAACAAAAAAGTTAGCTTCCCTCCTGCAAACCAGAAGGGAAAGTAACTCCAAAATTTACGCGTCGATCTTACGGTAAGCAGCAATAAGCGCATCAAGGCCTTCTTGGCCCTTCTTGCTGGCTCCGTGCTCCATACCAATGATGCCGGTGAAGTTCTTCTTACGAAGGAACTTGGTGACGGCGACGTAGTCGAGGTTTCCGGTGCCAGGCTCTTTGCGTCCCGGTGAGGCTCCGTATTGGACGTAGCTGACCTGGTCCCAGACCTTCTCGGCGTTTTCGATGAGCTTGTCACCATTGCCGATCTGCCCTTCGTGATAGAAGTCGGCAAGAAGCTTGCATGATTTACGATCCACAAGCTTACAGAGAAGGTGTCCGTCCTCAAAAGAACGGATGAGAGGCTCGCCTCCCTTGACGTTATGGGAAAGGGGCTCTTGAGCCATGATGATGCCGTGTTCTTCGACCAAGTCGCAGCAGAGTTTCATGGAGTCGACGGACGCCTTGATCTGCTCTTCACGAGTCATGGATTTATCCCGAGCGCCGGGAATCATGGTCATGTTGGTCTGACCGGTGATTTTGGCGACTTCAATGCCTCGCTCGAGGTCATTTTTAACCGCTTTTTTCTGGTCCTCGGTGGGCTTATTGAACATTGCTCCGGCTCCATTTGTAATAACACAGACGCCGAGTTCCATTTTCTTGTCCTTCATGAACTCGGCGATTTTTTCGATCGTTTCGTTCTTCTGTCCCTTGAGACCATTATCTTCCCATGCACGGAAGCCAAGGTCGTGAGCTAACTTGAGTTGATCGACATAGCTGAGCTTCTTATCTTTACCGCCGAAGAGGAGGCCAGGATGCGGCCCAAAGAGCGCCTTAAAGGCTTCTCCCTTATGTTTTCCATGGTGATCAGCAAAAGCTGGGGTTCCGGAAAGGGTGGCGAGCGAAGCTCCTGTCAGCAGACTAAAGTGACGACGATTCATGGTGACGGAGAATGTAAAGTGAATCGGCCCCTAGGGGAATTTCGAATTCCTACTATTTTACCCGTCTTTCATTCTGGTATTTCCAGAAGGTCAGAAATCCGTATGATCCGACGTATTACCATGGATAAGAACATTCGAGAGCGACTCGACGAGTTCATCCGCAAAAAGGGACTGCGTCAAACAGCCCAGCGCGATGAAATCATAGAGGTCATTTTTGCCTCGGATGAGCACTTCACACCCGATGAACTCTTCGACCGGCTGCGTCTTGCGGGTTCCAAAGCGTCCCGTGCCACCGTCTACCGCACCCTTGGACTCCTCGATGAGGCCAATCTCATTCACGAGATCGACCTCGGCGATGGCCAAAAAAACTACGACCCCAACTTCGTCGACCGCCCCACCCACAACCACCTCGTCTGCGTCGATTGCGGAAAAGTAGTCGAATTCGAGGACTCCCATCTCGATCTTCTCAACGATTGCGTCACTCGCCGCCTCGGCTATCGCCCGCTGAGACAGAGCCTTCGAATTGAAGCCAATTGCGAAAAACTACGCACCAGCGGTGGATGCCCCGACCTCATCCAAGCCCGCCTCAAAAGCAAGCGCCTCCCCAATCAAAAAAAGTAGATCATGAGGGGCATATTCATCCTCCTTCTCGCTCTACCCTCCTTCCTGGGTGCCCAGCTCAGGATCGACCCCAAGCGGTTCGCCATTCCGGAATCCGAAATCCGAGAGGTCCTGGAACTCACCATCGCCGCCTTTTCCAAGAGTGACCTACCCCCTCTTTTCGTCACGAACTCTCCTGAAGGCCCCATCACTTTGTTTGATCGCAGCGCCCGCGGCGAAGTCATCATCAAGCTCGATGTGCGCGAGCGCTACTGGGCCCAGATGATCTACCAGTTCGCCCACGAACTCGCCCACGTCCGGGCCAACTTCCGTCCCGATGCCCGCGATAACAAGTGGTTCGAAGAGACCCTCTGCGAGACCGCTTCCCTCTATGCCCTGCGGAAGCTCTCCCTCACCCTTCGCGATCACCCTAATTTCGACAGCTACCGCCATCACCTTCACGACTATGCTGAAAAAATCATCGCCAACCGTGAAAAGGTCGACCTCAAGACCCTCGCCGCCTTTTACCAAAAGCACGAAACCACCCTCCGCAAGGACGCCACCGATCGCCCACTCAATGGCGCCATGGCCGTCGCCCTCCTCCCGCTCTTCGAAACCAATCCGGGGCACTGGAATTCTCTCGGGGCATTAAACAAGTCGCCTGCCAAGAAGGACCTCCCGCTTTCCGGCTATTTCAAAAAGTGGCACGACGACACCTCCGCTCCCCACCGTCCTTTCATCCAGAAGGTAAAAAGCCACTTTCTCCCCGAAAAATAGATTTCCAGCGCCTCCTCGATCTGGAAATGTAGCCCCCACATGACCATCTCCAACAAATCAGGCGTCGAACTCGGAATCCTCGGCACCCACCTCGGCTTTCTCGAAGCCCTGGTCCCCGATGACGAAGGCCACCTCCCGCGCGATGCCTCCGGTGAACTGGTCGTCTTTGCCGGAGCCCGCGACATTTGCGAACTCTCCCCCGTCAAAGTTGATGCCATTCAAATTTCTGCCTTCGGCACGACCATTCCAGAAGACATGGATGAACTCCTCACCAAGGTTCGCAGCATCGGCCTCGAGCCTCAACTCGTCATGATGGTCGGAGGCGCAAACCCTTACGAACCGGCCGATGAAGACGCCTCCCTCGCACAGCTTCAGGTCAATATCGACGCAGCCCTTCGCAACAACGTGAAGCAAATCAACTCCACCTCGATCGAGGAATGGATGAGCGGAACCGAGCCCACCAACGAAGAAGAATTTCAAGCCCGAGTTGCTCAAAACATCAAACTCCACGCCCGCGCATACCGCGAGAGCGGCCTTGCCGGTTCCTGTGTCGAAAACTGGAACATCGAATTCCTTCGCCCCGGCGAATTTGCAAATTTCACCTCTCTTGAAAAATTGATGCCCATCATGAAAGGCCTCCTTGCCGAAATTGGATCGCCCTTCTTTCGCGTCCTCGTCGATGCCGCTCACTGTGGCGACTCCGATCTCAATATCGCACAAAACGAAACCCTCATTGCCGAACTTGCCGACGCCAGGATGCTCGGCCCCTTCCACTGCTCAGTTCCCACCACCCGGGGCTGCCTCACCTCCGACGACGGCTGGATCCCCGCCCTCCTCGCCGCCAGTGCGAAATCCGGAAAGCTCGAAAGCGCCTTTGTTGAGCTCTTCACCCACGATGACCCTGCCCTTCAAGGCCTCCGCGACCTCGACCCCGGTCACGGAGTCGATACCACCGACGGCCGCAGCTACACCCAGGTCATGGTCGACGGCCTCATCGAAACCGCCCACCGCTTGAACAACTTCAAGGCACGAGGAATTCTCTAACAATCCGGAGAATCGACCTTTCACGCTAGACCTAACGGACAAATCAGATCTTTCAGATCCAAAAAGCACAGGAGCCCTCACTTCGTCACAGGCGGCACATCCCTCACAGGCGTCAATACGGGCTAGACCTCCACGCTCTTAAAAAAATCGCTTTCTCGACCCTGGTAAAATGCACGCGCACAAGGAACTTCTGTTTCGCATCCCCAGTCGCAGTCGCAGTCGCCTGAAACTCCATAAACGAGGATATCCTTCCGATCACATCGTCCCAAGGCGAATCATCCAGCCCCATCTGACCGTTATCCACGATGGAAAGTTTCGATTGAAGCAGCTCCCCAAACACCGGTTGATCCTTCATCAAACGCAATCTATCCGCATCGAACCGACAACCGCGCCCACCCGCAAGAGCGGCAACAGTGGTGGAAATAGTGAGAACAACAGCGAGGCAATAGGTTTTTTTACTCATACCGGGATCCCACCACCCCGTTTTCCTCACTACAGTAAACGTTCCGTATAAATAAGCCTCGATATCTCGGGCCTCACAAACTTGATACTCCGACTGCACCAGCCCATTCGTAAATTGCTCACTCGTTACATGATACAGAGGAATCTCTCGCAATAAAACCGTCAACCGTCGTAGCGATGTAAACTGTGATTTTCAAGTTATTGAAAAATTGCGATGACTGAAACCGTCGCGCCATCGAGGGGCAACTCGATGGTCGGGGAAAGGCTGCTCCTCCCGCCAGACCAACGAACAAAGCTAGCCCCCTCTTTCGGGATCGCCGTGAGCGTCGGTGGGAAATCGCGAAAGTATTGCCCCGTCCAGGACGATTCGTCTATCTCAATGGTATTGATCTGAACGGTTCCCTTGGAAAGATCACTGGACTCGATGGTGACCGAGGCAAGGCCTTTGGAGAGATTAAAATGATCGATCAGATCCTGCCGCAATTTGTTGGGACGCGCCCTGGCAAACTCACGCATCGACTCTACATTGCGTTCCCAATGCGCCACGGAGAGAGGCTCATCTTCTTCCTTGTGTGGGATACCGAAACCGCGCGATTGGATACCTGCCCAACTCCAGCGGGATAGGTGGCGACCCATCTCGGGGCGGATCACCCCAGCCATGGCATCAATACGCCCCAACACCCTCTCACTCTCGAACAAGGTATTCAAGAGATCGGCGCAACGTTGCACGAAGCGGTTCTCAAACTCATCGCTCTCCAGCATTTCACGCAGCAAAAGGGTGCGCCCACCGCTGTTGGGCCAGCCGGTGCCATTCCCGGACGAATTGGTGTAGAACTCGAACATGTTCTCGTAGTCCGAATAATCGCGCCGCATTGCAGGGATGTAGACGTCCGGTTTCCACAAATTAAAACTGTAGTCCTGATCGTAGAGCATCCAGTGAAACTGTCCATCTGCGCCACTGCGTTGGCGCCAGCACTTGATGTTTCCGATGTCAAAATTCTGGCCGTATATGACAGCCAGATGGTAGTCGATGAAGTTGTCAATATCCAGGTAGAGATCTTCGACGGTCTGGTAGTCCGCACTGTTGTTCATCGAGCGGGATTGGATGAAATTGCGCATCTGGTTGTAAGTCGATGACGAACCCGAATTGGCACTCCCATAGCCTTCAATCAGATCGATGTCGTCGGCCGAAACATCGTGGGTCGATTCCACATAGTGCTCGGAGAATTTTTCGCGGATGTTGTAGATGCCCCAGTAATCACCATTTACGTAGAGAACCGCCGGGCGATATCCCTGGGTATCGAGTCCGGTGCCATCGACGAGACTCTGCATCATGGCATCGCGGAACATCGTAAAGTTCCCGTTCACAAAATAGCTACCATGACCTACAGGTGTACCAAAATCTCTGATCGGCGAGCGCGGGTAGGTCAGCCAGGTGCTCTGGTTGTCGTTTCCCGAATTTCGCAGGACGATCGACTCGAAGGAATCGACAGCTTTGTTAGGGAAGAAAGGATGACGAATTTTCCCGTAGCCATATTTGCTGCGCGCGAACAGCGCCATCGATTTCTGCGGGTATCCCCGCGATCCCCAACCGCCAAATATTTTTAAGCCAAGGTTGATGCGGAGCTTCTCTCCATCTCTGGGTTCGTAGACTTCGAAACTTGCCTCCACCTCGCGGTTGCGCTTCCAGGCGTTGGACGAATTGTAGGGGAAATTGCCAATAATGTTTCCACCGTTGGTAAACATCTGGTCTCCAAATCCGTAGAGGTAGCCATCAGCGAAATCGAAGTTGTCAGGATCGGCCGCCATCGAAATCACCGGGAGTTCGTGATCGGTGCCGAGGAAATAACTATGGGTGACAATTCGACTGGCGGGAGAGCCATCCACCATCGCTCGGATAACAGCGGTGCTGCTAATTTCAATCGAGCCGTTGGCAACGATGGAACTGCTGTCCGGTTCGGAACCATCGGTAGTGTAGCGAATGACGTTTCCCTCGACCGGCCCGACCAACTCCAAAGCGACCGGCCCGCCAAAAACACCTCCGCGCACGCTGAATATTGGAGCTTGAATAAACGAGGCAGGAGCCCCCGCGCCGAATTCGTGATTCGCTTCGTCGGGAGTCGCCAGGGCGGAGCTGAACTGATAGAAAGTCTTAAGATCATCGCGCGCGCGACCGACCGTCGTATCCGGTGTTAGTGGGCCAGGATCCAAGCGGTCGACTCTTGTCAAATTTGGATAGCTGAGGATGGCGGGTTCGCTGCCGTTGCTCAACTTAAAGGCAGCATGCAGTTCGCCAGCCGGAATTTTGTCACCCATTTTTCCCGAAGCGAAGACGATCAGGTAGTCACCCGAATCAAGGATTGTGCCTGCCGGAAATGCCCACTTGTCCAGCCTGCTATCGTTGTCGCTCAGGTAGTGCCCGCCTAAATCGGCAGATTTCTCACCGTGATTGTAGAGCTCTATCCAGTCCGGAAATTCTCCATCGCCATCAGTGAAAACGGCTTCGTTATTAGTCATGACCTCGTTGATAACGACGGACACCGGGATCGTTTCCACCGGTCCCGCAATGACCCGGACGTAGCCCGTGCTTGCCCCATCCACGTGCAGCGTCAGCTTCACTCGCGAGGGATCCAGCACAGTCAGGCTGGCATTTTTCTGATTTACCCATGAGCCCGCCGAAAGATCCGGGGAGTGTTGCAATGTGTAAGCCAAGTCTTGCCCACTGGTATTTTCAACCGTCACCCCGAGTTGCGTCCCATCGTGTCCAACCTCGACAATTTTGATTTTAACCGCGTCTTGAGCCATTGTGAAATTGATCCCTAGCAAAAAGATCGCGAGACAGGGGCAAACATACATTTCTATCCCTAACGGGTCACAGGTCCCAAAGCAAGATTTGTCCACCTGCCCGAGGGAGCGGCGAGCTTGACGTACCTTTGCAGCAGCATCACGATTGGCACAAATGAGGAGGAACCCACTCTTAGACCTCGTCTCATTCCGATCAGCAGATGGCAAGGCGAGAGCGCTTGGTATTTGCTTATTCGGAGTAGGCCTGTGCGGCATCGCCTTTGTTCTGGCGGGATATTACCATAAGGACAAGACCTCTGAAATCGAGGCTAATCCCCCCAAGCTCGATCCGGGCTTACTTGACTTAAATAGTACCCCCGGGGGCGCTAATGCGATCGCGGATTTGTGGAGTCCTTTGATCAAGACGCAGTTGCTTCATATCGCAAATGCGATTTCGAACCCCGATGGCGATGAGATCTCGATGTCACTCGCTGACCGCGTCAGCATCGTCGATCCCCAACAATTTCGTGAGGAGGAACTCTACCATGGACAATCAGTAAGAGTCGTCGGCCTCAGCCTGCCCGAGGAGCTGGAGAATTCGGCCCTGATCGAGGTGGATAAGAGCGACTTCATCGATCGGATTCGGCCGTTACTTTCTCTCGGTTCTGAGGCGCCTGAGGATGCGGTCCACCTCAAATTGTTTGGCATTAGCAGGAATGGCGCAGATCTCAGCACAAAGCAGCGCCTGACAGCAGAGGGGATACGGGGGGGCAATGATTTTCGATCGTCTGCGGTGGTCGAGGCAACGTGGATCACGCCGACCACAGATGATCCACCACAACTGACAGGTTTTACTCTGACAAACCTTGTTCAGAGCGAACTTACGTCCGCGCCGACTTCGATTTTTAAGGACATCGCCGGCAGTGTCCTGGGGAGCAACCCTGCGTGGGAACAGCTTCGCCTCGGCATGAATACCTGGGGGCGCCATATCGAACATTCTCTGAATCCTGATTTTTTGGGCTACCATGGACTTGCGATTGGAGATGTCGATGGGGATGGATTAGAGGATCTCTACCTGTGCCAGCCAGGAGGATTGCCAAACCTTTTGTTCCGACAAACCCCTGACGGGAAAATGACAGATATTTCTGCCGCTGCGGGTGTCGATTTCCTCGATAATTCGACAGGTGCCTTGTTGGTGGATTTGGACAATGATGGAGATGCAGATATGGCGGTGGCGACAAAGGCGGCCTTTCTGGTGATGGACAATGATGGTAAAGGGAATTTCACTTTGCGAGAGAGCTACCCCGAAGTCGGAATGGGCTATTCTCCGACTGCTGCCGACTATGATCTTGATGGCGATCTCGATCTCTTTGTGCTGAGATATGGTGCGACGGAATCGGATATTGGCGACTTTCCGACCCCTCATCCTTTTCGGGATGCTCGTAATGGTGGCGCGAATATTCTTTTGGAAAACCAAGGAGGCTTTCGCTTCTTAGATGCCACTGAAAGATGTGGCCTGGGTGCTGGAAACCATCGCTTTTCGTTCGCAGCTTCGTGGGAAGACTTTGATAACGACGGCCTCCTTGATGTTCACATCGTCAACGATTTTGGTCCGAACCAACTCTTTCGAAACGATGGGAAACGCTTTAAGGATGTTTCCGTCCAGAGCGGATCACAAGATTGGGGATTTGGGATGTCGGCAACATGGGCCGACTATGACCGTGATGGTCACATGGATTTGTATGTCTCGAATATGTTCTCAAGCGCTGGGAACCAAATTTTGCCTCAAAGCAATCTCGATACCACTTTAAGCGAAGAGACCCGGAAGAAATACCTTAAGATGGTACGCGGGAATTCCTTGTTGCGGAATTCCGGGAGTGGAAGTTTTTCTGATGTGACCGATCCGATGAACGAGGGCTTTGGGGGATGGGCTTGGGGCTCTCAATTCGCAGACCTCAATAACGATGGCTGGGAGGATCTCTACGTGGCGAACGGCTACATTACGCAAGAGGACGAAGACGATTTGTGAATGTTTTTCTGGCGGCGGGTCGCGCTGCAGAGTCCGGAGGATGATCTCAAGCCGACTGCGACGCCTGGCTATTCGCGCAATTTTCGAGAATTGAATGATTTACTTTCAAGAGGAAAATCTTTCAGTGGCCGCGAGCGAAATCCTTTGTTCTTGAACCTCAAAGGCGAGGGCTTTGCAGAGGTCGGCGGGCTTCTTGGTGTCGATTTTCCAGATGATGCTCGCGCAGTGGCAACCATGGATTGGGATCGGGATGGTGATCTCGATCTGTGGGTCACGAATCGCAACGCCCCTCAAGTAAGACTTTTGAGAAACAATCATCCCGCTGGCTCATCTTCGCTTTTGATCCGACTCATCGGAAATGGGACAACGACCAACCGGGATGCCATCGGGGCGCGGCTTGTCCTCGGACAAGCGGATGATCCCGAACAAGAGCAAATCAGGACGGTTCATGCGGGTGGAGGATTTCTGGCCCAATCAAGTGCAGTGATTCACTTCGGCCTGGGTGAGTCTGCCAATGATCTTCGATTGAGCGTGGCTTGGCCGGGAGGAAAAACCGAAACCTTGTCCGGCCTAAAATCGGGGAACCGTTATGTCATCACCCAAGGGCGTAAGGAATTCGAAGTGATGCCTTTGTCGGACCCGATTCAGGCTCCGATAAGTCGTGATGAGATCCCGGACACTCTGGAAAACACCGTTCCAGGGGGACTCTGGCTTGCCAATCGAGTGCCCTTTCCATCGCTAGACTATACCGACAATACGGGGGAAGCCCGTACGACCACTTCTTCCATCGGCAAGCCAATCTTGGTGAATCTATGGGCAACCTGGTGTGAATCTTGTGTCCGGGAACTTCAAGAATTTGGCAAGCTTGACAAGTTCCTGCAATCCAGAGGAGCGACAATTCTAGCCCTCAATGTCGATGGGCTTGCACTAGATGGAGGGGCTTTATCAGAGGGAACGATCGAGGAAATTCTGAAGCGCGCCGGATACGATTTTCCTCACGGAATCGCAAGCCGTGAGGGTTTGGCGAAAATAGAAATGATGATCGAATTTCTAACCTCCCGCCGGGAGTCGCTCACGATCCCGTCGAGTTTCCTAATCGATGGGGAAGGATATCTTTCGGCCATTTATGTGGGGGAGATTCAGGGAAAGCAGTTGATCAAGGATATTGATCTTTTGAGAAGCCCGCCCGCTGAGCAGCTGAAACGAGCAACAGCCCGGGCCGGACGGTGGTTCTACAATCCGCGCCAAATCGATCGGGTTGCCTTTCTTGGCGACTATGCAACTTCTTTTGCGAAGGGGGGATTCCCAGGGGAATCGCGGCGGCTCTCCCGAATGATCAAACCCCAGGATGGGGCTCTCACTGCAAAAGATCACTATAACCAGGCGAAGGCCGCAGCGCGTCAAGGATTGGTGGCAGATGCGGAGCAACTCTACCTCGAAGCGCTCCGCCTGGAGCCGGAGTTTGGTCAGGCGCTGACGGGTCTCGGAGCACTATTTTTAGTGCAGCAACGCGTCGAAGAGGCGGAAAATCTCTTCGAGAAAGCCCTCTCTATTGATCCCAATCATGCCACTGCCTTGATCAATTTGGCGATGATTGACCAATCTCGGGGACAGAAGGATCGCGCGCTGGCGCGCCTTGAAAAAGTGGTCGCCAAGAATCCTGACTATGCAGAGGCCCACCTGAATCTTGGCTCTCTCTTGGCATCCATGAAACAACTTGATAGGGCAATTTTCCACCTATCGAAAGCCATCGCATTCAATCCAAAGCGGGCCATCGCACACCTTAATTTAGCCTCCGTCTATATGGAGAAACAGCTGTGGGAGAAGGCTGAACAACGATATCGACTCGTCCGGCAGCTAAACCCAAAAATGCCCTATGCGCATCTTGGACTTGCGACCTTGCAGGCGCGTCGGAAACTTCATCCCGAGGCTGTCATATCGTTACGCAAAGCAATCTCACTGGGCGCTGAGAACGCGAAATCTTACACTCAGCTCGCCCGTTCATTGCTGGCCCTCGGCGATAAAAAAGGTGCTTCCGAAGCGCTGCTGACGGCCTTAAAAATTGATCCCAAATACGCGGAGGCTCAACAGATCATTAAGGAAAACAGACTTCTTAGCGAATAGTTTTTTGGGGAATCAGCTTGACGGAGCCATCTGCAATGTAGGAGGGTGCTCGAATCTCATTTTGACGGATATTTAAATCCATCGATGTCTGGAGAAGCACCAATTTCGACGCAGAGAATCCTCGACCGACCCTTACAAAAATATGAATACTCGAAAAATTTTAACGCCCATCTTGGCAATCACGCTCTTTATGGGAGCCGCCGCGCAAGCCAACAACATCGAAGAAGGAAAAGAATTTTACACGGCCGTTAAGGCCAAAAACCCAATCGTTCTTGATGGCGATCTCTCTGAGTGGTCAGGAGCTAACGTGATCGCAGATCCGAGATTCTGGGAACCTAAAAATAGCCCAAGAGAGGACCAAGAACTCGTCAACTTTGAGCTCTGGCAGGGCGGCGACTGGACAGGGCCCGACGATCACACTTCTGCAGTGCGGGTTGTCTACGACGATGAAAACGTGTATTTCGGATTTGTCGTTACAGACGAGTATCACGAAAACTCCGCTAACAGCGCATGGAACGGCGACTCGGTCCAACTGATGGTCGCAAATGCAGCTCGCGACAGCCAGGTCGGGCTCTACAACTACGCGCTTGGCGGTGTCGAAGGCACTCTGGGAGATATCATCACCATGCACGAGGCGGGACCAGGGGGGACCGAGGCAGTTGTGACGCGTAATGCGGAAACAAAACGCACCGTCTACGAAATCAAGCTGCCAAAGTCGGCGCTCGAGCTAGACGAACTCACCAGCGGAATACAGTTCGGACTCGGTATGGCGATCAACGACGGCGACGAGAATACGCCAGGTCAAAAAGGATGGGGCGGCTTGGGGGCTCACTCCATTGTCCATGGGAAATCTCCCGATCAAACTGCCCTGATCACCCTGTTTGAACCCCCGGTCTTTCCGGAAGGAAATAACATCGAAGAAGGAAAAGAGCACTACACTGCCATTAGGGCCGCTAACCCTATTGTTCTCGACGGTAAACTCGACGAGTGGAGCGGAGCTCAAGTGGTCGCGGATCCGAGATTCTGGGAACCTAAAGCGAGTCCAAGAGAGGACCAAGAGCTCGTCAACTTTGAGCTCTGGCAGGGAGGAAACTGGACAGGCCCCGACGATCAAACCTCGACCGTGAGGGTTGTCTACGACGATGATAACGTCTATTTCGGATTTGTCGTTACAGACGAGTATCACGAGAACTCCGCTAACAGCGCGTGGAACGGCGACTCGGTCCAACTGATGGTCGCAAATGCAGCTCGCGACAGCCAGGTCGGGCTCTACAACTACGCGCTTGGCGGTGTCGAAGGCACTCTGGGAGATATCATCACTATGCACGAGGCGGGACCAGGGGGGACTGAGGCGGTTGTGACGCGTGACGCGGAAACAAAACGCACCGTTTACGAAATCAAGCTGCCCAAAGCGGCGCTCGAGCTCAATGAATTGACTGGTGGAGTCCAATTTGGCCTCGGTATGGCCATCAACGACGGCGATGAGGATACGCCCGGTCAAAAGGGATGGGGCGGCTTGGGGGCTCACGCCATTGTCCACGGTAAATCGCCGGAGGAGACCGCACTTGTTACCTTGGCCACCGCCAATAACATCGAATCGGGCAAGGAGTTCTATTTTGCCAGTCCGGTGACATCACCGATCGCCTTGGACGGCGAACTCAACGATTGGGGCGGCATTGGAATCCTATCCGATCCGAGATTCTGGCATGAAAAAAATGAAGCAAGGGAGGACCAAGAACTCATTAATTTCGAACTCTGGCAGGGAGGAAACTGGACGGGTCCCGACGATCACACCTCGGCGGTGCAGGTCGCTTTCGATCTAGAGAACGTCTATTTTGCCATCGTGGTGACGGACGAGTATCATGAAAATTCCGCCAACAGCGCGTGGAACGGCGATTCCGTTCAACTTATGATTTCCAATGACAAGCAAGACACACAGGTTGCTCTCTACAACTACGCACTCGGTGGGGTCGACGGCACTCTGGGAGATATCATCACCATGCACGAGGCGGGACCAGGAGGGACTGAGGCCGTTGTAACGCGTAATGCGGAAACGAAACGCACCGTTTACGAAATCAAGCTGCCCAAGGCATCCTTGGGTATCGATAGTCTAGAACTGGGAACGCAGTTCGGACTCGGCATGGCGATCAACGACGGTGATGAGACCACGCCAGGTCAAAAGGGATGGGGCGGCCTCGGTGCACACTCTATCGTCCACGGAAAATCCCCTGAGCAAACCGCACTGGTGACCCTGGGCATCGGAGGCGGTAGCGGCTGCTTTCTTTCGGCGATCAACTCGCCGACAGTTACCTCGCTAGATAAATTCAAATTCCGCGCCAACGACTTCGAGGGCTGCGTATTTGATCCGGCGCTCACCACACTTCACATCGATGGACAAGCGGTTGAATTGGTGGCCAGCGAAAGAAAACAGGGCGCGGTCGATTTCACCCATACCATGGCAGCACCCTTTGCAACCGGATCCGATCACACATTCGCGATCGAGTTACGGGACAGCAACGGAAATGTCGTTGCGGCAGATTCGGGAGACTTTATTTCCCCCAGGTTCGCTATCCTAACGGCAGACATGAAGGTCACTTCAGTGGGCGATCCAGGATTTATGTGGAGAGTCTTTCTGAGCGAATTCCCCCCCGCAGCAGGTGACTTGCTCGGAGATACGGAACTTGCGTTGGCCGGCGAACTAGGGAACGCTGCCGGCAACTTCGCCAACCCGGAACTATTTGGTCCGGCGATAGGACCAGGCATCATTGCTGGTCCGCTTGTCGAGTTTGAGATCCCTACGGTGATCAACTTGGGCTTATTTGAAGGAGAAGCGAACGGCAACTTCGAGCCGGACGACCAAATGCCAGGCGTTCCGGGGGTAAACGATATTGGCGACGGCGCCAGCGCTGAAATCCTCACGTTCATCGAGTTCCCGACGGCTGGAATCATCACATTCGGCGTGAATAGTGACGATGGCTTTCGGATGGAAGGCGGTCCGCATAGTCAACCCCAGCTGCGCAAGACCTTGGGCCAGGAACCCAACGCCCGAGGAGCGGCAGACTCAATCTTCGCTTTCCGGGTCGATGAACCTGGCATTTACCCGATTCGAGTCATTTGGTGGAACGGAGGCGGGAGCGGTAGTATTGAGCTCTTCAGCGTGAAAGATGATGGGACGAAGGTCCTCCTGAATGATGTCGCAAACGGAGGCCTCCAAGCATACAGCTCCCAAGTGCGTGCTCCATTTGAATTCACCAGCATCACACGGGATGCCGACGGAAACTTGACCTTGGTGTGGAATTCTTCGCCTTGGATCATCTATGCTTTGGACTACGCTACCTCATTGGATTCACAGTGGCAGGAATTGGATGACTCCTTGCCATCGCAGGGAACCACTACCGAAATCGCAATCGATGCGGCGACTGCCAATTCCCTCAGTGAATCTGGACGCCTCTTTTTCCGAGTTCGGAAACCATAGCGATTGACTGTTCTTTCGCATTTGTAATGCGGCGGGGAAGCGTTTGGAATTTTTCCAAAGTTCTCCGCCGTCATTCTTTCGTTATCGGAGAAGGAGTTTACGCTTATTTTGGTCGGGGCGGGGATTCTCGCTTTATTGTATTTTTCTTCCGTATCCGACCTCCTTTCCACCTTGGGACGACCAGTCATCACTGCAATTTGGGCTCTCGCGGGATACCCAGCGGTCAATCAAGGCGATCCCTCTGGCTTCCCTAGCTCCTCGTCTGGCTCTAGTTCTGTCCGGTCAGACGGCAGGGCACGAAATTCCTGCTACTCCCGGCGACCATCACCGTTTTCGCCGTCAATCCCTGACTGATCGCTTTCACTGTCCTAGTCCTGACCTGGGAACTGCGTAAGATCGCGGCAAAGGTCAACGAGCCCGAAAGTCGCATGACAATTCATCTCTCGATCCTCAGAATCTGAACGGAACTATTTCACAAAGCAGGCGATATTTACTACCAAAGCCTATTCAATATTTTCGCAGCCAAAAACATCCCTACCTACTTTGTCATCGAACAGGCTGTCGAAGTGAAATCTCCCAGGACCCTGTCCCTGACAGAATTTTCATCGTCAGGGACGGGTTAACTTCTCCGCTTAGGCCGTCTAAAACCCGGTTGATAACAGCTCTAAAAGAGCCAATCATCATGACCCCCCTTCCGTCTCACTGGTCCTTCTCACGGTCTATTCCACTTTTCATCCTCACCGCCCGCGCTGAACTGCTTGTCTACTACCCATTCGATAACCAGAATGGTATAACAGTCTAAAATGAGGGAATCCTCTCGGATGACGGCACGATCATGGGTGACGGGAAATACGGGACCAGCAAGGATAGCACTCTCGGCACCGCATTTATTGGAAACCGCGCAGGGACAAACAATGCACGGGTCCATAACGGTTTTTTGGGCACACAACTCGGCCAGGGCGACAACGGAGAATCCTACACCGCGATGGCCTGGATTCGCTGGGACGGTTCGAGGAGTGGGAGTAGCGACCACATGGTCTTCGGCGCCAACGACCGTGAGGGCAATAACGCCATGCTCCACCATGGTATTCGGGACGACAGTGTAAACAACATCCACTTCGGCGGTTGGGGAGGATCCCAAGATATTAGCGATGCCGGCTCAGTAGCAGCCGGCTTCAATGAGCGTAGCAACTTCGAATTCATCGAACTGATGAATATCAGCTCCGCGAGTATTGATCTGACCAACGTTCGCTTTACTTCAGGAATCACGTTCGACTTCGATGATTCTGAAATTGGCTTTATCCTCCCTCCCGGTGGCCGGTCATTCTCATAAACAATCGTGCAGCCTTTGAAATGCGCGATACCGGAGTGCCCGCCGCGAATATCGCCGGCGCCTACTCCGGGAATTTGAGCAATGATGGGGAACAGCTGATCCTCCTGGCTAACGACAACTCAATCATCCGTAATTTCGCGCACAACGATCAGGCTCCATGGCCCGATAGCTCCGATGGAGATGGCTTCAGCCTCACTCTCATCAGACCCACCAGTAATCCAATTCACGCCGATCCGTTCAACTGGCGCTCCAGTGTAGACACCCATGGCTCACCAACTGTCTCAGACGCGGTGAATTTCACCGATGACCCCACCTAAGACGAAGCCCTCTTCGATTACCTCCTCGGTGACTCCGGTTCACTAAACGCCCGTTTCGAAACCCTCGCAGTCGATGGAGTGACTGCGGATTACCTCACCTTATCCGTGACCGTGGAGCTGGCAGCGGACGACGTTTCCTTCGTAAGTGAAATCTCCTACGATCTTGAAGCTTGGCAAAGCAACACCACCCTTCTCAGCCCTACTAACAATGGCAACGGCTCAGAGAACCCTCCTCTTCCGCTCAGAGAACCCGGTCACAGTCGACAAAGAACTCTATATGCCTGAGAATCATAACTCGATAGACGATCAGATGAGCGTTTCGCCTGGCGACCTCGGGTGATCCGACTTCGAGGAAGCCGAGAATCACCATCAGGGTCAGAATAACTTCTAAAAATTAGTGATGCTATTCTTGAGG
>Ga0209502_10001583_pt1 | contig 20358 bp, 20 predicted proteins | sample ArcticOcean_MG_C_10_FD_187442 | JGI IMG/M metagenome (GOLD analysis project Ga0209502, IMG submission 187442) | Marine microbial communities from western Arctic Ocean - ArcticOcean_MG_CB11_90 (SPAdes) (version 2) | ecosystem: Environmental > Aquatic > Marine > Oceanic | place: Arctic Ocean... | reverse complement strand
AGCTCGATACCCCCAAAAATATTGAAATGAAGAACGTATTCTTAATTATTGATGCCAACCCAACTCAGCTTGCTGCAACCTACCAACTATCCAAACATTCTCAAGAGCTCGATCTCTCTACAAGAATAAGGATGGAAACCGATTCTTACGTACGCGTGGTAGGTGAAGACAGTAATGGGAAGTTATATATGAATGCTATTGCAATAAGAGCTTCTGGCGGTTGTAGTGGCTATATGGACGTCCATGACCCTGAACTTACAGCAGACCTAGGTAAGATTCTTATTAAAAATCAAGATAAATTTATTACAACAAGAATTAAGCATCCAAATTTTACTGGCCTTCAAAAGGATCTCGATTCAGGGGGCTATATCCCGAGATGGATAGTGGAAGAAATTATTTACGTGAGCAATGAAGAGGTGCTGTTGGTCGCAAAAAACAGGATATCCATGAGCCAGGACCCTTATCTAAAGTTTAAGATTAATTCAGGCACAAAAGAATCCATTAATATTATGGTAAGAGACACCAAAGGGAATGGATTTACTAAAGACATTAGTATCTAGTCCAGCAGCGTTTATCTACTCAGTCGCAAATTTGACCGTATCTCTTGGTAGAGATTTCTGAGTACCGGCATTATCCCAATCAATAAAAATATCAAAAAGATATACAGATTTTTCAGCATGCTAGGACCATAACTTTGCACTAATGATGTTAATTCAATGATGCGTTTCTGATTCGCGTTTAGGTCTTTTGAGTCACTTTTTTTCAAGACATCAAACCCACAGTCTGTGCTTAATGTTTCACAGTAAGTAATTTGTGTGTGGAGCTCCTTGGTAAAGATCTGATGGGAAAAATATTCGTTAATCGTTAAGAAGATGCAAAGGAAAAAACCTATGCTAAAAAATAACCAAAAAAAGGGTTTCTGCGACTCTCTAACCAACAAAATAATAACTCCTTAGTGTGAACAGTTACGTGATAATAAATTTTAAACCAGCAATGATAAGCACACATCCCAAAACTTTTTTCAAACCACCAACCTTAAAGTGCTTAATCCCTAGCTGCGTACCGATAATGACACCTAAGAGCACTGCACAAGAAAATAACAATACAGTGGCTGGCAACTCTTGGATAGATGCCATATTACCAATTAAACCCGACAATGAATTAAAAAAGATAAAAGCGGAGGCGGTTCCTGACGCTTCTTTAATGGAGGTCCATCCAAAAAAGACAATTAAGGGTGATAGAAAAATACCTCCACCGGTCCCCGTTAATCCTGATAACAATCCTATCACCGCCCCAAGCATGAGTGCTACTAACCAATTAATTTCTACTTTGCTTGGTTTGAGCTGATCAAGAATGTTAAAGATAAATTGAAAGCCCGCAACAAGCAACATACATCCCACTAAGGGCCGATATATGCTTGCCGTTAACTCAAGGTATCCTCCTAAAAAAGCCGCTGGGACAGAACCTATCGCTACCGGTAAGAACACCTTAAAATTAAAGAATTTGTGCCGTATAAATCGAAAGCTTCCGACGGATGAGACGATGATATTAAGAATTAAGCCTATCGGTTTTATAATATTTATTGGGGTTCCCATCAACGACATAATAGCAATATATGATGACGCCCCGCCGTGCCCAACCGAAGAGTACAGTATGGCCCCAAAAAAAATGAAGACTGCCGTTACGTAATCGTTAATTAAGAAGTCCATTGTTCCTAGCGAAAACAACTTCTAACGTCATCACTATTCCCAATAGTAAACTCCCCCATACTCTTCGCATTATCCATTAGGTAATGAAAGTACACCCTAAACGTCCCTGTCGTAACAATATCGTCAAATAGCTCCTGCGGAATCAGCTCATTCCTCCGCATGGTTTTTTGCGTTGTGTTGCTGACAAATTGCTGACTTTCCGTCTCTATGGCTATGGCGTTAAACCAGTTCCAAAACGTAATCGAGTAAAAGGGGGTCTTTAAATTCTTGTGGCCCTCATGGTGCGAGCTGTAGTGTTTGTTGAGATCAAACACGTGCTTTCCTTTGCTGTAAAAAAGTATCTCAAAGGCTTTTTTATTATTTTTTTCATCAAAATTTTTTCTGCATTCTGCGGTTAACTGAAGAAACGATGGGTCAATTTCAGAAAAAAAATTCGTCTTCGCAAAGTCACCAAATGCATCCGCTTGAGCAGATAGCACATGAATTAGTAATAATAAAATGATCTTATGCATAAGATATATTCATTGCCGAAGGTTAGAAGTGTTCGTCGGCCCCCAAAAATCTCCAGGAGCCAGAAGGGATATTTCCCAATCGTACATTCCCAATCCGAACACGCTTCAGAGCTGTTACTCTCACCCCTACTAATTGGCACATTTTACGAATTTGGCGGTTTCGGCCCTCAATTAAGGTAAAGCTTAATTGGTCATCATTTTGCCACAATACTTTTGCAGGTTTTAACTCATACTCATCGAGAGTTAAGCCATGGTTTAATAATGCTAGCCCCTCGTCAGTTAATTTTCCTTCAATGCGAACCAGGTACTCTTTTTCTACAATCACATTCTCACCAATAATCTGTTTAGCAATGCGACCGTCTTGGGTTAACACCAATAATCCTGATGAATCAATATCTAACCTTCCCGCAGGAGCTAGCCCATCTGTATTAAAGGTAGGCTTTCTTGTGTCATCGGTTTTGTAAAATTTATCTGGGGTGACTAACGTCACAGCGGGGGTGAACTCTTTGTCATCATCGAGATGGGAGATAAACCCTACCGGTTTGTTAAGAATGATAGTGGCTTTAGCGGATTGGGCAATTGTAGCCCTATTCTTTAATTCAATTTTTTGTGACCTGCAGGCCTTGGTTCCAAGCTCACTCACAGTTTTTCCATCAAGAAGAACAAGTCCAAGCTCAATAAATTTATCAGCCTCTCTTCTAGAACATAAACCCTGTTCAGACAGTATTTTAGATATACGTACTTTTTCCATATAGTTACTATGAGCCCCCTAAGAGTGCACTCTTAAGATAAGAGTCAATATTATCTTGATTTAGTAACCACCGCTTATAATCCATAGGAACATCAGTAATAAGCTCACCCTTATGTTTACCAAAAGGCATGACTGAAGGTATCCTAGCCTCCTCACTTAGGGTCCAAAGTTGCTCCATAGACGTGACCTTCATCGTCGTGCATAGTTGCTTTAAGATGGAAGCACAAATCATCACGTCTGCTTCCGCAGAGTGGGCATTTTTTAGTATAGTTTTAGCATTTTTTCGATCAAGGTAATAGACTAGGGCGCTTTGAGAATAGGCATCGATGTTTGGCCATACTTTGCGAGCTAAAGCCAAGGTACAGATTCTTTTTAAGTTAGGCTGATTCACCACATTCCAATCGTAATCAATATTGTGTCCAATCAGATACTCGCAGTTAGGAGGCAATGCGAATGAGCTAGCGGGAAGGCAATCAACCAACTCTTCATCATAAATATGATGGGTGGCTAATGCACCCAACTCGATGGGTTTTCCTGGATTGAACCGCTCACAAAAACTTGCGCCTAACTGAAAGCTAGGTATATCAAGGACTTCTATCCATGCCGCTTCAATCAATATGGGGTCATTTTTTCCAGTCGTTTCTGTATCAAAAATTAATGTTTTGGTCATCGCCCTATCCTTTCAAATCTAGGTTACCTATTTTTTGGTAAATTCTTGCCATATTGCTTGAACTGCTTTTTGATTAAGCTCAACAGAGCTCAGCTCAACTTTACCAGGATTTTTAGGATTTAGCCCCTGCTGATGTTGTTTAGTGCGATATATTTTGTATGCAGAGATAAGGCTGGTAGCATCCTTTGAGGAAAGCAAGCTAAGTTCTGATAATTTAGTAATGAGTGTAATATTCCCTAAGTTTTCACAAAGATCTGCATATTTATAGCTGTACCCCAATACATAAAATTGCGTTATAAATTCAATATCGATTAGCCCCCCGCGACTAAGCTTTAAATCAAACAGATCTCCACTGGGCTTTTTATCGCGATAAATCCTTTCTCTCATTTCAATGATGTCAGTTTTAAGTTTACCAATATCTCTTTGCTCCTGCATGATGGATTGCCTGAGATTATTGAATTTTCGCTTAAGGGTTTTATTTTCCGATACGAATCTTGCTCTCGTTAAGGCTTGATGCTCCCAAATTAAAGATCGGTTAAGCTGATACTCGCTATAGGCATCCCAACTTGAAACCAACAATCCACTTCCGCCATCGGGTCTCAATCGTAAATCAATGTCGTAAAGTATTCCAGAAGCTGTATACGATGTAACCCAACTATTAAAGCGTTGCACTAATTTTATGTATTTATCCCTATCCTTAGATTTTTTCTCATCAAAAACAAACACCAGATCTAAATCAGATAAATAACTCATTTCCTTACCCCCAAATTTACCATAAGCAATGATGCCAATGGATGGAAAAGTTAGTGTTGGGTAAAGGGTTTCCCAAATACAATAAAGGGCTTGTTGTGTAATAAAGTCGGCTATATCCGCTAAGGCATCTGAAATGCGTTCAATTGGGTAGATATGCATTAACTCTTGAATTGCCAACTTAAAAATCATAGAATTTTTAAAATCACGTAATAAATTCATTTGCAACTCGGTATCTCCATGGCTTCTGCTGAGTTGATCTAATAATTTTTTACTCGCCTCCGTTAAGTCAAATGGCTTAGTAAATTCTGAGCTATTCATTAAGTCATCAATTGTTGCCGGAAATGTCACAATATTCTGGATAAACTCCTGATCAAAGCTCGCAATTTTAATTAACAGTTTTAACGCAGGTATGTTCTCATTTAACAATGATAAATAACTGGACCTATGGGCAATGCTATCTAAGGCATTCAGCATATGCACTAAGGTTTTATCAGGATTATCAACACTAGCAACTTCATATAACACTACCGGGATAAGGGTATTAAGTTTCTCTTTCGTGGTAGCTGGCAATGTTGGGTAATTGCCCATTAATTTGATATTTTGAATAAAATTAAACGTATCCTGAGATTTTTTATAGCCCAAATCATTTAGGCAATTAACTGCAACATCAATGCTGACGTCTAAGCTCCATAGCGCCTTTAAATTTTCTTGAATTGGAGATAAGGGCTGGGAATTATTGCTAAACATTTCATCAAAAATTAATTCCACCTTATCTTGGTGCTTATGTATTTTGTGTTCAAGCAAAGTCCAACTTTTTAGACCCATAGCGCTAGCTAACAAACTTTTGTCTTCTGGAGATACAGGGATCTTATGCGTTTGGGCGTCATCGATATACTGCAAGCGATGCTCTAAATTTCTAAAAAATATATATGCTTCATGTAAGGATTTATATGTCATGTTAGGTATGAGCTTTTTATTTTTAAGCTGCGTTAAGGCCTCGATAAAACCTCTACATCTTAATGGCTTGTCTTTACCTCCCCAAACTAACTGAAAGGACTGAACAATGAACTCGAGTGTTCTGATACCTCCTCTACCCACCTTGATATCGCCATCATTGATCTTTTTTAACATATCCTGACTAATCTTTTTTTTAATATTTCTAAGGGATTCGAAGATATTAAAATCAAGATACTTTCTATAAACAAAAGGTTCTATTAGTGCATCAATAATCAAGGAAGGTCCAAGAACTACCCTGCTTTTTAACCAAGCATAGCGCTCCCAATCAAGCCCATGGGTTATTAAGTAGTTTTCAAAAGATTCTAAAGGACTTACCAAAAGACCTTGTGAGCCAAAGGGTCTTAATCTCATATCAACCCTAAAAACGATTCCCTCATCAGTGTAATCATTTAGTGACGAGATAATAAGCTTGCCGAGTTTGGTAAAAAAATCTTGGTTACTGATAGAGCTCTTTCCTGTTGTAGCTCCATCCTCTTCATAGAAAAATACTAAATCAATATCTGATGATGGGTTGAGCTCATAGCCACCCATCTTGCCCATCGCTACAATAATAAGCTTCTGAATATCACCATTACTGTTGACTGGGAGGCCATGATGTTTTGTAAGCGCTTCCCAATGAAATTTTTCGGCTTCACGCAAAGCCGTCTCGGCAAGTATAGTGTGGGTATTAAATGTCTCGGTAATTTCACTCAAACCATTTAAATCACGAATAAGGCTTAAGGCGAAAAAGTGATGCCGCATCAATCTAAGGTTGGTGTTTAAACTGTTGGTGTCGCTTAAAGAAAAATCCTTAGCATACTTGAGGATATCGTCTGTGTGGACTGGGCTAAGTATACTTTTCTTTATAGTCTTGCATAGCTCAGGCTTAGCATCAAATAACGACGCCAAGTATCTTGACTGTGTTACCGCTAGGTTTATTGCTGAGGTAGTATTCAATTGTTAAATGCGGTTGTAGTTAGGGTAAATGGTGCTTTTATTTTTCATGAAACCAGTTTACCCCAGATAATTAAGTGGACAAATACAGGGATAGATTTTCTAGAGATTTTATTAAGATGAAATTTATTTAATGGTTGCTTGATAAAGAGTTAATCAATACCAACACCTTTCTTCTAAAATGAAGTGTGATTATAAGAAGCAAGGCTATGAATACACTAGGACGCTCGATTTGAAAATCAGATTGAATCTTTTGATGTGGTCGGTTATCTAGGATCTCATTCGTGAACTTATCTGATAAGTCGCCTTTGATATATTGTGATTTTATTTGCTCCGACAAAGAAATTAAGTATTCTTCATATAATTTAGAAAGGTACCTCTCATAATCAGCTGAAGCAACAGAAGGGTCAGGCTCATCCTTTCCGCTATCACTATTTCTTGATCCCGTTGCCCCTGGAAGTGAGTCATAGATGTCTGATCCCCAGTACCCAACATACATATTTCTTGAGTTATATCGCTTAACAGGAACGGGCACCTTCCCTCCAACACCAACAAAAATCAACTCTTCCCCTAGATTAAAATCGTCTAGGTTAACCCGGTTAATCGCATTTACCTTAGGGGCCTCATCACCATCGGTAAAGAAAAGAATTTTTGATGGGAGGTTTAGGCTGTCTTGCATTTTAGCAGCCGACTTTATACCAAATGTGATCCGAGAATTTCCTTTCCAAGCCATCCTCCATTCAAGCTTGCTGATCGTATCCATCAACTCATCGTAATTCTTGCACTTTTCTACTGGCTCAATAATATTAGCAATATTGTCATTAGCAAAAATATTGATGCTAAAAAAACTTCCACAATCCGACTTATCAATAATCCGTTTTAAGAGGAGCTTTGTATATTCAATTCGGGTAATCGGACTCTCTTGGACGAGGAGATCTTCGGCATTCATAGATTGTGATACATCCACAAGCAACATATAACTGGTAATAGACTTCTTAAGCTGAATTGTTGGATTGTTAATGGCTAACAGGCATAGCAATGCCACTAGTACCATGATTATTAGCTCCGTTTTATTCCTTAGAATTTTGATAGCGCTTACTATCATGGCAACCCAATAGGAATGTTACTGAGTTCCTGAACTGATTGCTCAGAAATAATCTTTGATGCCTCGGTAGGTATAGAAGAAAAGAGTAGGCTTAAATTAAATTTTGCCATGGTGTTTTCGGAGTTTGTTACCAATGATTTCTCAAGTGCTATGATGGCACTCTGCAATTTCTGAAAATTTTCTGCCGTGACTTTTCCGTCATCACTAAGTGGTTTAGTTAATGCATCTCTAAGATACAATGTCCCTATATTGTAGTAAATAATATCAATACCTTTACTCTCGGGGAACATCTTCAATAGCCGTGTAAACTTTTCTATCGCATTGTCGTACTCACCCTGCTCTCCAAGTTGGTAGGCAGAAGAATAAAGGCTAAGCGCTTCATAACTGTCGTTAATTATCAATTCGTCCTGCACTAACTTTTGGTTGATCTCCGCCATCTCAGCAAGCTTGCTCCATTCATAAAAAGAAAACAGAAGAAGGCCGATAAAGAGAATAGAAAAATAACGACTCTTTAGATTGAAAATACTTTTTAACATCTTCATAAGCTAGACCTTAATATTTTTAATGGCAATGAGGGATACAATTAGAACGAATAATAATTTCAAAATTGACGGATTATAATTTTTTCCCGGTATATCTCTTTCAATTTTGATAGGTTTTTTTTCTTTTTGATCAATATCAGCAATAGCACTTGAAAGTGCGTCGGGATTCTCAGCTTCATAAGCTTTATATTCCGTATTAAGTGACTGAAAAAATTTATCGAGCTTTATAACGGTCGGCTCCCTACCCTCAAGATAAGTATTTCCAGAGAATAAGCTAACATCATTGGGCTCTTTAATGATGATCCAGTATAGGTTTATTTTTTTTTCATTTAACATCTCAGCAATTCTCTCCTTAACCCTCTTGGATATTTTTCCAGCTCCATCTGATAAAAGGACTAAGGCTTGCGAACCTGTCGTTTCAATTTCACTAAACATAAAAAGTCCCGATGTAATACCAGATCCTATGTTTGTTTGATTGATCGAAGATCCTGTAGCCGCATCAATCGCTGCGTAGGTATAGCTTCTATTTTTAGTAATTTTTGAGGCGTAAAGTGCTGAGTTTGAGAAGCCAACTATGCCAATCATATCGGATGGACGTTGGCTAATAAAGTCCTTCAATATCCTTCTTGCGGCGAGTGATTTAATTTCAGATTTATTGTCATCGTCACCAATGAAAGGTTTTGCCATGCTCACACTTCTATCAATCAGAAATACCAGCTGAGCGCCTTTACCTATTTCGGTAATGGATGTTGATTTTGACCAGGGGTTTGCGAGGATAACAATCAACAGGACAATAATCAAAGACATAAGGGATCGGCATAACATAGTAATTTTTTTTGAGATGCCATCTTGTTCGAAAATTTTTATATTACTAATAGCAGTCTTATCCGATATTGAGGCGATAAAAGGTAAAGCCGATAAGGGTAATAATATTAGCCATAGTGGATGGGCAAAGCTCATCTACAATTTTCTCTCTATAGCTTTAAGTTCCTGTGAAAGATAAAGAATCTTATCAAATCGACTTGGTGAGTAATAGGATTCGGATGAATAAATCTCATCATTAGTTAGGTCTACGAACGCTTTAATCTCATACTTGACAGTAAAATATTTAGAATTATTAGGAACAAGCTTATCGACACTTGAGCCATTCATATTTTGCCCAAAGGTTTTATTACAGCTATCCAGTAGGATAAGTACCGACTCGTCATAGCTTTCTTCGTTACCCAAGCGGTGTAAGGACTTAATTTTTTTACTTGCTTTTGTAAAGGGGCCGTACATTCTACTAACAAAAGATAGGTCCATCTTCTTGTAAAGTAGAACAAGAAGAGCAAACAATGAAAGGGCTAGCAGTAAATATAATGCTTGCCTGCTATGGTTTATTGAGCTGGGCTTAACCTGACCAAGTGAGTTGAGAAGAACATCATTGAGGTCTGAAGATGCAATGCGGGAGAACCAGTAACTTTTTGTAAGTATTTCTAGCTCATCATTACCAATCTTATAGGTATGTGTTGGTAATGCATACTTTTTACCTTCAGACCTATGAAAAATCTGGTAAGTAATCGTATTAAAAAAAGTGTAAGCACCGTCATTACTTGCGTTATAACTTTCCTGCCCTACCAAACGAATACCTGAGGTTTTTTTGGTCAATAATTTCGGGGTACCCAAAAAAGGTTCTTTTATGGTTATTTGATCCTCAACCACAAGCAAGTCACCTAGCTGATATCCATGTTTTAAATTGATGATGTTGCTTTCTGCATTATATTCCGTGGCATAAGCATGGATACAAATAAATGATGTGATAATGAATAACAGGATACGGATCATATAAAGGCTCTCGTAAAGTATTGTTGAATGACATTCATATCAATGCCATTGCCTAGCTCTAACTGCATCAGCTGATTTTTTGCGAAGATATGAAAAAGTTTTTCTTTTGATTCTTTGTAGTCATGCAATAACTTGTCTTTAACCTGCGGTCTTAAAAAAATCTCTCTCTCTACATTCATTTCAGAATCTATAAAATTCGTAAAGCCATAGCTCGGCAATTTTTTAATTTCTTCTTCAGTAGATAAATGGACAGGGATAACATGGTGATTAGACAACTGCTCAATCATTGCATCAATGTGCTTATGACTATGATGAAAGTCTGAGATCCAAAAAACTAATGACTTTTCATTAGGAACTTTCTCAGCAATGTCTGAAGTATGTTCACTGGTCGCACGGGTGCCCTCAAAAATAAGTCCATCAATCCATTTATTAATATTGTGAACATTGTTGCCGGGTTCTAGGAATAGGTTATTTTTAATGACATCGTTATAGCACACCATACTAAACATATCGCCATGCTCCGCTGCTGACAATGCAATAATTTTTGCAAGCAGCTTAATAGTAGAATTATTTTCCTTCACGGCAAACATTGAACTAGAAATGTCGCATAGAGCTACTAGATTAACGGGATTGTTGAGATTGAATGTTTTAACAAATATATTTTCATACGGGTCCGTAATCGAATTTTTAATGTCGATGCTAGAAAGATCTGGGTGATCGTTAAAGTTTTTGGAGCCACTGTATTCAAAGTCATTCCCTATCTTTGAGCTTAAATGGTTTCCATACCGGTAATTTTTTGATCGCCATGATATCGAATAATTAAAATGGTCCATTCTCATTGCCTAATCCAGTTTTGGAGTGGCGACCTTAAGGAGGACTTCCCGAGTAAATCTTTCTAACAACTCTGTTTTATTATTTTCATAAATTCTATTTACCACTAGCCTGTGTGCCATGACAGCATGGAAGACATACTCAACATCAATCGGTTGAACGTGATCCCTGTTACTCATCCATGCGTTAACCTTTGCTGCCTTAACTAGCATGATCATGCCTCTTGGGCTACTGCCTGCAACGATGAAATCATCCATATCAATTCCTTCCACATCGACAGCAAACTTCTTTGGATTCTCTGTAGCCTGCCACAAAGTTTCAACATAGTTTTTGATATGGTCGCTCGTCTGGATATTTTCTTGTATTGCGCTGGACACAGTATTGAGTTCCTTACAGTCAAATGATGGTGAAGGTATGTCATCAATTAGCTTTGAGGTGTCCTGAAACTTAGTATCAAAGATAATGGAGTCTCGTAAAACTTTATCCGTCGGTGACTGAATAGACACCTCCATCATAAACCTATCTCTTGCTGCGGCTGGTAGCTCAAAGGTTTCATTCTTTTCAACCTGGTTGCGGTCTGCAAAGACAACCATATTAGGAAGGTAAATAACTTTATTGAATGCACTAACAGATTTCTCTGCCATCACTCGCAACAGTAAGGAGTGAACCTGTGGTCTAGCTCTATTAATCTCATTGAAAAAGAAGACTGAGAGATCTTCTCCTTTTTTTAACAAAGGGCCTTTTGAGATGCTGGGCCTTCCCTCATCGCTAATTGATGCATGATAAATAATATCATTAGGCATTAGGTCGACTGTTCCCTCGACCCTTTCGTAGGAACCGCCTATGAGCTTAGTAATAACTTGAAGTAACGTTGTTTTACCTACACCTACCCCACCCTCTAACAACACATGACCTCTAGCAAAAAGACTAATGATAACTAGATTAATAGCTTTTTCTTGGCCCAGGATGATCTTATTCGCATCCTGTTTTATTTTTAAGGCATGCCCATGCCACTCTTTGGCTATATTTGTATCGTTTTTCATAAATTCCTCAGCATAGTAAATAATTTTGTATTATTAGAATAAGGGCGGGAGTAGTCTTTGCATAAGATCAGTCCACCCTCAGAGAATTAAGTTGGTATTAGGAATGTTACAGCAACCAAGACTATTGAAACAAGAGCTAATACTACTAATAGCTTTTGAAGTTTCAATGTAGTTTTCTCATTTAGTTTTTGACATTACCAACCAGGATTGTAAAAAATGATTTAATTGGTCGGGACGGTGAGATTCGAACTCACGACCCCATGCACCCCATGCATGTACGCTACCAGGCTGCGCTACGCCCCGAATTAATTAAACCTGTTTTTTATTTACTTTAGAACCTTAAGAATGTCGCCGAGTTGTGCCTTAAAGTTACTCAGATCCATAGGGCTTTGTAAAACAACTGAGTCTTCTAACGGTAATTCCGCTTGAGCTTTTTCTATTGCTTCTTTTGAGGTAGTTTCTTTAACAAATTGGCGGTCAGAAAGCTTTCCTTTGGCGCCTTGAATAGTAAAGCCTTCAAAGTAAAGCAATTCCCTGATTTTTCGTATTAACAGAATTTCTGCTTGCTGATAGTACCTACGATTTCCTCGACGTGTAGATGGCTTAAGCTGACTAAATTCTTGCTCCCAATAACGTAATACATGGGGCTTAAGGTCGCACAGAATGCTCACCTCACCAATAGCAAAATACCTTTTATTGGGGATCGCGGGTAATATTTTTTTATGCTTGTTTTCCAGCTGTCTTCTCTTCTACACTAGTTTTAAGCTTCTGACTGGAATGAAAAGTGACAACGCGACGGGCTTTGATGGGAATCTCTTCTCCTGTTTTAGGATTTCTTCCTGGCCTTTCAGATTTTGTTCTAAGATCAAAATTGCCAAACCCAGACAGTTTTACAGTATCGCCTTTCTCAAGAGCGGAACGAATCTCCTCAAAGAAGGCCTCAACCATCTCCTTTGCTTCACTTTTATTTAAACCGACTTGTTCAAATAAAATCTCTGATAGTTCTGCTTTTGTTAAAGTCATAACAATATTCTTTATAAGTTTCTGTTAGCGTAATTTAGCATTGTATTTACCTTCCATAACCGCAACCACTTGATCTACCACTTTAGCTATATCTGTATCCTCAAGTGTTTTATAAGTATCTTGGATAAGTATAAGAAATGCAATGCTTTTTTTATCTTTCTCTACGCCTTCACCCTCGTAAATATCAAACGGCTGAAACTCAATTAAGTTGGAAATTTTCATGCCATATACTGCTTCAATCGCTTCACCAACAACCACATCTTTATTCATAACAAGCGAAACATCCCTTCTAATCGGGATAAATTTGCTTGGAATGGTATAAGGGTTATGAGTAGTTTGGCTGAGTTTTTCTATATCAATTTCAAATAGATACGTTTTTTTAGGTATTTCATATTGCTGTTGCCACGATGGATGGAGTTGTCCTAGCCACCCGATATGATTACCATTCATTATTATTTCCGCTACTTTTCCTGGGTGGAAGGCGCCAGGTATTGCCTTTTTTGGTTTATTAAAAGTTAATGTATTACTTGAGATACTTTCTATATCTCCCTTAATATCAAAGAAATTTATTTCTTTATTTTTTTCACCCCATTGCTCAGGTACTTGGTCGCCATAAACAAGTCCAGATAACACTTTCGTTTCCGTGTAGGTACCTTCTCGCTCCTGATAAACGGAGGCTACTTCAAATATTCTAATATTTTTTTGACTCCGATTAAGGTTATACACCAACGCATCGATATGACTTCCCCATATGCGTGAGCGCATCACATCCAAATGTGAAGCTATGGGATTTTTTAATTTAATCGGATTTTTATTATCATGCAAACCCTCTTCCACCACTTTTCCAATAAAGCTATAGCTAATGACTTCGTTATACCCAAGATTAACTAAAGTGTCCTTTGTTATTTTTAGGTCTTTTTTTCTACTATCCACAGGAAGCATTAAGGCTTCGGTGCTAGGCATTAATGCGGGTATATTGTCATAACCATACAATCTAATGACCTCTTCTACCAGATCTTCCTCGATGCACATATCAAAGCGATAGGTAGGTGGATTTACGGTAAATATGCCTTTTTCATAAGTAAATTCAAACTGTAATTTCGCCAATATTGCTTTTATTTCTGTGTCAGATATTTCCATACCCATAATATCTGCTACCCTTTTTGTTCTGAGGGAGATTGCAGACCGTTGCGGGAGGTTTCCTGTTATATCAACGGATGCTGATATGCTTCCACCGCAATACTTAATAATTAACGATGCTGCATATTGTGCCGCATTAAGGGTGCTACCAAAGTCAACGCCGCGTTCAAAGCGATGTGATGAGTCAGTATTCAGGCTAAACGATCTTGCTCTCCCAGAGATGGCAGCGGGATCGAAATAAGCACTCTCTAGAAAGATGTTTGTTGTGCCTTCTTGTGATGATGAAAGCAGTCCTCCCATAATGCCGGCTAGCGCCAAAGGCCCTGATTGATCAGCAATAACTAACTCTTCTCCAGAAAAAATAATCTCTTGATGGTTGATCATCATTAACGACTCATCTTTTATTGCTTTTCGCACACTTACATTCCCATGAATCTTATCCTTATCAAAGGCGTGTAATGGTTGCCCTGTCTCTAAAAGTACATAATTAGTAATATCTACCACCGGATTGATTGAGGAGATTCCGCCTCGTTCAAGGTAGTGAGTCATAAATTCCGGTAATTTTTTCTTGTTATCCACTCCTTGAATGTGTAAGCCCACATACCTTGGACATAATGTCGCATCCTCAACAATAATCTCCTGTGTGTTGCTTGAAGGTATTTGATTGTATTCGCTAGTAAATTTTTTAAGTGTGAGGTCTGATAAAGCCTCTACTTCCCTAGCAATCCCTTTCATGCTAAGGCAATCCGCTCTGTTAGGTGTAATTGACAGATGGTAAATAGAGTCATTTAATGCCAATGCATCAACAACCGGCTGGCCTAACATTAAGTCAGACTTAAGCTCATACAAACCATCCGATTCTTGGCTTAGACCTAATTCCTTAGCTGAGCAAAGCATACCAAAAGACTCGACTCCCCTAAGCTTAGCTTTCTTAATATCGAATCCAGGGAGTTGTGCACCAACTTTAGCGCAAGGAATTTTTATCCCTTGTCGCGCATTAGGTGCACCGCAAACTATTTGCAATAATTCTTTAGATCCTACATCGACCTGACAAACATTAAGGCGGTCTGCATCCGGATGTTTCTCCATACTGACGATTTCACCGACTACAATTTGATCAGATAATCCTGATAAATCTTGAATCTCCTCTACTTCAATCCCAGCAATGGTGAGAGTTTGTGCAAGATCAATGTCATCCAATGAGGAGTCAAAAAATTCTTGTAGCCATAATTTAGAAAATTGCATGATTAGGCCTTAAATTGCTGCAGGAAGCGTAAGTCGTGAGTAAAGAAAGGTCTTAAATCATTTAATTCAAATTTCAGCATAGCCAGCCTTTCTACGCCTAAACCAAAAGCGAAGCCCTGGTACTCATTAATATCAATACCAACATGCTTAAGGACCTCAGGATGAACCATTCCGCATCCACCTATTTCTAACCAGCCTCCGTTCCAACTCATATCAATTTCTGCCGACGGTTCGGTAAAAGGGAAAAAAGAAGGTCTAAACCTAATACTTAACGTATTGTCCTCAAAAAATTGTTGGAGAAAATCTTGCACCACTCCTTTTAAATTAGCAAAGCTAACTTTCTCATCTATCCAAAGCCCTTCTACCTGATGAAACATTGGGGAGTGTGTTGCATCGGAATCTACACGGTAAACTCTACCTGGAGATATAATTTTTAAAGGGGGTTTGTTATTCTTCATATACCTTACCTGCACCGGTGAGGTATGGGTTCTTAATACGTGCTCATCATCAATGTAAAAGGTATCATGCATGGCTCTGGCCGGATGATATTCGGGAATATTTAGTGCGGTAAAATTATGGTAATCATCCTCAATCTCAGGTCCGTCCGTCATAGTAAACCCAATAGAATGGAAAAAGCTTTCAATCCGATTCATCGTTAGGGTGATTGGGTGAAGGCTGCCTTGATTTCTTCTAATTCCGGGCAAAGTTACATCAATTGATTCATCGTTTAATTGCTTGGAAAGCTCATTGTTTTGGATGGTCTCTTTACGTGCAACCAATAACAGCTCAATGCTTTTTTTAATCTCATTAATAAAGGCACCAGCTTTTGGTTTTTCTTCTTTAGACAGACTTGAAAGACCCTTCATAGCCTCAGTTAAAGGTCCGGTTTTTCCTATGTACTTTGATTTTGAATTGTCTAATTCCGTCAAAGATTCGCAAGAATCAAAGTCTTTTTTTGCTTCATCAATTAATTTTTTAAGATCTTCCATAGCTCTATTCTAATAAAAAAGGAGGCCTTTAGCCTCCTTTTTTTATCATTCTTCTTGTTAAACAGTTCCGAGGTTATTTTTGGCTAATTCAACGAACTTCTCAAAAGCTGGCTTATCGAAAACTGCCATGTCGGCTAAGACCTTACGATCAACCTCTACAGAAGCTTTTTTTAATCCATTCATGAAGCGGCTATATGTTAATCCAAACTCCCTAGCACCTGCATTAATTCTAGCGATCCATAACACTCTGAATACACGTTTTTTCTGCCTACGGTCACGATAAGCATACTGACCAGCCTTCATAACTGCTTGTTTAGCTACTCTATATACATTTTTACGGCGACCACGAAAGCCTTTGGCAGCTACTAATACTTTCTTATGTTTTGCTCTTGCGGTTACTCCACGTTTTACTCTAGGCATCTCAGTCTCCTTATTGGGTTGGCATCATCGCGCGAACTCGTTTCGCGTCGCTTGATGAAATAATTGCAGTTCCACGAAGATTTCTTTTTTGCTTTGTAGTCTTCTTGGTAAGGATGTGACGAAGATGGGAATGGGTCCGTTTGATAGCCCCGCTTCCTAAAAATTTAAAGCGTTTTTTTGCACCGCTTTTGGTTTTCATTTTTGGCATTTTGTTCTCCTAATTTAATTATGAGTGCTTCGGCATGCCTTTAGGCCTTATCACTCTTCTTCTTTTTATGTATCAATTACTTCATTGCTAAGCTCTGCTACTTCTTCGTTGTCATTATTTGCAACTTCAACTTTTGCTTTTTGCTTAGGTTTTTTACTTGGTGACAATACCATCACCATTTGGCGTCCTTCCATTTTCGGGAATTGTTCCACTACTCCATACTCCTCAAGATCAGCTTCTACTCGTTTTAAGAGAGCCATTCCAAGCTGTTGATGAGCAATTTCTCTACCTCTAAATCTAAGCGTAACCTTTGTCTTGTCTCCGTCACCAAGAAATCGAATCAGATTTCTTAACTTAACGTTATAGTCATTGTCATCGGTGCCCGGCCTAAATTTTACCTCTTTAACCTGTACATTTTTCTGTTTAGTTTTTGCTTCATGCAACTTCTTACTTTGTGCATATTTAAATTTGCCGTAATCCATTAGCCTGCACACCGGTGGTTTTGCTTTGGGGGCAATTTCTACTAAATCAGTCTCTAGTTCATCTGCTTGCGCTATTGCTTCAGCTAATGACACGATACCTAATGGTTCTGCTTCCATTCCTACCAGACGAATTTCTTGCGCTGTTATATCGCTATTAATTCGAACATTTTTATCTAAAGCTATAGTAATCCCCTGGTAAATAAATTAAATCGCATCCGCTTAAACCTTCTTTTCAATATCGCTATTGAGGTGCTGAATAAAAGCATCGATTGCCATTGCACCTAGATCTTCACCGCTTTGCGTTCTTACTGTTACTTGTTTTTCTTGCATCTCCCGGTCACCCAAAACAACCATGTATGGTATCCGCTGCATGCTGTGTTCGCGTATTTTATAGGTAATCTTCTCATTTCTCAAGTCCGATTCGCATCTAATGCCATTTTCCTTAAAAATCAACTCAAGCTCTTCTGCGTATTCTTTTTGTGCATCTGATATGTTTAGTAAAATTACTTGGATGGGTGCTAGCCATAATGGCAATGACCCAGCGTAATGTTCAATGAGTATGCCAATAAACCGTTCCATTGAGCCTACAATTGCCCGGTGAAGCATAACGGGATTTTTTCGGCTGTTATCCTCGTCAATATATTCCGCTCCAAGCCTTTTGGGAAGGTTAAAGTCTAACTGAATAGTTCCGCATTGCCATACACGTCCCAAGCTATCTTTTAATGTATATTCAATTTTTGGGCCATAAAATGCACCTTCGCCAGGTTGAATTGTGTATGCAAGGCCAGTCTCTTTAAGCGCACCTTCTAAAGATTCCTCAGCTTTATCCCAGACTTCGTCGGTCCCGACTCTTTTTTCTGGTCGCGTAGAAAGCATGACCACAATATCTTTAAAACCAAAGTCTGCATAAGCCTTGAAGAGCATGTCATTAAATACCATAACCTCTTCTTTTATTTGGTCTTCGGTACAAAATATATGGGCATCATCCTGAGTAAATCCTCTTACACGCATAAGTCCGTGTAATGCCCCGGATGGTTCATTTCTGTGACAGGAGCCAAATTCAGCCAGTCTTAATGGTAGGTCTCTATAGCTGTGAAGGGAATTATTAAAAACCTCAACATGACCGGGGCAGTTCATTGGCTTTACGGCATAAACCCTATTTTCCGATGCAGTTGTAAACATATTATCTTGATAGTTTTCCCAGTGACCTGACTTTTCCCACAGCGATTTATCAATAATAGTGGGTGTTTTAATTTCTTTATACCCATAATCCTTAAACATCTGACGCATGTAGTCTTCAACTGCAAGCCATAAAGACCATCCTTTAGGATGCCAAAATACCATCCCCGGAGCATTGTCTTGCAAATGAAACAAATCAAGTTGTTTGCCTAGCTTTCTATGGTCTCGTTTCTCCGCCTCTTCTAAGCGAAAAAGATACTCTTTTAACTCGTCTTTATTTGCCCATGCAGTTCCGTAAATTCGCTGAAGCATTTCGTTGTTTGAGTCACCGCGCCAATAGGCTCCAGCAACCTTCATCAGCTTAAACACTTTGAGCTTTCCTGTAGTAGGAACATGAGGCCCTCTGCATAAATCTACAAAATCGCCTTGCTTGTATAAAGAAACATCCTCGTTCTGAGGTATGGATTTAATTATTTCAGATTTGTAGTCCTCTCCAATACCCTTAAAAAAATCGATTGCCTCATCTCGCGGCATAACCATTCTTTCAACAGGTAGATCATTTTTAGCTAATTCGGACATTTTCTTTTCTATCACCAACAAATCATCCGGAGTAAAAGGCCGCTTGTATGAGAAGTCGTAATAAAAACCCTCCTCAATAACCGGACCAATAGTAACCTGAGCTTCCGGGAAAAGTTCTTTTACCGCATTTGCTAAAAGATGAGCTGTGGAATGCCGAATAATATCAATACCTTCGTCATTTTTAGCCGTAACAATACTAAGCTCTGCATCTGTGGAGATAACATGTGATAGGTCAACTAACTGTTTATTGACTATTCCAGCAAGCGCAGCTCTTGCGAGCCCCTCACCTATGTCTTGAGCAACATCAGCAACGCTAACACTGTTGCTGTAGGACCTTACTGAACCATCGGGAAGATTAATTTCTGGCATATAAATATCTATTTTTTTTTATGTGATTATTATACCAATATAGTGGGTAATCCCCTTAATTGGTAGGCGCGATTGGATTCGAACCAACGACCCCCACAATGTCAATGTGGTGCTCTAACCAACTGAGCTACGCGCCTATAATTTTTTCAACGGGCCATTTTATATCACAGTTCCGCATCAATCAATGATTGCTCTTTGATCATACTAATTTATTTATTAGCGATAATTGCGTTATATCCAATTTTATAATCAGGGTAATTGTAAACAAAGTCAGTTTTTGGAATAATTTCAGACTGAAGTTTTTTTCCTTCAAAAGGCGGGATAGATGTTCTATTGATAATATCCAGGCCTAGTGCCACCCTTATATGATTTAAAACGTCAAACAAAAGAGCTGAGGAGCTATCAGTTACAAGGTACAAAGGCTCTAATGAAAATCCAGAGATAAGCCGATTAAATAAAAATGATATGAACCTCGCCGCATCATCCTCGTGAATCCGGTTGGTCCAACGATTTTTTTCTGGCCAACGCACCTCGTCTTCGGCCATTCTTAATAGGTAGGTTCTTTGGCTACCGTATATTCCAGAAAGCCTTAAAATAGTCGTAGGAATAAGGGAGTTATTAACTAATTTTTCCCCCTCTAACAATGCAATGCCACCAAAATCATTAGGTTCTGGTTCGGTGGACTCAGTCATTGTTTGATCATTTCTTTGTCCGTATACGCGTGTGCTTGATACAAAAAAAAGGTGTTTAACTGAAGGGCAATAGCGATTAATAGAATTAATACAAACATCCAAACCATTAACGTATGCTTTTTTATAACTCTCACTGGATTGATCATCGGCGGCAGCGGCATACAAAAGATAGGTTGGGTTAATTTTTTCCAATAGCAAATGAAATTTTTCATCAAAAATATCTTGGCTAATAATTTGAAATTTATTGAAGTTTTCAGGGGGTTTTCGCTTGATACCAATAACAGTAAAGTGTTCTTTTAATGCTAAGCCAATTTTTATTCCAAGCTTACCGCATCCGACAAT
>Ga0209502_10001568_pt1 | contig 20440 bp, 14 predicted proteins | sample ArcticOcean_MG_C_10_FD_187442 | JGI IMG/M metagenome (GOLD analysis project Ga0209502, IMG submission 187442) | Marine microbial communities from western Arctic Ocean - ArcticOcean_MG_CB11_90 (SPAdes) (version 2) | ecosystem: Environmental > Aquatic > Marine > Oceanic | place: Arctic Ocean... | reverse complement strand
TATCAATTAAATAGTTTTTTACACCCTTTGGTAAAATTGGACTAACCTTCTCACCTGCTTCAACTTTATCATGAAGTATTTTATCTATCTCTTCTCTTTTCATTCTGTTTATTTATTTGATTTATTCTTTCCAGTTTAATCTATCCATTTGATTATAAGGCCAAGGAGCTCCATTGTTTTCGATATTAGACATCATGTTATTTAATTCTAAAGGAGCTGAAGACTCTTCCATCACTAAATACCTTCTCATATCTAATATAATAGATAAAGGATCAATACTTATAGGACACTCTTGAACACAGGCATTGCATGATGTACAAGCCCATAATTCCTCTTTGGTTATATAATCGTTTAGCAGAGATTTTTCATCATCAACAAAAACCCCATTATTTAAATCTAAATTTCTACCAACTTCTTCAATTCGATCTCTTGTATCCATCATGATTTTCCTTGGGGAAAGTTTTTTACCTGTAATATTAGCTGGGCATACACTAGTACACCTTCCACATTCAGTACATGAGTATGCGTTTAATAGTTGCAATTTATTTAAATCCATAACATCAGAAGCACCAAACTTTTCAATTTCTTCAGATTCTGTAGTCTCATTGGAAAATGCCATATCTGGATCCATCATTAATTTAACTTCGTTAGTTACGGAATTTAAATTGTCAATTTCACCAAGGTTATTAACTTTTGCAAAATATGTATTAGGAAAAGCTAATAGAATATGTAAATGTTTAGAGAAATATAAATAATTCATAAAAATAAGTATACCTATAATGTGAGCCCACCAACATGCTCTTTCTATAATATGTAATGATTCATTAGAAAAACCATCAAATAGAACTGCTACATAACCACTAATTAAATTTCCAGAATTCATAGCTTGAAAATTTATATCTGTAGCATTCATAGTAATAAACAAAGCCATTAAAACTATTTCAAAATAAAGAATAATATTAGCATCATTCTTTGGCCAACCCTTCATGTTATCTCCGAAAAATCTTTTAATATTAATTACATTTCTCCTGAGCCAAAAAATAGTAACTGCCACAACAACTAAAAATGCCAATAGTTCGAATGTAGAGATTAAATATCCGTATAATTCCCCCAAATAATCTGAGAATATCCTATGTGTACCTAAAATACCATCTAACACAATCTCTAAAAGCTCGATATTAATGATTATAAAGCCTACATAGACTATAACATGCAGTATACCAGAAATAGGACGTTTAATAAGTTTACCCTGACCTAGAGCAATCTTACACATGTTTAGAAACCTTTGCATTGTATCTCCTTGAACATCAATATTCTTTCCGAAATTAATATTTCTATAAAGACGACTCAGGTTTCTTGCGAAAAAATATATTCCTAAGAATAAAACTCCAATAAAAATGATGTTTGGCAAATACTGTAGCATATATTGTAGTTAATTCTTTTTAGATTTTTTTCCAAAAATTGAAAAATGAACGTACCTATCAGGGTTAGATTTGATGTCATTAATTAACATCTCTAGTTCTGAAGTTGCCTTTTCTAAGTTATTAAAAACAGCATCATTATCTAAAAATTTCGAAATGCTTCCATCACCATTATTTACTTTAGTTATTATTGAATTAAAATCAGTAACCGTAATATTTATGTTGTTTATTAAATCTTTAATATTAGCATCAGAAATGTTTTCTGTTATAACATTCAGTTTTTCCGAAGTTAATTCTATGTTTTTTAGGGTTTTATTAATAGAACTTGAATTATTTGATATAAGTGAATTAATGTTTTCACTTGCCTCGTTTAGAGTTGTTGAAATATTTTCAAAATTACTAATACTTTTTTGAAGGGAGTTTTTAGTGTTTTCGTCTAAAACTCTACTAATTGTTAACATAACTTCATCAGCATTCTGAATTGCACTTTCTAACTTTTCTTGTAATGGAGATAATCGTTGATTGACTAGTTCTGTAAGTCCAGGCTTAATTGTTCCGGTTAAATAATCTCCATCTAATGCAACAGATTTATCGGTGTAGCTGGGAATAATAGCAATTGCTTTACCTCCGATTAAACCTGTTTCATATAGCTCAGCCTTACTACTTTTAGAGAATTCTACTTCATTATCAATTAACAGTATGATTTCAAGTTTATTAGATCCGTCATCACTAAAATTAATCTTCTGAACTTTACCGATTTTATAACCGTTTATAGTGACTGGATTAGAGGGAGTTAGTCCTTCTACATTGTCATAAACTACAATGAAAGTTCTTGATTTATCTAAAAGATTTATTCCTTTAAGATAATTAAATGAAAATACTGTCATTAATAATCCAGTGATCATCAGTAATCCAGTTTTTATTTCTTTGGTTATTTTCAAATTGTTTTGTATTAGTTATCTAAATTAATAAATAATTCAATAGATTTTTTTAAAATATAAAATATTTATTATTCATCTAAATCTATCTGTATTCCGTTTTCAAAACCGACAACGTAAGCATTAAAAAAACCCTTAGATATTGCATAATCACGCTTCTTTGTTATCTGAGCAAGATTTGATGAAGTACTATAATAATACTTGTAAAACTTACCAGATTTTAATCTAGAAACATCTCTAAGGCCTTTAAAATTATATGATTTAAGTTGGATTTTATTTGTACTTGCCGCTATTTGAACTTTATAAGTAATGCTTGAGTTAACGTATTCTAGATCAGAAATTATATTTTTAGCAATAAATGCTTCTTTATAATCAACTATTGCAGTATATATATTTTGTGCAATATCTTTTTGCGCTTTTGAAGTGTTTAAATAAGCACCTTCTTTTGGGTTACTAATAAATCCTGCCTCTATTAATACACTTGGCATATATGTATTGTGAAGTACCCAAAAACCTGATTGCTTAACCCCTCTATTTTTTAGTTTTAAATTATTTTTAAAATTATTTTGAATATTATTGGCAAGTAAAATACTTTGATCTAAATAATCTTCTTGCATTAATGTTAAACCTATTAGATTTTCTGGTGAATTCATATCATAATCAGAGTATTCATTTTCAAAATCTTTTTCTAAAAAAATGACTTCGTTTTCTTGCTTAGCTATATTAAAATTCCTTTCATTTGCATGCATTCCTAAAACATAAGTTTCTGACCCGTATACTTTTGTGTCATGGAAAGAATTACAATGAATTGAGATGAACAAATCTGCATCTGCAGAATTTGCAATTCTTGCTCTTTCACGTAGTTTTATAAAAACATCAGATTTTCTGGTATATATGACTTGATTTGAGATATCTTTTTCTAGTAATCTACCAAGATTAAGTGCTATTTTTAATGCGATTTCTTTTTCGGTAAAACCAAATTTAGTAGGACGACCTGGATCTTTACCACCATGTCCAGCATCAATCACAATTTTGAACTTTTCTTGAGAATAAAAATTATTTACATTAAACAAAAGAATTGCAAAAAGAAGGTATTTTGTTAAAGTAGGGTTAAAAAGACTTATAATAGTATATGAGTGATACATATTTTTATATATTAATTTTTGATAAAAATATACGTAACTTTATCAATTATATATAAGATATAATTACACATCAAAAATACATTATAAACATTGCACAATCACATTCTAAATATAATTTTCGTTTTAAGTTATACAATGTTTATAAACAGCCCTTGTGTTGCACAAGTTTCTGATACAATTGTTACCCCAATTATCAACGAAATAAAACAAGACAGTGCTGTTTTAGATTCTACTCAAAATAAAAAAAACTTTTTTAATAGTGGTGCTACTTATAATGCAAAAGATACCGTTTCCATAAATCCTGGCACAAAAAGGATAACGTTATATAATAATGCCAAATTGGTATATGGCGAAATGGAAATTACATCTGGTAAAATTGTAATTGATTATTCGAAAAATGAAATTTACGCTGGTCGTATAAAAGATTCTAGTGGAACTTTAAGCCAGTCTCCAGTATTTAAACAAGGAAATGATATTATTGAACCAGATTCTATTCGATTTAATTTAGATAGTAAGAAAGCATTGATATTTAATTCAAAAACAGAACAGTCAGGAATGAATATTATTTCTGAAAAAACAAAAAAACAAAATGATTCAGTTTATTTCATGGACAGAGCAAAGTTTACAACTTCTGAAGATTTAGATAACCCTGAATACTATTTTTTATTAAGAAATGCTAAAGTTGTACCAGGCAAGAAAATTATAACTGGCTTTACCAATATGTTTATAGCAGGCGTACCTACTCCTATAGGTTTACCATTTGGTTATTTTCCACTAACTAAAAAGAGAACATCTGGAGTAATATTCCCTTCTTTTGGTGAACAAAATGATAGGGGTTATTTTCTGCAAAACGGAGGTTATTACTTAGCTATTAGTGATTATGTAGATTTAGCAATTCTTGGAGATTATTATACAAATGGCAGTTATGGTTTTAGATTAGAAAATAATTATGCTTACAGGTATAAGTTTAGAGGAAACTTGAGTTTTCGATATGAGAATTTAATAAAAAGTGAAAGAGGTTTTCCCGATTATTCTAAGAGTTCTATTTATAATTTAAGATGGTCACACAACCAAGATGCTAAATCTAACCCAAATTCTCGTTTTTCAGCATCTGTTAATCTTGGAAGTAGTAAATATTTTCAGCAATCTATTAATCAATTAAATGCATCAAGTTTTTTAAATAACACATTATCATCCTCTGTCTCTTATTCAAAAACATTTGTCGGTGAGCCACAAGTTAATATGAGTCTGACTGCAACACATTCACAAAACACTAATACCCAAGTTATTAATATGACATTACCAACTTTTCAAGGAAGCGTTAGCAGGGTCTTTCCTTTTGCTCCAAAAGTTGGCACAAAAAAAGGAATTATTCAGAATATCAATTTACAATACAATGTAAGAGGAGAAAACAGAATACAAACAACAGACTCATTGTTTTTTAAAAAAGAAATGTTTGAGTCAGCCAGATCTGGTTTTCAGCACTCTATCCCTTTAAGTACTAATTTTAAGTTATTTAAATACTTAAGTCTTTCTACTGGTGCTAATTATAAGGAAAATTGGACATTTAATACAATATCAAAATCTTTTGATAATGAAACTAATGAAGTAATTACTCAAGAACTAAATGGCTTTGATTCGTTTAGAACATATAATTTTTCTACAAGCATTGGAACTACTGTTTATGGAATGTATGATTTTGGTGAAGAAAAAAAAGTTCAAGCTATTAGACATGTCATGAGGCCTTCAATTAGCTATAGTATTAACCCAGCATTTAATGATTATTATGAAACTTATGAAGTTATTGATGCTGATGGCTTAACTACTTCAGAGTTGGAATATACTAGGTTCGAAGGATCCATATTTGGCACACCAAATAATAATTTTTCTAGTTCTATTGGTCTGTCCGTCAGCAATAATATAGAAGCAAAAGTCACAGACAGGGATAGCACAAATACTGAGGCTAAAAAAGTAACTATTTTAAATAATTTAAATTTTCAAACTTCTTATAATATGGCCAGTGATTCACTTAATTTGAGCCCAGTCAGGCTTTCTGGTGGCACTCAGCTATTTGACAATAAAATGAGTGTAAATTTTGGAGCAACTCTAGATCCTTATGCATTAGATCAAAACAATAATAAAATTAATGAGTTTAATATAAATACAGATGGAAAACTATTTAGATTAACAAGTGCAAATTTAACCTTCAATTACTCACTCTCAAATAAAGGAGATAAAAATAAATCAAAAGAAAATAGTAAGTCAGTCGATGAATCACTTAGAAGTGGCGGTAGAGATGATGATTTATTTGGACAGTCTTTAGATTTTGCAGATAGTTCATTTATGGATAAGGAATCTGAAAAAGAGGAAGTTACTAGTGAACTGTTTAACTATACTATTCCCTGGAGCCTTAGATTAGCTTATGCAGTAAACTATAATAATAGTAGAAATCAAAAGGAAATATCATCACATTCCTTAATGTTTTCTGGAGATTTAGATATCTCACCAAAGTGGAGTGTTGGCGCATCTTCGGGTTATGACTTAAAAAATAATGGAATCACATATACTCAGCTCCGATTTGAGAGAGATTTACTAAGTTGGAGGATGAATTTTAGCTGGATACCATTTAGCTCAAACTCTCAATGGAACTTCTTTGTTGGTATAAAATCTGGAATGCTAAGTGATATTAAATATGATAAAAGACGTCAAAGAGATAAACAACTATAATCAATAACTATGAAAAAAATATTTAACACCAAAAATGCACCTGCACCATTAGGTCCTTATAACCAAGCGATAATGGCTGGTAATATGTTTTTTACCTCTGGTCAAATTGCAATAAATCCAGAAAATGGTGACCTAGTCATTGAAAACATAAAAAGCGAAACACGTCAAGTAATGGAAAACCTTAAGTCAGTTTTAAGTTCAGCTAATATAGACTTCGAAAATGTAGTTAAAAGCTCAATATTTATTTCATCAATGGAAGATTTTGAAGATATAAATGATGTTTATGGTTCATACTTTAGTGCTAGTAATGCACCTGCAAGAGAAACTGTACAAGTAGCTAAACTCCCAAAAGGAGTTAATGTAGAAATATCAATGATTGCAATTATTTTTTAAGAAGTTTTATGTGGTATTTTAATAAACCATCTATAGGTCTTCTAATTACATTACCAGCTTTTAACCCATGCTTCATTAGTGCCTTTGTTAATTCTTCTTGCAAATAATAAGATATAGATCCAGTGAAATGAATTGGTAACTCCTTGGCATTTGGAAATTGCAATATTTGTCGTTTAATAAATTGGTCCATTCCCTTTCTAATTACTTTTTGAGAATAATCAATATCCTTGTTTTCAATAAGAAATCTTGCAAATTTTGCTAGGTATGTATTAGGATTAGGTTTTTTATATAAATGATCTTTAATGGTCTCGGCATTTAAATCAAAATTTTTCTCAAACTTTTTTGCAGTTATCTCTGGAATTCTATTAAAATAATAATCTCTTAATAGCTGTCTCCCAAAATAATTACCACTACCATCATCCATGAGTATGTATCCTAAGGATGTGATTTTCTGAACTACATTAACTCCGTCAAAATAACTACAATTCGAGCCTGTACCTAATATGCATACAATAGATTCCTTATTAATTTCAGCAGTAGCGTAAACAGCTGCAAAAGTATCTTCTTTAACTAACACTTCTGCAGACTTAAAGATCTCTTGAAAAACACCTTTAATCATTATTCTTGGTGGTTCAGTTCCGCATCCAGCACCATAAAAAAACAATTTAGTAACAGAATTTCTATTTTGATACAAATCATAATTATTTACTATTCTTTCCTCAATAATATAGTCTGTAAGTACTTGAGGATTTAGTCCTAAAGTTTGAGTTTGAAATAAAATTTCACCTTTATCATTTATAGCAATCCAATCAGTTTTGGTAGAGCCACTATCAACAATTAAAATCATAAATTTTTATTACTTGTTATTAATAAAACACATTAGATCCACTAATTTACTAGAATAAGCGTATTCATTGTCATACCAAGATATAATTTTAAAAAACTTAGGGCCTATTTCAATTCCAGCATTCGCATCAAAATTACTAGTATAAGAACAGCCAACAAAATCCTGTGAAACAACGGCTTCTTCTGTATAGCTCAAAACACCCTTTAATTCATTCTCGGATGCTTTTTTAAAAGTTTTCTTAATTTCATCGTAGGAAGTTTCAGTGTTTAGTTTCACTGTTAAATCTACTACAGAAACATTAGCAGTAGGGACTCTAAAAGCCATTCCGGTTAGCTTTCCGTTAAGTTCTGGTATTACCTTTCCAACAGCTTTAGCTGCTCCTGTTGTCGATGGTATAATGTTGTTTAAAGCAGATCTCCCTAATCTATAATTCTTTGCAGGTCCATCTACTGTCAATTGTGTTGATGTGGCTGCATGAACCGTAGTCATTAATGCTTCATCTATTCCAAAATTATCATTTAATACTTTTGCAATTGGAGCTAAACAATTTGTAGTACAAGATGCATTAGATACAATTAAGTCAGTAGATTTAATACTATTATGGTTAACACCCATGACAAACATTGGTGCATCTGCTGAAGGTGCAGAAATAGCAACTTTTTTTGCACCTGCTTGAATGTGTAAATCTGCTTTTTCTAAAGTTGTAAATATTCCTGTACACTCAGCTACAACATCTACATGAGCATCTCCCCATTTAATATCAAGAGGGTTTCTTTCCGCTGTAACCCTTACGTGTTTATTATTTACAATTAAAGTATTTCCAGAAACCTCTATAGAGGCATCACATTTACCATGAACAGAATCATACTTTAATAAGTATGCCAAATGATCTATCTCTAATAAATCATTAATTGCTACTACTTCAACATCATCACGATCTAGAATAGCACGAAATGTTATCCTACCTATTCTACCAAAACCATTAATTCCAACTTTTACTTTGCTCATTATCTTATTTTATTTTTAAATTGACATTATATCTGAAATTCTCAAAAGTTCTTTATTAATTTCTGTTTTTCCTTTTATTGCTTTTTCTAGAGGAGTTAATTCTATTAATCCATCCTTAAGACCCACCATTAAATTGAATTTTTTTTCTATAAGAGTATCAACAGCTTTTACTCCCATTCTACTAGCTAAAACTCTATCAAAACAAGATGGCGAACCACCTCGCTGTAGGTGTCCTAAAACAGAAACTCTAGCGTCGTACCCTGGTAGATGCTTATCAACATAATCTTTTAGTTCAAAAACACTCTTACCAATAGTATCTCCTTCAGCAACCACTACTATACTTGATGATTTTCCAGTTGCTTTACTTCTTTTTAAAGACTCCACTAATCTGTCTAGGCCTAAGTTAGCCTCTGGAATAAGTATCTCCTCTGCTCCTGCTCCAATACCAGTATTAAGAGCTATATGACCAGCGTCTCTACCCATTACCTCAATAAAAAACAATCTATTATGTGAGCTAGCAGTATCTCTAATCTTATCTATTACTTCTACTACAGTGTTAAGCGCAGTATCATAACCGATTGTATGACTAGTTCCATATATATCATTGTCTATAGTTACGGGAATACCAACAACTGGTATTTTGAATTCATTACAAAATATTAGACCACCTGTAAATGTACCATCACCTCCGATTACAATTAGACCATCAATGTTATTTTCTTGAATATTTTTATAAGCTTTTTTACGACCTTCAGAAGTTCTAAACCCTTCAGACCTAGCTGTTTTTAATATAGTTCCACCCTTGTTTATAATTCCTTTTACACTTCTAGCGTTCATTTCAATAAAATCCCCACTAATAAGTCCATCAAATCCCCTATAAACACCAACTGGAATAATATTATTATAGGCACAAGCTCGAACTACAGCTCTAATGCATGCATTCATTCCAGGGGCATCCCCGCCTGATGTTAAAAAAGCAATTTTTTTCATATAAATGAATAATTTGTAAAACTACATAAACAATTGATAAAAATAAAGAAATAAAGATGTCAAATAGTATAATAAATGAGGAAAATTATAAATAAAACTTATCTACAACGATTTAGTTGAAGTTATTTTGAATATTTTTTTTATTAATTTTTTAAAATTACTAAACTCAACTTTGTAAGAAACACCAACTCCTTGAGTATAACCTATTTGTTCACCAAAGTTTCTAATAGTGTTTTCACGGTTAAAGATTTTCATTGTTAGAGATCGATCCGAATTTAACTTAAGTTCGATTTCAAAGTCGCCAGCAATAACAGATTCAGTAACCCCTCCAATTGGCACTCCTAATTTACCATTGATTAATATATTCTCACTCAATCTAGTTGTCAAGGTTACTCCAAATTTATCATCCGATTTATAGTCTGGTGTACTTTCTCCTAATTGATAATTTAAGCCAAACTTTAATTTATCATTTTCATCAAATAAAATATTATTAATTATTGAGGCAGCACTTTCTGCTAGATTTCCAAACAAGGCTTGTTCATTTAAGTTTATGTCATTTTGGAAAGAACCTGTAGCTAGTAGTGATAAGCCTTGAAATTGATTACTTTCCTTATCATTTAGCCTGTATTGTAATTCATTATTTATTGAAGAATCTACATTTGGAAACTCTAATTTAAATTCTGGGGTTGGGTTTAATAACTCACCAGTTAAGTTAACATTAACGCTTACCGGAATACTCAAATTGATAGGGTTGTCTAGCAAAATAGACGGGTTAGCCTCAATTTTAGTATATGATGTTTCTAAATTAATCAACCCTTTTAAAGGGTCACCTGACCAGACTATACTACCTCCTTTGTTTAGATTAAATTCTTTTTTCAAGATACCGGCATATATAAAGTTATATTTTCCATTATCAACAATAAAGTCACCAAACATATTAAACTTTCCTTTATTGTTTATTTCCATAATCAAGTCACCATTTCCAAAACCTTTGATGGTGCTACCTGAAGACCGATCAATTAAAATTTCAATTTCAGCATTTTTATTAACACTTAAATTAAAATCCAATTCAACTCCTTTAATATTATCTAATTTGTATTTTTTTTTATCAATAGTGTTAGCACTATTGTCAGCAAATTTTATATAAGAAATGTTTTCTGTAAAATTTTTAGATTCATTTAATGGAATATTAAACATAGTTCCTTTCTCAGTAGAAATATCAGCATCAAACAATAGTCTTTCTCCTGGTCCATTAATTTTAATACCTCCAGAAACAAAAGCAGCCCCATAGTAAACAGGGTTATTAATATCCTTAGTATCTAATATTAACAACCTTTCCGTTTCAATTTCTAAATCCAGTAACCAATTAGAAAAAATATTATGAGAAATAACACCATTTAATTTACCCTTACTTCTGTGTTTAGAGTCTTCAAAATCTACATTATTAAGAACAAACTTGTTATTCTCTAAGATAACAGAGCTGTTACTTGCAAATAAGTAATCAACTTTTGTATATGGTATGCGTAATCCAGAATTAGTAAACAATAAATTACCTGAGAAATAAGGATTGTCAAAAAGATTTTTAATTTTCAAATATCCTGTTACATTACCTCTGATATTATCAATATTATTTTTACCTATTACATTTAAGGCATTAATTGGTAACTTATTAAGATTAATAAATAAATCTGCTTTATTGATGGTATCACTAAGAATTAAATCACCCTTGCTGTAGAGAATTTCAGATGAGTCTTTACTTAAATAAGCTTCAAAATTGTAAATACTTAAATTATTATCGTAATTAATTACAGTCTCTAATAAACCAAAATCATATTCATTTAAGGCTAGATTATCTATCCGTAATTTAGATTCATCAGATGAATTAATGTCATAAACAAATTCACCGTTTAAAATACCAGATAAATTAAGATCCTTGTTATTTATCGGAAAGTTATCAAGACAAAGATTAGCGAAATAGAGACTTAAATAACTAAAATAATTTTTTTTATAATTTGCATTAACAATAATTTTATTTTTATTGTTGAGCAGTTTTAAATTATTAATATTTAATATCTGATTATTAATATCATAGTAGCTCAAACTATCCATTGTCAGGCTCCAATCTTTCTCATTGTATATGACTTTAGAATTATTTAAATCAAAATAGAGATTGTCATTATTTAAAGAGTACCTAATTTCAGTGTGAATAGAATTATTGGTTTTATTGAAAAAATTCACATCTAACTTTACAACCTTAGAATCATTAATAGTTGATTTATTTAAACTAATGTAGTTAAGACTATCAATACCATTAAAAAAAACATTTTTTGTTTGTAACTTAAAATTATTAATGCTCTTAGAATTGTTTAACGAAAGGTATAAGCTATTTGCTACAAAATTATTAAATTGTATCCTTGGAGAAATAACTTCAAGTTTAAATTTACTTGGGTCATCATCAATTAAACCTTTGATTACAGTGTTATTATCAAAACTTAAATAGGGAAAAAACACACTTACTAAGTCACTATATATATTAAACTCAAAAGCTGTACTTACTTTAGAGCTAGTAATATCTGAAAAATTCTTTTCGTATATATTGTATTTGATGGATTCTTCTAAATCGAACTTCAACTTTTTAATATCTAAATCTCCTTTTATAAACCCATTTATAACTGTAGGAGAGTTAAACTTTGTTACTCTTTCATTGTTCTCAAAAAAACTTAACACTTTTAGTTCCTTAAAAGAATAGATCTTTTTATTAGTCGTATAATTAGAATCAGAAAAAAGAATACTCCCTGTTATATCTTCAATACTAGTGCCTGCTAAATTTATATTTAACCCTGCTTTAAAACTTTTATCAATATCAATTTGTAAATTATCTAAATCAAGATTAAAATTTACACTTTTAAGTTTCGTTGAGTAATCAATAAATCCATTTAAATCAAAAATTAGCTTTTTGTTATTTGAAGATATATTTCCAGTAAACCTATCGTTGTTTGTCCTACCGTTAATTAGAATATTATTAAAGACTGAGCGTCCTATACTTAAATCACTAACAAGCCCACTAACAGACGTTTTAAGTGGCTGTCCTGGAGAAATTGAGCCATCTAATATAAAGTTAGCAGAAGTTCTAATTGTAGAACTAAATAGCTTCAAGTCTTTAAATAAAAATTCATTAAATCTCACAGTTCCATAAAATTTTGATTCTTTTGGTTTTTGAAGAAAATTAATTAAATTAATATCCAGTGTTAATTCTCCAAAGTCTGTATCAACAACATACTTATTGCTTATTAGTCCATTTTTATAATCACATACTCCGTTAATAGAAATGAACTCTGTTGAAATTAAAAAATCAGGAATTTGATAATTTTTTAAAACTGGCAAAGTTTTTAAATCATTATAATTCGTATAAAATTCTTCTAAAACAGTATTAACTTTAATTTTACCAAATATATCTTCTATTGAGAAATTAATTTTGGCTTTTGTGTTGTTTCCGCACTGAAAATTTAATCTACCATTAAGAGTATTATTAAATGAACCATTCAAAAAAGTAGTAAACTCAATTGATTCATCACTTATTAAAGAATTGCTGTAAAGGTTGATTTCATTTGTTGAAATTTTAGAATCTAATATGTTGAGCTTAATATTAGAATCTGCAAAACCCTTTTTATTTATATCTGAAATACTTAGACTTCCTTTTAATTTCGAATTAGCAGAATTAATTATAAAATCAGACATATTAAACCCAGATTCAGTATAAGTAATTGTAGAATAGAAATTATCTAGTCTTAAACCATATAAATCTGTATAGCTAGCATTTTCAATAGATAAACTTATTTGTGATTTTAAATATTTTAAATCATAAACGGTAAGATTAAAATCATTTAGTTGATTAGATAAAGTAGACTTATTTAGTAAGTCAATCCTAAAATCATTTAAAATTAAATTCTTTAATTCTAAACTAAAATCTTTAATTCCTGTCTCATTGTCTAGCTTAACTTTATTTATAAAAACCTCGAAATTTGTTAAAGAATCTCCAGGATGTTTAATTATTTTAATTACTCCATTAGATAGGTCTAATGAACTCAGCTTAGTGTTTGAGGTTAATATGTTTGTTGTATTAAATATTGATGTGGTTATCTTATCTATGTAAATAAGAGTGTCATTTTTATGATCAAAAATATTGAAGTTATTAATCAATAAATCTCCATTGTACTTAAAGTCAAAATCGGAAATCTGAACTGAAGTTTGAAGTAAATTTGATATTTTAAAAGAAATATTTTTTAAAAGTCTTTTTTCAATCTTTTCTCTGTTAAGTAGAAATACAGCAATTGTTATTAATACCAAATAGAATAGTATACTTTTAAAAGAAAATATATTAGATTTCTTGATAATAAGATTAAATTTGTTTAATAAATATCAAAACTATAATAATAACTGGAAAGTTTTAATAAAAATTTAATTTTATTATTTAAAATGAAAACAAAAAAAACTTATATACTTGGGATTGAATCTTCCTGTGATGATACTGCTGCAGCTGTAATTTCTAATTCAGTTATATTAAGTGATATTGTAGCCAGTCAATCTATACATGAATTATATGGTGGAGTTGTTCCAGAACTTGCTTCCAGAGAGCATCAGAAATTAATACTTCCTGTTGTGAAAAAAGCATTGGAGAAAGCAAAAATAAACATATCTGATTTATCTGCAATTGCTTTTACAAATGGACCTGGTTTAATTGGATCATTAATGATTGGTACTTCCTTTGCAAAATCAATGTCTCTAGCTTTAAAAATACCTTTAATTTCTGTTAACCATATGAAGGCACATATATTAGCACATTTTATTGAAGATCCAGAAAATAGTAATCCCAGTTTTCCGTTTCTAGCTCTAACTATTTCTGGTGGTCATACCCAAATAGTTAAGGTAAATAGCTACTTTGATATGCATGAATTGGGGAAAACATTAGATGATGCTGCAGGAGAGGCTTTTGATAAATCTGGTAAAGTAATTGGACTAAAGTATCCTGCTGGACCAGAAATTGATAAGCTCTCAAAAAAAGGGAATCCTTATAAATTTAATTTTACTAAGCCAAAAGTGAATGGATTGAATTTTAGTTTCTCAGGGCTTAAAACTAATTTCTTAAACTTTATTAACAAACAAGTCAGAATGAATGAAGATTTTATTAAAGATAATTTATATGACATTTGTGCATCATTACAGCAAGTTATAGTTGATATATTAATGGATAAATTAATAAAAGCATCAAAGGAAACTGGTATCGATACAATTGTTATTTGTGGCGGAGTGTCTGCTAATTCAGAAATTAGAAAAATGCTTAAAGTTAACCGTGAAAAATATAATTGGAAGGTGCATATACCTAAAATATCCTATACTACTGATAATGCCGCAATGATAGCTATGGCTGGACAGCTTAAGTTTGAAAATAATATTTTTTGTGATTATGAAATATCTACAAACCCAAGGTTAAAAATTTAATTATGAGACTATTTTATAACCAGGATATTTCAGAAACAGATTCTAAAGTTGTTTTAAAAAAAGAGGAGACTAGACACCTAACTAAGGTCATGAGAAAAAAAGTTGGTGATATTATTTTTATGACCAATGGCAAAGGTTTATTGGTTGAAACTAAAATAAACTTAATTAACAAAAGCAATACCGAATTATTAATAGTTAAAAGTAAAACTTTCAGTCCATCTAAATTTAAAATAAATATAGCTATAGCACCTACTAAAATGAATGATAGAATCGAATGGTTCATAGAAAAAGCTACAGAAATTGGGATAAACTGCATTAGTACTATTATATGTGAAAAAAGTGAAAGAAAAACTATTAAGTTAGATAGATTAGATAAAATTGTCATAAGTGCTATGAAACAATCTTTACAGTATTATAAGCCTTACGTAAAAGAAATTGTAACTTTTAATTCATTTATAAATGATTGTAAATCTGACAATAAATTTATTGCGCATTGTAAAAAAGTTAATAAGCAACACCTAAGCAGCTATAAGCTTAATTCTAATAGCACGACTGTATTAATTGGACCTGAAGGAGGGTTTACTCAAAAAGAGATTCAAAAAGCAGAAGAAAAAGGATTTATTGCTGTCACATTAGGTAACAATAGATTAAGAACTGAGACTGCTGCATTAGTGGCTACACAGATTCTGTCTGAATTTAACACAGAGATTTAATATATTTACATAATATGGTTTCAAAAATTATTACAAATGGGATTTTAAATGCGTTAAAAAAAATAATAATTTTTTCACTCATTATATATTTTTTTTACTTGATAAGACCAATTTTAATATACTTATCTATATCCTTAGTTATAACTATTATTTTGAGTCCATTGTTATTGTTTTTAAAGACCAGATTAAAATTCAACAATTCGATTGCAGCAATAACATCTATGTCTGGTTTGTTATTAATAATCGGTCTATTAATAAAGTCTTTTATTCCGTTATTAGTTGAACAAGCTAGAAATCTTTCTCTATTAAATTCTACAGAGTTACAAAATTCTGTAAATAATATCATTGAAAAATATAGCGACCTCTATTTCAATAACGATTCTAATTTTATTAATTCTATTATAAATTCTAAACTATTTAATCAGTTAGACTTTAGTTATATAACTGATTTATTAAATAGTATAATAGCTAGTTTAGGAAGTTTCAGTATAGGGATATTTACAATCATTTTTATAACTTTTTTCTTTTTAAAAGATTCAGAGATTATTATAAACAAGATAAAGCTACTTATTCCTAAGTCAATAAAGTCAAACGTAAATAAATCAATTAGTCAGATTAATCATCTACTTTCTAGATACTTTTTAGCTTTAATTATTCAAATAACGATTTTATTTATTTTATACTTAATCTTATTAGCTATTGTAGGAATTAACAATATTCTTATAATTGCTTTCTTATGTGCACTCCTTAACTTAATTCCTTACATAGGTCCATTAATAAGTGGATTCCTTTTAACTATTCTTACCCTAACAAATTACATAGATATTGATTTTGGATCTGTAATAATAACTAAGACTATTTATGTTGTAATAGGTTTTGTTATTGTTCAAGCAATCGATAATTTCTTAATTCAACCAATTCTATTTTCTAAAAGTGTAAAATCACATCCTTTAGAAATATTTTTAGTAATTCTAGTGTTTGGATATATTTTTGGAGTAACTGGATTAATATTAGCAGTTCCATGCTATACTATAATTAAAGTAATCCTAAGGATTGTATACTCGAAGAACTTAGTTGTAAATAGTTTTTTTAATTAAAAGCATATTGAATAAGAGCATTCTAAATAATGATGTGCAAGAGTTTATTTCTAAAAATTTAGATATAGATATATTTCAATTAATCTTAAAACAACCAGTTTTCCCGGAGGTATCTAATAAAGAGATTGCTGAACAAATCACCTCAAAACTTAAATCAAAAAAGAAGCTTCCTAGTTGGTTTGGTACAAAAAACATATACTTTCCAAATAAAATTAATATTGAACAAACTTCCTCCGAATTAACTGCTGAGTTTAAATCGAGTATAATAGCTGGCGATAGAATGATTGATTGTACTGGTGGTTTTGGAGTGGATAGCTATTATTTTTCTAAAAAGTTCAAAAGTTTAATCTATATAGAAAGGGATCAATCACTCTATAATATTACAAAATTAAACTCAGATAAATTAGGAGTTACAAACACGATTCACCTGAATGAAGATGGTCTGCAATATGTAAAAAATATCAAAACAGAATTTGACCTTTTGTACATAGATCCTTCCCGTAGAAATTTAAAAAATAAAAAAGTTCATTTTCTGAGTGAATGCACCCCAGTAATAGACTCTAGTCTAATCAAAGCATTAAGTAAATTCAAAACAATATTGATTAAATGCTCACCAATTATAGATATTAAAAAAACAATTGATGATCTTGAAACTGTAATTGAAATTTATATAATTGGAATTAATAATGAAGTTAAAGAGATTCTGTTTAAGTTATGCAAAAGGGGTGAAAAAAAAATAAAAGTAAGTTGTATTGATTTAAATAAAAGAAAATATGATCTGAGCTTTAATTATAATGAAATTAATAATAAAGAAAATAGATACACATCTGAGCCTCAGAAATATTTATATGAGCCAAACTCGATGATATTAAAATCTGGAGCATTTAATTTAATCTGTGACAGATATAAAGTAAATAAACTTAACCCAAATAGTCACCTATATACATCGGACAAATTAATTGATTTTCCAGGGCGAAAATTTACTGTGTTAAACATAATGATTTATAGTAAAAAAACTTTAAAAAAATTATCTTTAAAACAAGCAAATATTACCACTAGAAACTTTCCTTTGGATGTTAAAGAGATTAGAAAAATAAGTGGCCTAAAAGATGGTGGAAATTATTATTTATTTTTCACAACAAATAATTTAGATGACTTAATAGTAATACAAACAAAAAAAATAGACTTCACTATTTAAGAATCTGATTTCTAATTTTTTAAATCAAATTCACATATTTTTTTTTGAAAGTATACTAAAAAGTATATTACCTATTCTCACTATTAATTATAAAACTAAAAAAAGCTGAAAGTTACTCCGTGGAGTTTCTAACAGCTTTTACTGTGTGTTGAAATTTGAGTGACAACTATTCAAAGGTAACAAATTTTCAATCTAGATATAGCTTAATATCTAATTCATTAAATATAATTTTAATTACAATATCCTCAATATTAATGGATTAAATTAAATTATCATTAATCAAAAGCTGACTTTACTATTTTATCAATAATTAAGGGGTAAAAATTATTTAATTATCACTAATTTTATAATTCCAAATTACTTTAAATATGATCGCTGATATTATTTTGATTATTGGTGCTAATGGACAGCTTGGTTCTGTATTAACAAAGGAACTTCAACTCATTCATGGTAAAAACAATATTATAGCCTCTGATCTGTATTTAAATTCCAATTTTGATGGAATCTTTGAATTACTGGATGCTACAGATATTAAAAACTTAGAAAAGATAGTCACTAAGTATTCTATAAATCAAATATATCATCTAGCAGCAATTTTATCTGCTAAGGGAGAAGAAAAGCCTCTATGGACTTGGAATACGAATATGAAAATGATGCTTAATGTATTTGAAGTAGCTAGGTTAAATAATGTTAAAAAGATCTTCTACCCTAGTTCAATAGCAGTTTTTGGTGATGACGCACCATTAATAAGCACTCCTCAATCTGCATTTTCAAACCCTGCTACTGTTTATGGTATTAGTAAAGCAGCAGGTGAAAATTGGGCTCAATATTATTTTATTAAATACGGACTTGATATACGTTCTCTAAGATATCCTGGCGTTATAGGTTATCAATCTATGCCTGGCGGAGGAACTACAGACTATGCAGTTGATATTTATCATAGCGCAGTTAAAGGAGAAAGCTACTGCTGTTTTTTAAATACTGAAACTAAATTACCAATGATATTTATGGAGGATGCAATTAGAGCAACTATAGAGCTAATGAAGGCGCCGATAGAAAACATTAAAACTAGAACTTCTTATAATTTAGGTGCTATGAGCTTTAATCCAAGTGAACTTTTTGATGAAATTAAGAAACTATATCCTAAATTTGAAATTGAATACAATCCAGATTTCAGACAAGCAATTGCTGATAAATGGCCAAAAAGTATAGATGATAGTCAAGCTCAAGAGGATTGGGGTTGGAAACCTAGATTTAATATAAAATCCATGACATCATTGATGTTAGAAAAGTTAGAAGAAAAATACAATACAATCAAATAAAAATAATAGAGATATGTACGGAGCTATAAAATCGAACTTACAAAAAGAACTAAAGGAGATAAAAAAAGCAGGGTTATACAAAACAGAACGTATTATAACCACCTCTCAAGATGCTGTTATTAAAGTTTCTACTGGTCAAGAAGTGATTAATTTTTGTTCAAATAACTATTTAGGCTTATCAAATAATAAGGAAGTTGTACAAGCAGCTAAAGACACTCTTGATTCTCATGGATTTGGAATGTCATCCGTAAGATTTATTTGTGGAACTCAAGATATACACAAACAATTAGAAAATAAAATTGCTGATTTCTTTCATTGTGAAGACACTATTTTATATGCTGCTGCATTTGATGCAAATGGAGGTGTCTTTGAACCTTTATTAAATAAAGAAGATGCGATAATTTCAGACTCTTTAAATCATGCTTCTATCATAGATGGTGTGCGTTTATGTAAAGCTGCAAGATATCGTTATGCTAATAATGATATGACTGATTTGGAAGTCCAATTAATAGAAGCCAGCAAACAAAACCATCGTTTTAAAATTATTGTAACTGATGGAGTTTTTTCCATGGACGGAATCGTAGCACAATTAGATAAGATTTGTTATTTAGCTGATAAGTATGATGCACTAGTTATGGTTGATGAGTGCCATGCTTCTGGTTTTATAGGAAAAACAGGTAGAGGAACCATGGAGTTAAAAGGCGTTCTAGGAAGAGTTGATATTATTACAGGAACTCTTGGAAAAGCACTTGGTGGTGCTATGGGTGGATTCACTACCGGTAAAAAAGAAATTATTGAAATACTTCGTCAACGATCTAGACCATATTTATTTTCAAACTCTTTAGCACCTACTATTGTTGGCGCTTCTTTAAAAGTATTTGAACTGTTATCGAATGACACCTCCTTAAGAGATAGATTAGAAAATAACACAAATTACTTTAGAAATAAAATGGAAAAAGCAGGATTTGATCTTGTAGGTGCTGATGCTGCGATTGTTCCAGTTATGCTGTATGATGCAAAATTATCACAAGACATGGCAAATTCACTACTCGATGAGGGCATTTATGTGATTGGTTTTTTCTTTCCAGTTGTACCAAAAGATAAAGCTAGAATTAGGGTTCAATTATCAGCGGCACATACAA
>Ga0209502_10001540_pt1 | contig 20670 bp, 22 predicted proteins | sample ArcticOcean_MG_C_10_FD_187442 | JGI IMG/M metagenome (GOLD analysis project Ga0209502, IMG submission 187442) | Marine microbial communities from western Arctic Ocean - ArcticOcean_MG_CB11_90 (SPAdes) (version 2) | ecosystem: Environmental > Aquatic > Marine > Oceanic | place: Arctic Ocean... | reverse complement strand
GTTATCAAATTGTTAATGATCGATTCGATTTTGGTTGCGGGGACAGGATTTGAACCTGTGACCTTCGGGTTATGAGCCCGACGAGCTGCCAAACTGCTCCACCCCGCGATCGATACAACTAATATTTGGAATATTTCGTTGAACTCAGCGTCAGTAACGCCGAGAGACGCGATTATAGCAGTGATATTTCTTGCGTGTCAAACACTATCTCGCTATTTATTACACTTTTTTTACTTTATTTCATTAAACCCTATTTATTGCACTAAAAATCGATTAATCCTCTTAATAAAATTAACTGGATCATCTAATTGAGCACCTTCAGATAGCATTGCTTGATCAAAAATAACTGATGTATATTCATCAAAATCATCTGTACCTTCGAATGTTTTCAATTTCTCTATTAATTTGTGTTCAGGATTGATTTCTAAAATTGGCTTGTTATCTGGTGTACTTTGTCCCGCCGCCTTTAGAATTCTTTCAAGGTTCCCTGAGATATCATTTTCGCCAACAACTAAACAAGCCGGGGAGTCTGTAAGTCTATGTGTTACTTTTACATCCTTCACCTTATCCCCTAGAGATTTCTTAATTTTCTCAATTAACGTTTTGGCTTTTTCTTCTATTTTTTTATTTTTTCCTTTTTCACTTTCATTTTCAAGTTTGCCAAGATCTAAGTCCCCTTTGGCGATTGATTGAAACTTTTTACCTTTAAATTCAGTTAAATTAGAAATTAACCATTCATCGACACGGTCACCTAAAAGCAAAACTTCAATACCTTTCTTCTTGAATATTTCTAAATGTGGGCTATTTTTTGCAGCCATAAATGAATCTGCAGTAATATAATAAATTAATTCTTGTTCTGGCTTCATTCTAGCAATATAGTTATCGAATGCTGCACTTTGCTTATCAGATGCATCGTGCGTTGTTGCAAACCTTAATAATCCTGCAATTTTTTCCTTATTGATAAAATCTTCTGCTGGGCCTTCTTTCAAGACACGGCCAAACTCATTCCAGAACTTTTCATAATCTTCGGGCTTTTTCTTTGACATATCTTCCAATGAAGAAAGAATTTTTTTAACAGTGCCTGCCCTAATAGCCTCTACTGCTTTACTATCTTGTAAAATCTCCCTTGAAACATTTAATGGAAGATCGCTACTATCGATAATTCCTTTAACAAAACGTAAATATTGTGGCATTAACTTCTCAGTCGCTTCCATAATGAAAATACGTTTTACATATAGCTTCACACCTTGATTTCGATCCCTATTATCGTATAAATCAAGTGGCGCCTTACCTGGAATATATAATAATGAAATATATTCTTGATTTCCTTCTACTCGATTATGAAAATAAGTTAATGGCGGCTCAGAATCATAAGACAGGTTTTTGTAAAATTCATTATAGTCTTCTGTTTTAATATCTTTTTTATTGCGAGCCCAAATAGCTGAAGCATCATTTACAGTTTCGTCATCATCAGTTTTTATTGTGTTTCCATCTTTGAACTCTGTTTTTTTCATAACAATAGGCAGCGTTATATGGTCAGAATATTTTTTTACAATTTCTCTTAATCGCCAGTCATCTAAAAACTCGTCTTCATCTTTTTTTAAAGATAATGTGATATCTGTCCCACGAGTTTTTTTATTAATTGCCTCAATTGAAAATTCTCCATCCCCTTTAGATGACCATCTAAAGGCTTCTTTGGATCCAGCGCGCCTAGTTTCTAAAGTAACTTCATCAGCAATGATAAATGACGAATAAAACCCAACGCCAAATTGGCCAATCAGATTAGCATCTTTGGCCTGATCTCCAGATAGTTGAGTTAAAAATTCTTTTGTTCCAGAGCGTGCAATAGTTCCAATATTATTAATAATATCCTCACGATTCATGCCAATACCATTATCACTAATCGTAATAGTCCTATTCTTCTTATCATAATCAATTTTAATTTTTAACTCAGAGTCCCCTTCGTATAAAGAACTATCATCCAAAGCTTGGAATCTCAGTTTATCCTCAGCATCACTTGCATTAGAAACCAATTCACGTATTGCTATTTCTTTATTGCTATATAACGAATGAATCATTAACTGTAAAAGCTGTTTAGCTTCTGCCTGAAAATTTAACGTTTCTTTTTCTTTTGCCATATTGAACTTATCCTAAAATATTAAATTAGTTATCTTACTTATAGTGGGGATTAAAAAAAAATTTTCAATAGAAAATTTTAAAGGTTTGATAACACATATGATGAACTAAGAAAGGCAAAGGTTGCAGTTACATTTATATTAGATCCATATCCCGCACAACTTAGGCCTCCAAGTGATTCTTTTAAATTCATATTTTCTGGTTTTATTGCAACTTCAGAAGAGAAAACTGTAGGTATCTTAATATTAGTCTTAGTTAATTTATTTTTTTTATTAAAATACTGTCTAATCTTAGTTAGTAGTGGATCACCGAATGTTTTAGAAAGTAAATCTATTTTTATTAATTCTGGATTTACCTTGCCACCAGCACCTCCAGTCATAATGAATGGAATTGAATAATCTAAACAATGCTCAGCTAATAAGATCTTAATTTTTGTTTGATCTATGGCATCAATAACAAAATCAAACCTCTTCGATATTAAATCGGATATATTGCCTTCCTCTAAAAAGGAATCGTGACAATTAATTTTACAATTAGGATTGATATCTAATATTCTCAATTTCATTGCTTCCACTTTTGATTGCCCTAAAGAGCTATCAAGCGCGTGAATTTGTCGATTGATATTCGACTCTGAAATATGATCCATATCAATCAATGTTATTTGCCCCAAACCATTTCTTGCCATAGATTCTGCAACCCATGAGCCCACTCCACCAATTCCTATAATACAAACATGAGAAGATTGAAATTTTTTGAATTTTTTAAGCCCGTATAGACGAACAACCCCACCGAATCTCCTTTCAAGGTCAGGGGGATTAATTGCCATTATTGCTCTAGGATTACAAATGCGGCAGCAATATTCTTTTCATCAGAAATTGATAAATGGCAATGTTTTATTTTGTGACTTTTAACTAATAAAGTAAGCTTTGGAATTGTTTTTATTTTTGGTTTTCCTAATGAATCATGAATAATTTCTATTGATTTAAAATTTACCGGAGACCTCATTCCGGTGCCCATTGCCTTAGCAAAAGCTTCTTTAGCCGCAAAACGCTTTGCTAAAAAATTTTCTTTACCCTTAGTTTTTTTGTAAGTTAACAGCTCTTGAGAGGTTAATATTTTTTTAGCTAAGGCTACCCCATACTTACTTAAGGCTTCTTTAATCCTTTTAACTTCAACAATATCAGTACCAATTCCGTAAATCATTTTAGTGTAGGCCTTGTAATTATTTTTTTCATATCTGTTATCGCCTTTTTCCATCCTACAAATAAAGCTTCCGCAACAATAGAATGACCAATATTTAATTCTTGAATGCCTTTGATTGCAACAATTTCTTGTACATTTTTATAATGCAGTCCGTGACCAGCGTTAACAATTAAACCAGCTTCTTTTGCAAAATCTACCGCATTCTTAATAGTTGCAACCTCTTTTATTTGAGATGCTCTATCCTCAAGATTTGCATAATGGCCAGTATGAATTTCAATAACTGGGGCATTCATCATCATTGCCTTTTCAATGTGTTTCATATTAGGCGCTATAAAAAGTGAAACCCTTATGCCAGAAGAAGCCAAACAATCGCAGACATCTTTAAGTAAATCATAATTATTTATAACGTCTAAGCCTCCTTCCGTTGTTCTTTCTTCTCTTCTTTCTGGAACCAAACAAACATCTTGTGGCTTTACATCCAATGCAATTTTAATCATCTCATCAGTAGGGGCTAGCTCAAGATTCATTTTTGTAGTTAATAAAGGTTTTAGCTCATATAAATCTTTATCCTGCATGTGCCTACGGTCTTCTCTTAAATGTAATGTAATGCTATCAGCACCTGCATTTTCAGCTTCCAGGGCAGCTTTAACAACACTTGGGTAATTTGTACCTCTTGCTTGTCTTATTGTTGCTATATGATCAATATTTACGCCAAGGAACATACTATTAATTACCTTGCAAATTTGTGAAAAGTTTTTTTGAATTCAATGGCTTATCTCCTAAATAATGACTTATTAAATAACGCATTAGCTGCTTACTTTGTAATTGGGTATTATCTTCTTTATATTCGTCTTGTGCCATATCTAAAAGGGTTTGGCCAAGAATTTTTACCCCATTATTAGTTTTTGATATCTCTGATGGACCATATTCAGCTTCATAAATATAAAGCTTATCCGCAATAATTAATTCGCCACTTTCATCTTCTTTTAATGGCACTTCATATCCTAACTCTTGAAGCAATCTCAATTCAAATCTTCTTAAAGCCACCTCAAGACTAATGCCATCTGCGAGAACCTTCATTGTCTGATGATAAAAATCAAAAAGTTTTTTATGACTATCTTCTCTAGGTAACAACCTCATTATTAACTCATTAATATAAAACCCGCATATCAACGCATTTCCATCAACCTGAAGAAATTTATCGCACCACTCAATATTATGTAAAGTTTTTATTTCACCTCGCCCAGACCATGTTGCTTGAAGTAATTGAAATGATTGAAGCATTCCTCTTAAGGAGGATCTTGGCCTTCTTGCCCCTTTTGCTACAACCGGAATTCTGCCATGATTTTTAGAAAATAACTCAGCAATCAGGCTTGTCTCCTTAAAAGGATATGTATGAAGGATATAGATATCTTGATTTTCTTGTTTTGAGATTGTAGATGACATCTTTATATCCCAAGTGACTTTAAAGCTCTTAAATCATCTGACCATCCTTTTTGGACTTTTACCCAGGTTTCAAGCCACACCTTTCCACCAAAAAGTTTTTCCATATCAATCCGAGCTTTTGTTGATATGTCTTTTAGTCTTATACCCTTGTTGCCTATAATCATAGGCTTATGTGAATCTCTTTCAACAATGATTGCAGCAAATATTCTTCGAACATTACCTTCATGTTCAAACTTCTCTATTTCAACAGCAACCGAATATGGAAGCTCTTGGCCAGTTAGTCTAAAAATTTTTTCTCTAATTATTTCTGCTGCCAGAAAACGTTCATTTTTATCTGTAATTTGATCTTCTTCATATATAAATTCTTGCTCAGGCAAAAACTTACGCGCATTATCTAAAAGCTCCTTTAAATTATTTTTTTTCTTTACGCTTGTTGGAATAATTTCTTTGTATCGATTATTCTCTTTAAATACTTGGATTAATTCTAAAAGCTTTGTTTTATCTTTAAGGCAGTCAACTTTATTAATCACAAGAATGATAGGCGTTTCTTTAGGAATCATTTGTAATATTTTTTCATCAACCTCGGTCATTTTACGGGGTTCGATTAAAAATAAAATAACATCTACATCCTGAAGAGCTTGCTTTACTGTTTTATTTAAATTTTTATTAAGTGCGTTTAAATGCTTTAATTGATAGCCTGGTGTATCTACAAATATATATTGTGTATCAGATGTTGTATGGATACCTAATAATTGATAACGAGTTGTTTGAGCTTTGCGGGACGTAATGCTTAACTTTGTTCCTAAAAAATAATTTAGCAATGTTGATTTTCCAACATTTGGTTGTCCTACGATTGCAATTGCTCCACATCTTTTATTCATAGCTCAGCATTTTTATTTAACTTTTTTAAGATCTCTTCTGCTGCAGCCTGTTCTGCAATTTTTCTACTAGAACCCTCACCCTCAATGCTTAATCCTAATTTTGGAATTGAACAACTTACTCTAAAATGCTGGCAATGTGCCTCACCTTCAATTGAGACAATATTGTAATCCGGTAAACTAATTTTTTTTGCTTGAAGAAATTCCTGTAAAACTGATTTTGAATCTTTTTCAATATTATCAGGATTTATTAAATCGATTCTACTTTTAAACCAGTCCAATACTAAGTCACTCGCAGCACTTACTCCTCCATCGATAAATACAGCTCCTATAATGGCCTCAACTGAATCAGCTAAAATAGAAGGCCTTCTCCATCCAGAGCTTTTTAGCTCACCTTCCCCAAGTATTAGGTAATCGCCTAATTTTAATATTATTCCGATTTCACTTAAAGTCTCAGATTTAACTAATTGAGAACGTAAACGACTTAAGTCACCCTCTGGCAATAAATTAAATTTTTTAAATAATAATTCGGCAATTATAAAATTTAAAATACTATCGCCAAGAAACTCTAATCTCTCATTATTTTTACCTTGAAAGCTTCTGTGAGTTAAAGCTAGCTCTAATAAACTATTATCTTTAAACTGATAATTGAGAATCTTTTCTATTTGTTCTATATTTCTGTTGTCCATTTTTTTTATTTTATCCAGGTTCCTATTCGATTAAATTGAGAAAAATTAAGCCAAATGAAAAATGCCTTTCCAACTAATAATTCATCGGGGACAAAACCCCAAACACGGCTATCTGATGAATTATCACGATTGTCTCCCATTGCAAAATAATGCCCTTCTGGAACATTAAACTTATAGTCCTCGCTAGGTATATCATGGACCAATAAGGAATGTCTAACATCGCCGAGGGTTTCAATAAATTCTTTAGCATGCATCATGTCATTATCATTAAAAGCATAAGAATATTTTTCAAGAAGAATTTTATTTATAAGTTTTCCATTGATAAAAAGTTCTTTATTTTCATACCTGATCTCATCTCCAGGTAACCCAATAGCCCGCTTTATATAATCAATTGAAGGGTCTTTTGGATAATGAAAAACAAAGACATCCCCTCGCTTTGGTTTTCCAATTTTTATCAATGTTTTATTCCAAACCGGGAGACGTATACCGTAAGTAAATTTATTAACGACAATAAAATCCCCGGCAATTAGGGTTGGCATCATTGATCCCGAAGGAATTTTAAAAGGCTCAACAATAAAAGAACGTATAACAAACACCAAAAGTAAAACAGGGAAAAAACTTTTGCCATACTCAACAATTAATGAAGGTTTTTGTTTTATTGATCGCATTCTTTTAAGAATTAAAATATCAAGAAAATATATCAAACCTGTGATTATCGTTGCTGCCATCAATAATTTTACAAACATCATTTTTCATCAACCTTTAAAATTGCAAGGAATGCTTCCTGAGGAATTTCTACATTACCAATCTGCTTCATTCTTTTTTTGCCTCTTTTTTGTTTTTCTAGCAATTTTCTTTTCCTTGATACATCGCCACCATAACATTTTGCCAACACATTTTTACGCATTGCCTTAACAGTCTCTCTAGCAATGATATTTGCGCCTATTGCTGACTGAATTGCAACATCAAACATTTGGCGAGGTATAAGTTGCCTCATCTTTGCAGCTAACTCTCTACCTCTATAGATACTATTACCACGGTGAACAATTAAAGAAAGCGCGTCCACTCTTTCCCCATTCACCATAATATCTAATTTCACTAAATCTGAAGGGCGAAATTCTAAAAACTCATAATCCATCGAGGCATAACCTCTAGAGATTGATTTAAGTTTGTCAAAAAAATCCAAAACAACCTCACTTAAAGGTATTTCACAAGTAATCATGACCTGCCTACCCAAATACTGCATATTTTTTTGAATCCCTCTCTTCTCATTCGTTAGAGTCATAACTGGACCTACATAGTCATTAGGCAAAAGAATTTTTAAAGTTATAATTGGCTCTCGAACTTCATCTATCACAGATAGGTCAGGTAATCTTGATGGATTTTCAATCAATTTAGTTTCGCCATCTTTTAATAATAATTCATATACAACGGTTGGTGCAGTAGTTATTAAATCCATTTCGTATTCGCGCTCGAGTCGTTCTTGAATGATATCCATATGAAGTAATCCAAGAAAGCCGCACCTAAAACCATAACCCAACGCAGTTGAGTTTTCAGGTTCAAAATGTAGCGAGGCATCATTTAGTCTTAGCTTCTCAAGTGCCGTCCTTAGAGCTTCGAATTGATTTGATTCAATTGGGTAAAGTCCAGCAAATACTTGGGGTTTTACTTCCTTAAAATCTGGGAATGCTTCGGTCGCCTTGTTATTTGATAGTGTAATTGTATCCCCAACTTTGGCATTATCTAGTTCTTTTATTCCACATATAACAAAGCCGACTTCGCCTGCAGTCAATGATTTTTTGTTCAAGGCTTTAGGGGTAAATACACCGACTTGCTCGCAAATAAATTCTGAAGATGTTGCCATAAGATGAATTTTGTCTTTTGGTTGTAATTGGCCATCAACCACCCTTACCAGCATTACAACACCGACATAGTTATCAAACCAAGCATCAATAATAATTGCTTTTAGTGGTTTATTAACTTCTCCCATTGGGTGTGGCACCCGCTCAATAACAGCTTCTAATATTTCTTCGATTCCAATGCCAGTTTTTGCTGAGCAAAGAATAGCATTCTGAGCATCAATACCAATAACATCTTCAATTTCTTTTTTAACTCTATCGGGATCAGCTGATGGAAGATCGATCTTGTTTAATACAGGAAAAACTTCTAAATTTTGATCGAGGGCAGTATAGCAATTTGCTACTGTTTGAGCCTCTACGCCCTGAGAAGAATCTACAACTAAAATAGCTCCCTCACATGCCGCTAAGGAGCGACTAACCTCATATGAAAAATCTACATGCCCAGGAGTATCAATTAAATTTAGTATGTATATATCTTTATCTTTAGATTGGTAACTTAAGGTTACAGTTTGGGCTTTAATAGTAATGCCTCTTTCTCGCTCAAGATCCATAGAGTCTAATACTTGATTCTCCATTTCACGGTCTGCAAGTCCGCCACAATACTGAATAATTCGATCAGCCAAAGTAGACTTACCATGATCAATATGGGCAATAATAGAAAAGTTTCTTATTTTTTTCATAGAAAAAGTATGCTTAAGAAAAATAAAGGCGCAAAACATGCCCTTTTTGAAGGTGTGATTTTACCCTATTGAATATAATTTTTAGAAAAAATTATTTACCTATCTTTACTGGAACAAAAAGAGTGTCTCCATTTCGATAAAGTAAGATAGCAATAACTTTTCCATCGGGTATTTTTCTCAAATTATTATTAAAAGCTTGGATTGATTTCACAGGAGTATTATTTACTACCAAAATGATATCTCCTTTTATTATTCCTGCAGTTAATGAGGCTCCTTTTAAATCTGTTACCAAAAGACCATTTCTGCCACCAATTTTTTTCCTTTGTTCCACTGATAAATTTTTTAAAGCTAACCCAATACGATTAAATTTATTAGGCTGTTTTTTCATGTTTATATCTTCAGCCCTATCTTGGGATGGGATTGCACCAACCTTGATATTAAGTGTTATAACTTTTCCTTTCCTTAAAATTTCAACCGGAACTGTTGTTTTAGGCTTTGTAATTCCAACGAATCTAGGCAGATCAGATGATTTATTAATAACATTTTTATTAAATTTTAATATTACGTCGCCAGGAAGTAGGCCGCCCATAGCTGCGGGAGATTTTTTCTCAATACCTGCAACAAGAGCCCCCTTAGTGTTACTCATACCAAATGACTCAGATAATTCTTTTGTGATTTCTTGAATTACAATTCCCAACCATCCACGAATAACCTTTCCATTTGTTTTTAATTGTTTAGCTACATTAATAGCTACATCAATAGGGATTGCAAAAGAAAGCCCCATAGATCCTCCCGTTTTACTATAAATCTGAGAATTTATTCCAATAACATGGCCCTTGGTGTTAAAAAGAGGTCCCCCAGAATTTCCTGGATTGATTGCAACATCTGTCTGAATAAAGGGTACAAAATTCTCCTGAGGAAGTGCGCGATTAATGGCGCTAATAATTCCCACTGTCATTGTATTTTCTAAACCAAATGGTGATCCAATTGCCGCAACCCATTGACCAACTTTAATAACGTCAGAATTGCCAAAAGTTACTTTGGGTAAGTTATTAGCTTTAATTTTAAGTAGAGCTACATCCGTTCTTCTGTCTAAACCTACAACTTCTGCATTAAATTCACGTTTGTCGGCTAATTTAACAACTACTGTCTGTGCTTGAAAAACTACGTGTGCGTTAGTAATTATGTAACCATCACTTTCAATAATGAAACCAGATCCTGTTCCAGAAATCGGTGCTTCCTGTCGCCCCCTTCCTGGGGGTGTCATTCCTGGAAAGCCAGGAATACCAAATCTTTTAAAAAATTCCTGTAGCTGCTGATCTTCTCTGCTTAAATTTATATCTTGATTTGATTGGGTTTCATTAATAACGCTAATATTAACTACAGTTTTACCTTGCTCCTCTGCAATGACAGAAAAATCAGGTAAATCAACAGCATTTAAATTATTAAAAAATAATAATAATAATACGAAAAAAAAATTGAAGCTTAAATGTTTCATATTTTAGTTATATCCTTCTATCAGATTTAAAGATTTAATCTATTTTGGTTAAAATTGCTTCGCTAAACAATCCAGTGTGATTCTGAGCTGTTATAAATTTTAATAAAATTATTCCTAACGAGAACCCTAGAAATCCTCTATTTTTACTAATGAATATGGCTTCTTCTATCATATTTTTAAAATTCTATAGACTCACTAAAATTATTACAAGTACTTAATGGCACCGAGCCTACAGCCATAATTTGATATCCATTGTGATATCGAGCACAAATGTTATTTACCCCCAAATTTACTTGACCTACTTTAGGTTTTTGTCCACGAGTAATTGGCTTTATAAATAAAGATAAATAAGATAGCCCATCTGAAAAAACTAATTGGTGGCTAAGGATGTTTAATCCGGGTATGCGTTTGGTAATAAAATCGACTTCTTTATACCCAGGAGGAATTTTTTTTATGGTCCAAAATGGTACTTTGGCGATACCTTGCCCAACTACTTTATCGTTAAATATATAATGTTTTGATGGGTCGACCTCTGGCTTAAACCAATCTAAATTTTTATCTTTAATCATATTGATTTGAGTAAAGGAAGCCTGCTCAATAATATTTTTGGCTTGATCCGTTACAACCATTTTTAATGGTAAAGAAGTTTCTTTATCGAGCCAAAAATAATAAGAGTATCTAAAACCATCAATTGGACTTAAAACTACTGACTGAGAATGTCTTCCGGCAATTCGTTCGCTTTTTCCAATACTTAAGCGATAAAAATTTTTGATTGAATCGGTATTGCTAGGAAAAACAGCTGGAAATAATCTTTGTTTTTTTCTTTTTTGAATGATTACATTATTATCTATTGTGTTGTAAACATAAATGGTTTTACCTTGGGATAATACTTCTCCCGGTGAGCCATCCAAGACATTCATTTTAATAAATTCTTGATCGTTATTCGTCGCGTGGGTTATCTCTATCGACTTAATTTCTTTATCATGCTGGGTGTGAAAAACCCCTTTATAGTCTAAAAGCTTTGTTGCTTGTGCTGCTTTATCAATAATTAGCCAAGGGTCTTCATTACCATAGCTGGTACTTATATAGGAGAATAAAAAACAGATAAAAAACAGTCGACGAAACATATATTATTTTCTATAGCTTGCTTGAATAAAAAGGTTAACATTTGAAGATGCACTTGCATGGTGATCATTAATTAAGTCTGTTGGTATATTTGCTTCTACCAATACTACAGAGTCAACAGGTTTAAAATCGGTAAGATTCAAAGCTGTTAAGCCGATAACAAATAATCCAGCAAAAGAAGCTGCTATAGGCCAATAATTTGACTTACTTTCCAAAGATTTATCTTTGGGCCTAGCAAATCCACCTAATTGCGTTGGCTCTTTTTCAATGGCATCCATAATATTGTTTGTTAAATTATTAGAACCAAGATGATTTTTTTGAATAACATCTCGAATTAATTGATAATACGACCAATTATTACTTTTCTTCTGCTTGTTTGATTTAATCAGAAGTTCATCGATTTCATGGCTTTCTAATTCATTATCAAACAGTGATGATAGTTTTTCATTCATAACATTATATTCCTTCTTTATTTACCAACGTTTATTTGTAGTTTCAATTAATGGTTTAAGTTTTTCAGCAATAACCTCACGCGCCCTAAAAATTCTTGAGCGGACTGTGCCTATAGGGCAATTCATTAAATCAGAAATCTCTTCATAACTTAATCCATCCATCTCCCGGAGAGAAATTGCCTCTCTTAATTCATTAGGCAAAGCCGCAATAGTTTGATTAACTGAAGCTACTATTTCACTACTCATCATTGTGCTCTCTGGGGTCTCATGATTTCTTAAATCTGGCGCATCTTCGAAATTTTCAATCTCTTCAATATCAACTTCATTCATAGCTTTTGGTCTTTTTCCAAGCTTAACTAAATGATTTTTTGCAGTATTAATTCCTATTCGATAAAGCCAGGTATAAAAAGCGCTATCGCCACGAAAATTATTAATTGCACGATAAGCTTTTATAAAAGAATCTTGAACAATATCTTCAATTTCTGACTGATCTCTTACCATTCTCGATAACAAACGATTCAATCTTCGTTGATATTTTTCAACCAACATGCCAAAAGCTTTTTTATCACCCCTCTGGGCTTTCTCAACTAGTTTTTGATCGATAGCTCTTTCTGGATTTACTGGACGAGATTCCATTAACTTCTCTTCAACCTTAATATTTTTATTAACATTGTACACATGACTACTTGTGGCTATAACTTTTAATGTGTTCATATTTTTAATCACTTTCAAATAAAATTTATTTTTTTAAAGCATTATGGTTACAATAGCGAGACCAATAGAATATATTTTAAGTTCCTTAAGTTTATAAGATTTATGTTTAATTTTGATGTTTTAATAATTGGAAGTGGATTAGCCGGTTTAAGCACCGCGCTCAAATTAGCTGACCATAAAAAAATTGCGATTATCAGTAAGCGCAAACTTACTGATAGCTCAAGTCATTGGGCTCAAGGCGGAATTGCTGCGCCTATTTCAGATGATGATTCTCCAGAATCTCATATTAGCGATACTCAAATAGCTGGGGCTGGTCTATGTGATCCTGAAGTGACAAAATTTGTTGTAGAAAATGGGCAAAAATCTCTTAATTGGCTAACTAAAACTGGGGTTAGTTTCACAAAGGATACAAACAACAAAAAATTACATCTAACTCGAGAAGGTGGGCATTCCCATAGAAGAATTGCACATGTAGCCGACACCACTGGCAGAGCAATTCAAGATAGGCTTATTGAAACTGTCTTGGCTCATCCAAATATACATATATTTGAAGATCATATTGCAGTTGATCTCATAACATCAAGCAAGATTAATATTAGAGCCGATCAAAATATTTGCTTAGGTGCTTATATCCTTGAAAATAAAACAAATAAAGTTTTTACAATAAAATCTGATAATACAATTTTAGCTACCGGTGGTGCGAGTAAAGTTTACTTATATACAACTAATCCAGATGTAAGTACCGGAGATGGTTTAGCCATGGGATGGAGAGCTGGGTGCCGAGTTGCAAATATGGAATTTGTTCAATTTCATCCAACTTGTCTATACCACTCAAAAGATACGTCCTTTCTTATCTCAGAGGCATTAAGAGGTGAAGGTGGAAAGCTTACACTTCCAAATGGTGAGTTATTTATGAAGCACTACGATAAGAGAGGCGATCTAGCGCCAAGGGATATAGTAGCTCGCGCTATTGATTTCGAAATGAAGAAAAAAGGATTAGATTGTGTTTATCTTGATATCTCAGGAAAAACCAAATCATTTATACAAAAACGTTTTCCAATGATTTATAAACGTTGTCTCAATTTAGGAATTGATATCACCAAAGAACCAATACCAGTTGTGCCCGCTGCGCATTATAGTTGTGGCGGATTGATGATCGATCGTCAAGGCAGAACAGATATAAAACAACTTTATGCTATTGGTGAAGTAGCGCATACAGGTCTTCATGGAGCTAATCGATTGGCAAGCAATTCACTTTTGGAGTGTTTGGTTTATTCTGATCTTGTCTCAGAAAATATTTTAAAGGATAATTTTCAACACGAATATACCTTGCCTAAATGGGATGAAAGTAGGGTAACGGATGCAGACGAAGAGGTTTTAATTACTCATACGTGGAATGAGTTAAGAAGATTTATGTGGAATTATGTTGGGATTGTTAGAACAAATAAAAGGCTCTCAAGGGCGCTTCATCGGATAAATATGTTGAGAGATGAAGTCGATGAATTTTATACGAACTTTAAAATTTCGGCTAACCTAATTGAACTTAGAAATCTTCTCCAAGTTTCTGAATTAATTGTTATCTCTGCTATTAATAGAAAAGAAAGTAGAGGTTTACATTACAGTCGTGATTATCCAAAGCTCCTAAAAGATAGTAAGTCCAGTATTTTAATTCCGAATAACTATAAAACTAAAAAAAGCAATCTATCCAAAAAAAAGAATCTGATTGAGTCAATAAGTTAGAATATTAATTTTAAAAATTTTATAAGGCTTTTTAAATATGCAAATTACTATGAATACTGTTGTTAATATGACTTATGAAATAAAGGATGCTGAAGGAAATATTCTTGAATCAAGTAATGAGCCAGTGGCTTACCTTCATGGTGGATACGATAATGTCTTTCCAAAAGTAGAAGAAGCTATGCATGGGAAAAAGGTTGGCGACACCATAGAATTAGGCCTTGAGCCATCAGATGCATTCGGTGAATACGATGCTGAGTTAGTACAGATTGAGCCAAAAAGTGTATTCCCTGAAGCAGAATTAAAAATTGGTATGCAATTTGAAGGAGATGACAGCTCAGGAGAGGTGATTATTTACTCAGTAACAGATATAACGGATGACAAAGTCATCGTAGATGGCAATCATCCATGGGCTGGCCAAAAAGTAATTTTTAAAGCAGTAGTTAAAGATGTACGCTTAGCCAATGAAGAGGAAGTTGGGCACAAGCATGTTCACGGCGCTGGTGGCCATCATCACTAATTTAAATTATCTGTAATATGTGACTGTATTATTTTTATCAAAGGGTCATAAATTTTAGGGTTAGTAGCTACAATATTGCCAGATTCAAGCCAACCATCTCTCTCAGAAAAATCACTTACTATCCCCCCTGCCTCAGTAACCAATAATCCTCCGGCAGCAATATCCCATTTTGATAAATTAATTTCAAAAAAACCGTCGAACCAACCCGCTGCGACATAAGCTAAATCCAGGGCTGCTGACCCAGGGCGACGAACACCCGAAGTCCCTCTTACGACTTCTTCAAAAATTTTAAGGTATACAGGTAAGTGTTGAAAATCTCTAAATGGAAACCCTGTGCCTAAAATAGATTCTTTTAATTTAGATTTATTTGAAACACGCATACGTCTCTGGTTTAAATAAGCACCCTGCCCCTTTGTTGCTGTAAATAAATCGTTTCTATTGGGGTCATAAATTACAGCCTGAGTAATCTCTCCCTTTTCTTCTAGGGCAATAGAAATACAATATTGCGGAAATCCATGAAGAAAGTTAGTAGTCCCATCTAGGGGGTCAATAATCCAAATATTATCTGCTTGATGACTAAGGCCTGTCTCTTCACCTAGAAAAGCATGGTCAGGATAAGATGCTTTTAAGACCCTTATAATCTCTGTTTCAGAAGCTAGGTCTACTTCAGTGACAAAATCATTATAGCTTTTATCATTAATGGTTAAGGATCCTATGTCCTCTGAAGCTCTAGTAATAATTGAACCAGCTCGACGAGCGGCTTTAACTGCAATATTTAAAGTTGGGTGCATAAGAAACCTAAAAAATTAATTGGATAATTCTTACCTAGACTTGGTAAGATATTATTTTACAGAGAAATTAGATGCCGAACAAATTAAATCTTTTAAAACAATTCCGAATTGTATTATGCCAAACTAGTCACCCAGGAAATATAGGCTCTGTTGCAAGAGCTATGAAAACAATGGGATTCTTAGATTTATATCTTGTTAATCCAAAAGACTTTCCTAGTAGGCATGCTGAGGCATTAGCTTGCGGGGCAGAAGATATCCTCCAAAAAGCAACTACAGTAACCTCATTAGAGGAGGCATTGAAAAATATAAATCATGTTATTGGATTCACAGCCCGTAAAAGAGAGTTAACACAGCCCCATAAAAATGTTCGTGATTTATCTAAACAGCTTATTAACGAAGCCAGTACAAATAAAATTGCTATTATTTTTGGAAATGAAACGAACGGGCTATCAAATTTAGAGTTACAGCATTGTCAATCACTTGGGTTTATTGATGCAAATTCAAAATACTCTTCACTTAATCTTGCACATGCAGTTCAAATAGTCTGCCATGAGATTAGAATGGTGAGTGAGCTTCCCATTAAAAATAAAATTCTCAAACAAATTAAAAAAAAATATGTTTCCCATGATTTACAGAATGGTTTTTATAAACACCTTGAAGAAATTTTAGATGAAATTGGATTCTTAAAAAAAATACAAGCAGATCGCTTAATGATGAGATTAAGATTATTATTTAATCGAACACAAATGGAAAAAGAAGAGGTAAATATACTTCGAGGCATTCTATCTGAGATCCAGAAAAAATTAAAATAATATGCAATAGACTTTAATAACTAAGTTTTAAATTTCGTGAGATAATATATCTTTGTAAATGTATCAAAATTATATGTTAAAAAAACTAAAAGAAGATTTATCTATTGTTTTTGAAAGAGACCCAGCAGCGCGTTCCTATTTAGAGATTTTAACTACCTACCCCGGTGTACATGCAATACTTTTTCATAGAATTGCTCATAGGGTATGGAGAATTAAGCTTTTTTGGTTAGGGCGACTAATTTCTCACATCTCCCGTTTTCTAACAGGAATAGAGATTCATCCAGGTGCTATAATAGGCTCTCGTTTCTTTATTGACCATGGAATGGGTGTTGTGATTGGGGAAACGAGTGTTATTGGAGATGATTGTACTATTTATCACGGGGTTACATTAGGCGGAACGTCATGGAAACAAGGCAAGCGCCACCCAACGCTTGAAAATAAAGTAGTAGTTGGAGCTGGGGCAAAAATTCTTGGACCAATTACAATTTGCTCAGGGGCTAAAATTGGATCTAATGCTGTTGTAGTTAAAGATATCCCAAAAAATGTTGTCGCAGTTGGTATACCTGCGCGCATAGTTCAAGATACAGAAAATAAAGTTAATGCATTCCGACCTTATGCAGTTGGAAAAGATGAAGCAGACCCAATGATAAAGTCTATTCAATCACTTATCAAACAGGTCAATAAGCAAGAAAAAATGATAGCTGATCTTGAAAATACAATTGCAGAAGCCTCAAAAAAATAAATACATCTAATACTTGATAAGAATAGTCAAGTATTATAAAATACTCTTCATGAAATTAACTACAAAAGGTCGATTTGCTGTTACTGCAATGCTGGATTTAGCACTTAATGAATCCGATAGGCCAGTAACACTTGCTGAAATTAGTAAGCGGCAATCTATATCGCTTTCCTATCTTGAACAACTATTCGGCCGCATGCGACGCGAGGGATTGGTAAGTAGTATTCGAGGTCCTGGTGGTGGATACAGAACTGCAATCGATTGTAAAACATTAACAGTGAAAGATATTATTACATCCGTAGATGAGCAGATTGATGCAACGCAGTGCAGTGGAAATAAAAACTGTCACGAGGGTGGGCGCTGCATTACCCATAACTTATGGGCCTCTCTTAACCATAAAATTTTTGATTATTTAGAAAGCCTTACTTTAGCCCAACTAATTGATGAGCAAAAAAATAAATCAGGTGAGCAATCTATTTATTTTGCCCCAAAAAAAATCAATATAGTTAAAAATGAGTTGGGAGCCATTTAAATGATTTATTTTGATCACAATGCAACTACATCAGTACATCCTGAAGTATTAGATACTATGATGCCTTTTTTAGCTGCCCAGCAAGGAAACCCTTCATCAAACCATAGTTTTGGTAGGAATGTTCAAACAGCTATAGAAGAAGCGAGAGAAAAGGTAGCGAACTCCGTAAATGCACATCCCTCACAAGTTATTTTTACGTCGAGTGGAACTGAGTCCAACAATACAATTATTCATGGAATATCCCGATCTTACCCTGACAGCCATTTTGGCTTCAGCTCAATAGAGCATCCTTGTGTTAGTGAACCAATAAAATCCATAGAGTCAAGAGGCTTTAAAAACACACAGATACCGGTTGATAACAATGGCTTATTAAATGTCTCAGCTCTGAGCAATGAAGAACAAAAAAATATTACATTTTTATCAGTCATGATGGCTAATAATGAAACTGGTGTTATTCAAGATATGCCTGCCATTATAAAATGGGCAAAATCTCGTAATATTCAAACCCACACAGATGCTGTTCAAGCAATTGGTAAAATTAATGTAGATTTTGAAGGGTTGGGGGTTGATGCTATGACCATCTCTAGTCATAAAATCTATGGACCACAAGGCGCTGCAGCGCTTATCTTGAATAAGAAAATAGATCTATACCCACACTTAATGGGGGGTGGCCAAGAAAAAGGGTTACGGAGTGGAACTGAAAACATAGCAGCCATAGTAGGATTTGGTAAAGCATGTGAACGAGTTCAAAAAAATATTGTCATTATTAACAATGAGGTGAAAAAATATCGCCTTCTTCTTGAAAGAGAATTAAAAGGATTAGGCGCTGTTATTTTTGCGGAGCAAACTGAAAGGTTGGGTAATACAACCTTTTTTGCATTTAACAATATTGACGGGTCCACATTGCTAACAGCTTTGGATAGAAAAGGATATGCAATTGCAAGTGGTTCTGCATGTTCAAGTAATAGCTCGGATGCAAGTCACGTGTTATTAGCAATGGGGATTGAGCCAGAATTAGCTCAAGGCGCTTTAAGAGTAAGTTTAGGAATAAAAACTAAAAAGGATGAAGTTAAAGCCTTTTTAGAAGCTTTAAAGATGGAAGTAAATAGATTAAAACAACTCACTGCTATGGCAGCTTAAAAAGGTAAAAGAAAATTATGACAAATGAAACACAAGCAATGCCAATTTATATGGACTATTCTGCGACAACACCTGTTGATCCTAGAGTGGCTGAGAAGATGATTCCATTCATAACAGAAAGTTATGGTAATCCAGCTTCACGGAGCCACCCTTATGGCTGGACAGCGGAGAAAGCGGTTGAAAATGCAAGGAATGAAGTCGCAAAATTAGTTAATGCCGACCCTAGGGAGATTATTTGGACATCAGGAGCTACGGAATCAAATAATTTGGCTATCAAGGGAGCTAGCAACTTTTATTCCTCTAAGGGTAAGCATATTATTAGTGTTGCAACTGAGCATAAAGCAGTTATTGATGCTGTTAGGGAGATGGAGCGACTGGGTTATGAAACAACTTTTATTCAACCAGAACCTGATGGCCTTATAGATATTAAAAAATTCAAAGATGCAATTAGGCCTGATACAGTTCTTGCATCAGTAATGATGGTTAATAATGAGATTGGAGTGATTCAAGATATTGACGCACTTGGTAAAGCATGCAGGGCAGAAAAAATTATTTTTCATGTGGACGCAGCTCAAGCCACAGGTAAAGTAGAGATTGATTTAGAAAAATTACCTGTAGACCTCATGAGTTTTTCGGCTCATAAGACCTATGGACCTAAAGGTGTAGGTGCTTTGTATGTTAGGCGTAAACCTCGCATCAGAATTGAGGCGCAAATGCATGGCGGTGGACACGAAAGAGGAATGCGCTCAGGTACTTTAGCTACCCATCAAATTGTTGGTATGGGAGAAGCATTTAGAATTGCTAGAGAGGAAATGGAAACGGAAAATGCTCACATAAAAAAATTACAATTGCGTCTTTTGTCTGGGCTAACTGAGATTGAAGAAACATACGTAAATGGTGATATTGAAAAAAGGGTTCCACACAATCTCAATATTAGTTTTAATTATGTTGAAGGTGAGTCTCTTATTATGGCAATAAAAGGTATCGCAGTTTCAAGTGGTTCTGCTTGCACTTCAGCAAGTCTTGAGCCAAGTTATGTATTAAGGGCGCTGGGTAGATCAGACGAATTAGCCCATAGCTCAATAAGATTTTCAATTGGCCGCTTTACTAAAGAATCAGATATCGACTATGCAATTGAGCTTTTAAAAGAAAAAATAGGTAGACTTAGAGAGTTATCACCTCTCTGGGAGATGTTTCAAGATGGTGTAGATTTAGAAAAAGTAGAATGGGCAGAACATTAGAATTTTTAGGAGAAATTAATTATGGCTTATAGCGATAAGGTATTAGATCATTACGAGAACCCAAGAAATGTTGGCTCATTTGACAAAGAAGATCCAACAGTTGGAACAGGAATGGTCGGTGCACCTGCTTGTGGTGATGTTATGAAGCTACAAATTAAAGTAGGTGAGAATGGAATTATTGAAGATGCTAAATTTAAAACATATGGATGCGGCTCAGCTATAGCATCAAGTTCGTTGGTTACAGAAATGCTCAAAGGGCGAACTCTGGATGAAGCACAAGCTATCAAGAACACTTCGATAGTTGAAGAATTAGCATTGCCTCCAGTTAAAATTCATTGTTCAGTTTTAGCAGAAGATGCAATAAAAGCAGCCGTAGCTGACCTGCAAGATAAGAAAAAAATGAAGAGGAAGAATAAAAATGACGACAGCTGAATTAGAAATGCCCACCCCGATTAATTTTACTGATAACGCAGTAAAA
>Ga0209502_10001537_pt1 | contig 20695 bp, 18 predicted proteins | sample ArcticOcean_MG_C_10_FD_187442 | JGI IMG/M metagenome (GOLD analysis project Ga0209502, IMG submission 187442) | Marine microbial communities from western Arctic Ocean - ArcticOcean_MG_CB11_90 (SPAdes) (version 2) | ecosystem: Environmental > Aquatic > Marine > Oceanic | place: Arctic Ocean... | reverse complement strand
CAGGGATCACGAACGCAGGGATCACGAACGCAGGGATCACGAACGCAGGGATCACGAACGCAGGGATCACGAACGCAGGGATCACGAACGCAGGAGCGACGCAATGAGCCACAATTTTGAGACACAGACGGCGCAGCAGTGCCCGTTCATGCCGGTGTTCGGCCCGCCCGCGATTATGTTCGAACGGGGGAGTGGCACCGAGTTGTGGGACACCAACGGCAAGCGTTACCTCGACTTTCTTGCTGGGATCGCCGTGACGTCACTTGGCCATGCCAATCCGGTGGTTGCCGCAGCGATCTCGGAGCAGGCAAACCAGCTGCTTCACGTGTCGAACTTCTTCGCCAACCCGACAGCGACCGAGGCGGCACTCAAGGTCAACGCCTTACTCCGCGAAGCAACCGGCGACGATGGGCAACTGTTCTTCACGAACTCAGGCGCCGAGTCGAACGAATGCGCCATCAAGTTGGCCCGTAAGCACGGCGGCCGAGGTCGCCACACTGTCGTGAGCGCTCTCGGCAGCTTTCACGGTCGCACGCTGGCGTCGCTTGCTGCGACTGGTCAGCCAGCCAAGCACGAGCCGTTTCAACCGATGCCCGAAGGTTTCAAGCACGTGGCCTGGGGTGATCTTGATGCCATGCGAACAGCGGTCGATGGAACCGTTGCTGGTGTGCTGATCGAATCTGTGCAGGGCGAAGGCGGTGTCAACCCGGCAACGACCGAATATCTGCAGGGCATCCGCCAGATCTGCGACGAAACCGGTGCACTGCTGATGATCGACGAGATCCAGACCGGCTTCGCACGGACTGGCAAGTGGTTCGGCTTTGAGCACTCCGGTGTGCGTCCCGATGTCGTCACTCTGGCCAAGGCAATGGGCAACGGCATGCCGGTCGGAGCGTGCTGGGCGCGCACCGAAGTGGCAGCGGTCTTCGAGCCGGGCGACCATGGCAGCACCTATTCCGGCACGGCGATCGCGACCGCTGCCGTCAACGCGACGATCGACGAGATGCGGCGACTCGACGCTCCGACACTCGCTGCAACTTCTGGGGCGCGGCTCACTGCCAAGCTCGTTGACCTCGATGGCGTCGTTGGGGTTCGCGGCTTCGGCCTCATGCTCGGTGTCGAACTGGCGGATGGACTTGATGCCCGGGTGGCGTACACCGATCTGCTCGATGCAGGGCTGATCGTCAATGCAGTGAACCCCTCCACCATTCGGCTCATTCCGCCGCTCACCGTGAGTGACGCAGAAGTTGATGAGGCCGTTGCCTTGATCAACACCGCTCTCGTTGCACAGAGAGACGCATCGTGACCCGGCATCTGATTGACGTCGTTGACTTCAACGCCGCAGAGATCAACACCATTCTGGATCTGGCCGAGGCGCCGATCGGCGATCTCCACCAACCGCTTGCCGGCAAGGGTGCGGCACTGATTTTTGAGAAGCCCTCGGCACGGACCCGGCACTCCATGGAGATGGCCGTGGTGCAACTCGGTGGGCACCCGGTATTCACCCGAGGTGAAGAAGTTGGGTTCGACACTCGGGAGTCCGTCGAAGACGTTGCCCGGATCATGGAGGGCTTCCACTCCGTCATAGCCGCACGAGTTTTTAGCCACAGCACGGTCACTCGGCTTGCCGCCGTCTCGAGCGTGCCGGTTGTCAACATGTTGAGCGACCATTCGCATCCGCTGCAGGCATTTGCTGATGCGCTCACGATGCGTCAGAACCTCGGTGACCTCGCTGGCCAGACTGTCGCGTTCGTCGGCGACTACAACAACGTCGCTCGCTCACTCGCCGAGATTTCGGCACTTCTTCAGATGCACGTGCGTCTCGCGTCACCTCCAGGTTTCGAAGCCGACGACGCCGAGCTCGAACGGATTCTTCTCCTCGGGGCCGCATCGGTCGAGCAGGGAAGCCGCCCGATTGACATGGTCGTGGGAGCTAACGCCGTCCATACCGACACCTGGGTGTCGATGGGCGAAGAAGCCAACAAGGCCGAAAAGCTTCAAAAATTTGAAGGCTTCACGGTCGATGACACAATGATGGCTGCCGCAGGGGCCAACTCGATCTTCATGCACTGCCTGCCCGCGTATCGCGGTGTTGAAGTGTCGGCCGACGTGATCGACGGGCCCCGCTCGGTTGTGTTTCAGCAGGGCCACAACCGAATGCATGCCGCTCGAGGCGCACTCGCCTTTCTCCTGGGAGACAATGCATGACCACGAAGGTCCAACGCCAAACGCTGATCGCCCGATTGGTCGGCGACCACGAGGTCAGCAGCCAGCCTGAGCTCCTCGAATTGCTTGCCAGCGAGGGCATCGAAGCGACGCAGGCAACGGTGTCACGAGATCTCGAGGACATCGGCGCCGTCAAGGTGCGCGTGCCAGGCGGCAACACGCTGTACGCCATCCCGGAGTTCGCACCCGACCGGCTCGCGCCAGTCGAACATGTCCGCCGAGTGATGGGGGAGTGGGTGGCCGACGTCGCGGTGTCGGGCAACGTTGTTGTCTTGCGCACCCCGCCGGGTTGCGCCCATGTGGTTGCATCGGCGCTCGATCGCAGCCGGATTGAAGGGCTACTCGGCACCGTTGCTGGTGACGACACGCTGATGTGTATCTCGGCCATCGCGGATGGCACCCAACTTTGCAATGACCTGAAAGACCTCGCCGGCCTCGATTGAGGGCGCGCCGATCGAACGAAAAGACACTCATGGATCTCGATGACGAACACAAATTTGCGCGCGACGGCGAATTGCCCGCAAAGGCAAAGACCCTCTGGCACGGTCGTTTCACCGGCGGGCCCAGCGAATCGCTTCTGGCCTACACCGTCAGTCTTCCGTATGACCAGCGGATGTGGCCCGACGACATTGCGGGGTCGAAGGGCCATGTCCGTGGCCTCGCCCGCGTTGGACTGTTGACTGAAGAGGAACGCAACGAGATTCTGATGGCACTCGATCAAGTCGGTGTCGAGATGAAGGACGGCGGTTTTGAGTTCGTCGACAGCGATGAAGACATTCACACTGCGATCGAGCGTCGGGTCACCGAGATTGCCGGTTCGGCCGGCGGGAAGCTGCACACGGCACGCAGCCGAAACGATCAAGTCGCCACGGCGTTGCGGCTGTGGTGTAAACGCGAACTGAAAGACGTCGCCATTCGCCTCATCGAGATGCAAGAAGCACTGCTCGACCAGGCCCTTGAGGCCGGCGACGCCTACCTGCCTGGTTACACCCATCTTCAGCGCGCTCAACCCGTGCTGCTCTCGCATCACCTGATGGCGCACGGTTGGGCCCTCGGCCGTGATGTGAGCCGGCTCATCGACACCCTGAACCGTCTCGATGTGTCTCCGTTGGGTGCGGGAGCGCTCGCTGGGTCATCTCTGCCGATTGATCCGGTGGGCAATGCGGCTGACCTCGGTTTCGCCAAGGCGTTTGACAACAGCCTCGACGCAGTGAGCGACCGTGACTTCGTTGCCGAAGCCGTCTTCGATCTTGCCCTAATCGGTATCCATCTTTCCCGGATTGGCGAGGAGTGGGTGCTGTGGACCTCCGGCGAGTTTGGGTTCGCCAAGCTCGACGACGGGTACGCAACCGGCTCGTCGATGCTCCCGCAGAAGAAAAACCCCGACATTGCTGAATTGGCCCGAGGTAAAAGCGGCCGATTGATCGGCAATCTGACCGGCCTGCTCGCCACGTTGAAGGGTCTCCCCATGGCCTATAACCGAGATCTCCAGGAAGATAAGGAGCCGTTGTTCGATTCGGTGGAGCAGGTGACGCTGGCTGTCGCGGCGCTGACCGGCATGATCGCTACAGCGACCTTCAACGTCGATGTCATGGCTGCAGCCGCCGACGAAGAGACGATGGCAGCAACCGACCTCGCCGAATTTCTCGTTCGCGGTGGGATGCCATTCCGCGAAGCTCATGCCGTCGTGGGGGCACACGTGCAGGCGTGCCTTGCAGGCAAGGGCGGCCTGGCCGACCTCGTCGCGGCAGACCCGGTGCTGGGTCCAGAAGCAGCAGCCCTGGTGCGTCCCGGCGTTGGCGTCAAGATGCGGACATCCCGTGGCGGTGCTGGGCCGGCTGCTCGTGAAGAGCAGGTCGGGTCCTACCGAATGATGCTCGAGAACGAGATGAACGAAATTCGGTCCCTCGCCGGAGTCAACTGAGTCATTTTTAAGAGAGAGGGCGAGAGAGGGCGAGAGAGGGCGAGAGAGAGGGAGAGAGAGGGCGAGAGAGAGAGGGCGAGAGAGAGAGGGCGTCCCGACCGTTCGTGGCTCGAGGGGGAAGCTCCCATGGTCGCTTCTGGCCTGCGTCGGCAAGTTGCTGGATGTGCAGCTCGCGGGCATGCGGTGCACCGGGAGAATCGTTGAAACCGAGGCGTACATGCCTGATGGTCCGGAAAACCACACCTGCAATGGTCAGACGAACCGGAATGCGGTGATGTCCGGCCAGCCCGGCCATCTTTACGTCGATCTGAGCAAGAAATAGCAATCCTCAGACACGTAATAACTGGTGCTCGGCACGAAAGCCCACCACTTGTTAAAGTAGAGCGTCCCATGCAACTACTTATCAATCCACCAAAATCAAGGAGCCTGAAGTGCCAAAAGCTTACCTCGTTGCGATGATCACGATCAACGATATGGAAGGGATGGGCAGCTACATGGCAAACGTCCCTCAGACAGTGGCAGACCATGGCGGACGCTTCCTAGTCCGCCATATGGGAGAAAAGCTTCACGCTGAGGGTGATCCGAATCCCGTTACGGTCGTGATCGAATTCCCCGATGCTGACGCCGCGATGGCTTGGAAGACGTCCGACGCCTATCAGGCAATATTGCCCGGCAGGGTAGACAACTCCGAAGGGCCGTTAGTCGTCTGCGAAGGCGTTGGATAGCGCTTATTTCTGACCAATGAGGCGGCCCTTCTTCGTGGGGGGGGGCGTGACAACGGGATCCATCAGTGCGCCAACGCTGCCGAGCGCGAAGGCTCGGATCTTGGCGCCAGTCAGATGATTTTGATGAGCGGCGACGGCGCAGAGCAAGCAAAGACGCCCGTTGATCCGAGCGTTGGAATCAGCAAAGGTGCAGAGGCGCCGTGGCGATTTCTGAGTATCTCTCGATGAAGTCGGCGATTTTGTGGCGACCCTTGCGGCGAAGCCTCCACTTCCCGACGGAACGACGACGCGCACTACTTTGGGGCTCGTGAAAAGCTTCGCTGGAAAAATCGCTGTCGTCACTGGTGGAGGAACCGGGATGGGGCGTGAGCTCGTCGTGCAGCTTGCAGCGGCCGGTGCTCACGTCTCCATGTGTGACCTCTCTGAGGAACGCATGCAGGAAACTGCGACGCTCGCCCGCGCTGCGGCCCCGGCGTCAGACATCAGGATCAGCACGCATATCTGCGATGTCAGTGACGAAGCGGCGATGTACGTCTTTCGTGACGAGGTCCTCACAGCGCACGACACCGAACACATCAACTTGTTGTTCAACAACGCCGGCCTCAGCGGTGGCGGCAGCGTGGTGACCGACAGCCGAGAGTCCTGGGACCGTTGCTTCGACATTTGTTTTAACGGCGTCCGTTGGGGCGTCCTGGCGTTCCTTCCCGCTCTCATGAAGTCCGACGAGGGCCACATCGTCAACACGTCCAGCGTCAACGGATTTTGGGCGTCGATCGGCCCCGACCGGCCGCACACCGCCTACTCCGCAGCGAAGTTCGCCGTGAAAGGTTTCACCGAAGCTTTGATCACGGACATGCAGGTCAACGCTCCGCACGTGCTCGTCTCGGTCGTCATGCCCGGTCATATCGGCACGTCGATCGTTCAGAACTCGATGAACTTCGGGGCCCGGTCGCTCAGTGCTGAAGAAAAGGAACTGATGACGCTGGCCGACCAGATGTTCCAGGAGAACGCCCCGATGACTGCCGCCGCTGCAACCACGGTGATCCTCACCGATGTGCTTGCCGAGCGCTGGCGCATCCTTGTTGGCGACGACGCGTATGCGCTCGACAGTGCGGTGCGCGCTGATCCAGAGAACGCCTACGACGGCGCGATCTCAGAGATCCTTTTTCGCAACCTGAACGAGGCACGAGGCGCCCTGAATGGCGCCGCCGACTGAGCTCAGTCCGCTGCGCCGGGCATCCAATGCAGCCAGTATCCGTGGGGATGCGCTGATGCCAAGTGGCGCTGCGTCCGTTTGCCGTTGCGCCACGTCGCTATCGAGAGCACTGTGAGATCTGGGTCGTCGAAGTCGGCATCCCATGGCAGGCCCGGCGTGAGTGCGGGCGCCTCCGCGAACACCCACGACAGGTCGTGGTCCAATCCAAACCTGTCGAGCTCGGTGACGTACGCGCGCTGTTGATCGGCGTGCAGATAATTAAGCACCCAAGAGTTGGTGACCACGGGGTGGCCGCGTTGCGCCAAGCGCTCCAATGCGGGCACGACGGACGCGACGGCATCACCGGCGAGGATTTCGGGTGGCGCCGCTGCGGCAATGGCGAGTGCCGAGCGAAGCCGTTGAAACCGTGCTGTCTGGTCGGGCCAGACGCAAGCCTCGAGCCAGCGGGCAGCGCTGGGGTCAGTGACGTCGATGGGATGGAGATCAATTCCGCACCGCGAGGCAATCGGGGGGAGGGCCTCAGCGATTGGCCCGATTCCTCGAACGTCGACGTCGATCTGGACGCTCGATGCTGGACCGATGTCGGCAATCTTGTTCCCGTGAGTCCAATACGTGAAGTGATATCGGTCAAGAAAGAGGGTGAGCCCGGCGCTGGTGCCGACGTCGAGCAGCCCAAGTTCACCGAATTCGTTCGCGACCAGGGCGAGCGCTGGCAACAGCAGCCCGGTCCGGCCAACCTCGTTTGTCTGCACCGACCGGCTCGATAGCGTCGCCGTGATCGTTGGAGCGTGGTCATCGACGAACGCTGCGAACGTGGCGAGTAAAGCGGAGTCACTGGGGGAACGGTGGTGATCGGTCAGGTTTGGATACCACTGGGCAAGCGGGTGCGACGGATTTGCCAGGAGGAGATCGTGCACTGCAGCGAAGAGCAGTACAGGGAGGCGTTGCTCAGGTGGGGCGTGGAGCAGCAAACCGTGGAGCGCACGATCCCCGGCGATGCCTGCAGCAAGGGCGGCATACAGCGGCGCACGAGGTTCCATGGAAGCCGACGTCTCTCTGAACCGTCGGGCCAGTTCGGATTCGTCCCACGGGTCGCGCATCTCGCGAGAGTAACGTCGAGGACATATGTCTTCTCCAAGCCTGGTCGACGACGATCTGATCGCAGACCTCGAAGCTCGCAACCTCATCCACGATTCGACCGACAGGGAGTTTCTGCGGGCCGCAGTGACTGATGGGCCCGTCGGGATTTATTACGGCTGCGACCCCACGGCGGACAGCCTTCATGTGGGGAACCTGATCGGCCTGGTCGTACTGCGTCGCTTTCAAGACGCGGGCCATCGAGCCATTGCGCTTGCCGGTGGAGCGACAGGAATGGTGGGCGATCCCGGGGGCCGGTCCGAGGAACGCAACCTGCTTGACGAGGACACGCTCACCTACAACGTGACCAAAATCAAAGAGCAGCTCGCCCGAGTGGTCGACCTGACTGATGAGCAGCGGGGTGTGCTGGTTGACAACCGTGATTGGACTCGTGAGATTGGGGTGCTTGAGTTTCTCCGTGATGTCGGTAAGCACGTGACGGTCAACCAGATGCTCGCCCGTGAAAGTATCAAGGTACGAATCAACTCCGAGCACGGGATCTCGTTCACAGAGTTCAGCTACATGCTGCTCCAGGCGAATGATTACCTCTGGTTGCACGACAACCTCGACTGTTCCATTCAGATTGGTGGGTCCGACCAGTGGGGCAACATCATCTCTGGTGTCGATCTGATCCGTCGGAAGCGCCAAGCGCATGTGCACGCCTTCTCTTGGCCGCTACTCACTGCATCCGATGGGACCAAGCTGGGCAAGACCACTGGGGCCCGGGTGTGGCTCGATGCGACCAAGACGAGTCCGTACCAACTGCGCCAGTACTTCATGCAGACCGCCGACGCTGATGTTGAGACCCAGTTGCTGACGTTTTCGCTTCGCCCCGTCGCTGAGATCAAGGAACTCGCAGCTGCCCATGGGGTGGCTCCGCAGCTTCGATTGGGGCAGAAGGCACTCGCCGACGACATGGTGACGCTGATTCATGGCGCCGATGCTGCTGCGGCCGCGACGGAGGCAGCTGATTTGCTGTTCTCGAAGGACCCTGGGGCGGCGTCGGAAGCGGCATTCGAGACGTTGGCGGCCGAGATCCCGTTTAGCCAAATGACAGCAATGCAACTCGCCGAGGCTCCGAGTGCGCTCGTCGCGATGAATCTTGCGACATCAAACGGTGACGCCCGTCGCACCCTGGCTCAAAAGTCGTACTACGTCAACGGTGTGCAGTTGGATGAGAAAGCCGAGCTCAGCACCCATAAACTTGTTCACGGGAAGTACCTGTTGGTACGCAAGGGCAAGAAGTCGCACCACCTCGTCGAACAAGTTCTTTAAGGCGAGGTTGTGCGAACCCTTCGACGGTTATAGCTTAGCTCTTCGCTCCACGGAGGCAGTAGCCACCCGGAAGAGCACGGCACCAACGCTGAGCCATCGCTGCAAAGCATGGCGACGGTGAGTGCCTCGAGCTTTTAGCTCCTTGAAAACAGAAGAGAAGACAGAATGCCAGTGCGGGCAGAACTGCGGTCACTTTCGGGTGGTTGTTGGATCTGCCCAGTCAATTTCGGTGTCACCGTCCCTGGTGGCACCAAACACGGATACCGGCCTGTCGTCACGATTGATTCGTTTTTTGCGTTGATTTCAATACGGTGGGCTAACACAGCAAGGACGCAGCGGACTCGAGAGCCTTCCCGGCTCGTTTCTTCGGAACGATATGTTGCGCTCTTCTGACTTAACGCTTTGGCTTGGTCGATCACTTTGGTGGTTGGTTGGGTTGGGCATATTTTTGTTGGAGAGTTTGATCCTGGCTCAGGATGAACGCTGGCGGCACGCTTAACACATGCAAGTCGAACGAGGTCCATGGAGCTTGCTCCGGAAGACTTAGTGGCGAACGGGTGCGTAACACGTGAGAAATCTGCCCCGGACTTCGGAATAACAGTTGGAAACGACTGCTAATACCGGATGCCTTCATTTGACCGCATGGTTGTTTGAAGAAAGATTTATCGGTTTGGGAGGATCTCGCGGCCTATCAGCTTGTTGGAGAGGTAACGGCTCACCAAGGCTTCGACGGGTAGCTGGTCTGAGAGGATGATCAGCCACACTGGAACTGAGACACGGTCCAGACTCCTACGGGAGGCAGCAGTGGGGAATCTTGCACAATGGGCGCAAGCCTGATGCAGCGATGCCGCGTGCGGGAAGAAGGCCTTAGGGTTGTAAACCGCTTTCAGGAGGGAAGAAAATGACGGTACCTCCAGAAGAAGGTGCGGCCAACTACGTGCCAGCAGCCGCGGTGACACGTAGGCACCAAGCGTTATCCGGATTTATTGGGCGTAAAGAGCTCGTAGGCGGTTTGGTAAGTCGGGTGTGAAAACTCTGGGCTCAACCCAGAGAGGCCACTCGATACTGCTATGACTAGAGTACGGTAGGGGAGCGGGGAATTCCTGGTGTAGCGGTGAAATGCGCAGATATCAGGAGGAACACCAGCGGCGAAGGCGCCGCTCTGGGCCGTAACTGACGCTGAGGAGCGAAAGCATGGGTAGCAAACAGGATTAGATACCCTGGTAGTCCATGCCGTAAACGTTGGGCACTAGGTGTGGGTCTCAACCAACGAGATCCGCGCCGTCGCTAACGCATTAAGTGCCCCGCCTGGGGAGTACGGTCGCAAGACTAAAACTCAAAGGAATTGACGGGGGCCCGCACAAGCAGCGGAGCGTGTTGCTTAATTCGATGCAACGCGAAGAACCTTACCTGGGTTTGACATGTACCGAAAAGCTCTAGAGATAGGGTGTCCTTCGGGGCGGTACACAGGTGGTGCATGGCTGTCGTCAGCTCGTGTCGTGAGATGTTGGGTTAAGTCCCGCAACGAGCGCAACCCTTATCCTATGTTGCCAGCACGTTATGGTGGGGACTCGTAGGAGACTGCCGGGGTCAACTCGGAGGAAGGTGGGGATGACGTCAAGTCATCATGCCCCTTATGCCCAGGGCTGCAAACACGCTACAATGGCCGGTACAGAGGGCTGCGAACCCGCGAGGGTAAGCGAATCCCACAAAGCCGGTCTCAGTTCGGATTGGAGTCTGCAACTCGACTCCATGAAGCCGGAGTTGCTAGTAATCCTGGATCAGCACGCCAGGGTGAATACGTTCCCGGGCCTTGTACACACCGCCCGTCACACCACGAAAGTCGGCAACACCCGAAGCCGGTGGCCCAACCCCTCGGGGAGGGAGCCGTCGAAGGTGGGGTCGGTGATTGGGGTGAAGTCGTAACAAGGTAGCCGTACCGGAAGGTGCGGCTGGATCACCTCCTTTCTAAGGAGTGCTTCATCAATCGATCAGAGACATTTGTTCTCTGCGGTTGCATGACACACCTGTTGGTGCACTGGCACGTCTGTCTGAGTAGCGCACATTGGTTGCAGGGATTCGGTCCCTCCTGGTGTAGCGGGTTCAGGCGAACATCGTCTTCTCTTCTGTTTTGAGGGAGCTTTTGCTTCTTCATGCCGCAATGTTGAGCTTTGCTCGTGGTCACCCTTTCCGGTGGCGTTTCACGAAATGAGTTCCGTTGTCAGGTAGCCCTTTGAGAACTGCAGAGCAAGCACGAGCATCTTCGAGATGGCCGCCCTTTAGGGGGTCGTCATCTCAATTATGATAGATAACAAGTTTTTCCAAGCTAATAAGAGCCAACGGTGAATGCCTTGGCGCCAAGAACCGATGAAGGACGTGAGTGACTGCGAAAAGCTCCGGGGAGCCGTCTACTAGGCATTGATCCGGAGATGTCCGAATGGGGAAACCCACCACTCGTTATGGAGTGTGTACCGCCGCCTGAACACATAGGGCGGTTGGAGGGAACCGGGGGAATTGAAACATCTCAGTACCCCGAGGAAAGGAAAGCAACCGCGACACCCTGAGTAGCGGCGAGCGAAATGGGTTGAGTCTAAACCGTGCCAGTGTCAAGCCTGAAGGCGTTGCTGGTGCGGGGTCGTGGGACCACGAGATAGAGCTTCAGATCTATCACAAGTTACAAGTGCTATATAGGAGAACTGATCAGGAAAGTCAGGCCGAAGTGGGTAACAGCCCCGTATCCGAAATGTATGTACTACTTGCGTGTCATCCCAAGTAACGCCGGAACCGTGAAAGCCGGCGTGAATCTGTGGGGACCACCCCATAAGACTAAGTATTCCTTGGCGACCGATAGTGAACCAGTACCGTGAGGGAAAGGTGAAAAGTACCCCGGGAGGGGAGTGAAATAGTACCTGAAACCGTTGGTTTACAAACAGTCAGAGCGTCGTCACACTTTGGTGTGGCCGCGATGGCGTGCCTTTTGAAGAATGAGCCTGCGAGTTACGGTGTGTGGCAAGGTTAACCAGTGATGGGTAGCCGGAGCGAAAGCGAGTCTGAATAGGGCGTAGAGTCGCATGCTGTAGACCCGAAGCCAAGTGATCTATCCATGGCCAGGTTGAAGCGGAGGTAAGACTCCGTGGAGGACCGAACCCACGTAGGTTAAAAACTGCAGGGATGAGCTGTGGATAGGGGTGAAAGGCTAATCAAACTTGGCAATAGCTGGTTCTCCTCGAAATGCATTTAGGTGCAGCGTCGTGTGTTCAGTCTCGGAGGTAGAGCACTGATTAGGTTAGGGGGCCCACAAGCTTACCAACCCTAGTCAAACTCCGAATGCCGAGACTCCAGAGCACGGCAGTGAGACCACGAGGGATGAGCTTCGTTGGTCGAAAGGGAAACAGCCCAGATCATCAGCTAAGGCCCCTAATTCTGTACTAAGTGGTAAACGATGTGGGATTGCATAGACAGCCAGGAGGTTGGCTTAGAAGCAGCCACCCTTGAAAGAGTGCGTAATAGCTCACTGGTCGAGTGATCCTGCGCGGACAATGTAACGGGGCTCAAGTACAGAGCCGAAGCTATGGGCTTCCAATTTATTGGGAGCGGTAGAGGAGCGTCGATAGGGCTGTGAAGCGGATCCGTGAGGGTTCGTGGAGCGCTATCGAGTGAGAATGCAGGCATGAGTAACGAGAGAGGGGTGAGAAACCCCTCCGCCGAAAGCCCAAGGGTTCCTGGGGAAGGCTAATCCCCCCAGGGTGAGTCGGGAGCTAAGGCGAGGCCGAAAGGCGTAGTCGATGCACAACTGGTTGATATTCCAGTACCTCCATGCCCGCGCCAAGTCCAATAGTTGCAACGTTGGGGCTGTTCATCTTTATGTTGAGCGATCTGACTGAGCGTCTGGCGGATAATTGACGGGGGACGCAGGAAGATAAGTGAACCCGGGCGATGGTAGTCCCGGGGTAAGCGTGTAGGCGGTTCCCGATGAGAGTTGGGAGCGTTAACGCTGAGACGTGATGCCGAGCGACATACTGCGAAGTCACTGATTCTATGCTGCCAAGAAAAGCCCAGCAATGAGTTGGCATGGAGCCCGTACCCCAAACCGACACAGGTGGGCGGGTAGAGAATACTAAGGCGAGCGGGAGAACTATGGTTAAGGAACTCGGCAAATTACCTCCGTAACTTCGGAAGAAGGAGGACCTGCTTTGGTGATGAGATTTACTCTCTGAGCTGAGGTGGGTGGCACAGACCAGGGGGTAGCGACTGTTTACCAAAAACACAGCAGGGTGCGAAGCCGTAAGGCGATGTATACCCTGTGACGCCTGCCCAATGCTTGAAGGTCACGGGGAACGGTTAGTTCTTTATTGAGCGAAGCTGTGAACCTAAGCCCAAGTGAATGGCGGCCGTAACTATAACGGTCCTAAGGTAGCGAAATTCCTTGTCGGGTAAGTTCCGACCTGCACGAATGGCGTAACGACTTCCCCACTGTCTCAACCATAGACCCGGTGAAATTGAAGTACGAGTAAAGATGCTCGTTAGCTGCGGAAGGACGGAAAGACCCCGTGGACCTTTACTATAACTTGGTATTGAGTTTTGAATTGCGTTGTGTAGGATAGGTGGGAGACTGGGAAGCATTAGCGCTAGCTAGTGTGGAGTCATTGTTGAAATACCACCCTGCGTAAGTTGAAGCTCTAACCTCGGCCCGTTATCCGGGTCAGGGACAGTGCCAGGCGGGTAGTTTGACTGGGGCGGTCGCCTCCTAAAGAGTAACGGAGGCGCCCAAAGGTTCCCTCAGGCTGGTTGGCAATCAGCCGTCGAGTGCAATGACACAAGGGAGCTTGACTGCGAGACTTACAAGTCGAGCAGGTACGAAAGTAGGGCATAGTGACCCGGCCATCACGTGTGGAAGTGTGGTCGCTCAACGGATAAAAGGTACCCCGGGGATAACAGGCTAATCTTCCCCAAGAGTCCATATCGACGGGAAGGTTTGGCACCTCGATGTCGGCTCATCGCATCCTGGGGCTGAAGCAGGTCCCAAGGGTTGGGCTGTTCGCCCATTAAAGCGGTACGCGAGCTGGGTTCAGAACGTCGTGAGACAGTTCGGTCCCTATCCTCCGCAGCCGAAGCTATTTTGACAACTGCTATCCTTAGTACGAGAGGACCGGGATGGACGTAGCTCTAGTGTGACTGTTGTTTCGCCAGAAGCATCGCAGTTTTGCCACCTACGGAAGGGATAACCGCTGAAAGCATCTAAGTGGGAAACCCGGTTGAAGATGAGAATAGCCATGCGGTTAACGCAGTAAGGCCCGTGACGAGACCATCACGTTGATAGGCCGGAAGTGTAAGCGTAGTAATACGCTCAGCTGACCGGTACTAATCGGCCGAGGGCTTGGTTAAACAGCTCGTGCTTGCTCTGGAGTCCTTAGGGGAATACCCTAAGTTGACAACATATTTGGGTGACCATAGCGACAGGGTCACACCCGTTCCCATTCCGAACACGGAAGTTAAGCCTGTCAGCGCCGATGGTACTTGGGGAGAGATCCCCTGGGAGAGTAGGACGTCGCCCGATTACTCAAAAAACGCACCATCCGGATTTTGCCGGTGGTGCGTTTTTTACGTTTTCACCCCAGCACCAGCACCAGCACCGAGTGGTGCGCGGTTGTGAGACGAGACTGTCCCTGCGGGCCAGCCTCGATTCACAAAACGCTTCGAGACCGGTCCGGGCGGACCCAGCGTGCTGCTTGCCCTCTGAAGTTCTTGCATTTTCATGAAGGAGTGTGAGGGGTTCGGGCTGGATGCGGCCTGTGTGACGTGGTGCGGCTACAAGACGCTTTGGTGAGTGGTGGCGTAGCATTGATGGCCATGCCTGGCGACCGCTCATCTTCATCTCCGCGCCGCGACGATCGACCAAGCGGTGGCGGCCGTGATGGCCGTCCTGGTGGTGGACGACCAGGAGGGCCTGCGGGTCGAGGCCGTGACAGCGGCGGCCGTTCCGACGGCCGGCGCGACGGCCGCGGTGGCGGTCGCGATGAACGGCGAGGCGGTACCGGCGGTCGTGATGATCGCTTCAAGAAAGACCGTCCACCACTGACCGAAGCCGATCGGCGTTCGATGGACGTCAAGCGACGGCGCGGTCCGAAGCCGGAACCCGATCGCGAGGCCGACAAGGAACGCGAGCGTGTCAAGATTGAGGCTCGAACGACCGAAGAGTGGGTCGACCAGGGCTCTGTTCGCGATTCGGGACGTGGGTCTGGGGCGCGAGCTTCGGCCGAGCCGAGCTCACGCCGGGAAGTCGGCGAACTGGATCCTGAGATCGCGGCGCAACTGAATGATGCACTCGGTGCACAACGTGGTGCCAGGTTGGCAGAACGGCTTGCCCAGGCCAGCGAGGCACTGGATCGTGAGCGCTTTGACGAGGCCAAGCGGATAGCGGTCGCGATTGCGAAAGAAGCGCCGACGATTGCAACTGCGCACGAAGTCGCCGGACTGGCCAACTACCGACTCGGCCGGTACAAGCCTGCTGCGGCGTCACTCGAAATTGCGAATGATCTGCACGAGAACCCGGAAACTCTGCCGGTCCTTGCCGATTGCTATCGAGCCCTCGAACGCTGGTCGGCGGTCGAACGCGTCTGGTTGCAAATTCGCGAGTCGTCTCCGGCTCACCACATCCTCGCCGAAGGTCGGATCGTGGCTGCAGGTGCCTTAGCTGACCGGGGCAACCTGGCTGCGGCAATCGAGATGATGCTGCCAGCAACGAAGAACACCAAGACGGTCAAGGATCATCATCTCCGTCAGTGGTACGTGCTTGCTGACTTCTATGACCGCATCGGGGACCCGCTCAAGGCCCGGCGTTGGTTTGGGACGATTGCCGAAATCGACCGCGACTACTACGACATCCAGACGCGCCTCCGCCACATCGGCCGCTGAGCCGGGTGACCTGCCCGCAAGGCAGGTTCGCGCCGGTGGCCGGTGAACGGTACGATCGGATCTGATGGGGAGTTTGCATTTTCGGGCCGGAACCGTTGCCGTGGTGCGAGATTCGCACGGCAGAGTTCTTGCCTTCGAGCGTTCAGACCGCAGAGGCCAGTGGCAACTTCCCCAAGGCGGGATCGACGCGGGCGAGAGCCCCGTTGAAGGCGTGTGGCGCGAACTCCGTGAAGAAACTGGGCTGACTGCCGACGAGGTACACCTCGTTGATGAGTATCCCGAGTGGACTGCCTACGAGTGGCCTGAGGGCGTGAAGCAGCGCGGCCAACGGCTGGGTCAGGCGCAACGTTGGTTCTTCTTCCAGATCAATGACGACAGGACTGCACCGACGGCGGATGGTGTTGAGTTCGTTGATTGGAAATGGGTTGAGGTCGACTGGTTGATCGAGCAGGTTGTCGACTTTCGTCTGGCGTCCTATCAGCGGGTGCTCGGGTCATTGTGAGTGACAACCTGTTTGCTGCAGCTGCGGAGGAGACTCGGCGGGCTCGCGCTCCGCTCGCGGCGCGGCTCCGGCCGAGGACTCTCGACGATGTCGTTGGGCAGGAACATCTGGTCGGCCCGGGAAGACCGCTTCGACTGCTTGTCGAAAGTGACCGGTTGAGCTCAGCGCTTCTCTGGGGCCCACCGGGAACGGGAAAGACAACGCTTGCCCTCGCAGTTGCAGGGTCGACCGAGCGTGCGTTCGAACAGATGTCTGCTGTGACCGCAGGGGTCAAAGACGTCCGCGAGACGATTGAACGGGCGAAGCAACGGCTCGGTGAGCGCGGGCAGGGCACGATCCTGTTTCTCGACGAGATCCATCGCTTCTCCAAATCGCAACAGGACGCTCTGCTGCCAGCGGTCGAAGACGGCACGCTGACCTTGATTGGTGCGACGACAGAAAACCCGTTCTTCGAGGTGAATGCGCCGCTGCGTAGCCGTTCGACCCTGTTTCGCCTCGAGCCGCTCGATCGAAACGCCATCGAACAACTCGTTGCGCGTGGACTGCAAGCCGAGGCGGTCACTGCTGACCCCAAAGCCACACAGTTGCTGGTCGATCGGTCCGGCGGCGACGGTCGCCAGGTGCTCACGTCGCTCGACGTCGCATGTGCATTGTCGAACTACACCCACGTCGAACTTGAACATGTCGAAGCAGCGCTCGGAACGAGTGCGCTTCGTTATGGACAAGACGACCATTATGACGTCGTCAGCGCGTTCATCAAGTCGATGCGGGGGAGCGATCCCGACGCCTCTGTGTACTGGCTGGCGCGGATGCTCGAAGCCGGCGAAGACGCACGGTTCATCGCCCGCCGTATGGTGATCTTCGCGAGCGAAGACGTCGGTCTCGCCGACAGTCGCGGTCTCGAGGTTGCCGTTGCCGCTGCGCACGCACTTGATCGGGTCGGGCTCCCCGAAGCCCAACTCAACCTGGCACAGGCAGCGATCTATCTGGCAACGGCTCCCAAGAGCAACCGGGCAGCGTTAGCGATCTGGAATGCACGGGCAGCGGTCAAAGACGGAGCAATCGGCGAGGTGCCGGCGCATCTTCGAGATGGCCATTATCAGGGCGCAGCCGAACTCGGTCACGGTGCTGGCTACCGCTATCCTCATGACTATCCGAAGGGATGGGTCGACCAGCAGTATTTGCCCGAGTCGCTGGCCGGCCGCCACTGGTATGAGCCGAGCGAGCACGGCGACGAGGGAAACATAGCAATGCGCACGAACCAACAGTCAAAGGATCAGCAATGACGCCCGGCGAACTCGTACTTATCGTCTTGGCGGTGTTGATGATTCTCGGCTTCACCGCCTTGATCGTCGTGCTGCTCCGTGTGCTGGACACGCTCCGCTCTTTGCGGAGCGAAGTGACCGGTCTGCGTGACGAAACTCGTCCGCTGCTCGCTGACCTTCGGCACACCACAAACGAAGCACGGTCGACGGTCGACGAAGCGCGACACGACCTCGAACGGTTCGACAAGGTTCTTGGTTCGGCAGAAGCCATTGGTGATGCGATCGGCGGTCGGGTCACCAAGACGGCATTCTCGTCGCCGGCCATCAAGGCTGCAGGTTTCGCCAAGGGCACATCCCGTGTGTGGTCGAGGCTTCGTGGCGGGCCGGTACAGCGTTCGATTTCTCCGATCGATCCAAATGTTATCGACGTCCGAAACCGAGCCGGTATTGAGCCGGAGCAACGCAGGAGGAAACGGGCATGATGAAGCGAGTCACCTGGTTTGCCGGAGGGTTGGCCGCCGGCATTGCTGGCGCCGGATACGCCAAGAAGAAAGTCAAGGAAGCCGCCACAAACGTCGCGCCTGTTCAAGTGGTGAAGTCCGCAGTCTCGAAGGCGCGAGCGAAGGGTCGAGACGTTGCTGACGCAGTCCGTGAGGGCCGGGTCGTGGCGTCGCAGCACGAAGACGAGTTGCGAGCAAAGCGTGAGGGTCGCCTTGAGTCGCTCGAAGATCACGTCGAACCTGGCGACAAGGTGTTCGTCGACGGCGAAGCGGTCGACAGCGGCCGCGTGATCGTGATGCGTCAGCTTCGGGACTGACGGTGTCACTCAACGAGATCTACGCAGGCCACGACGTCGACCTCGTCGAGGTAGTGGCCCGACTCCGTGGCGTCATTCGGCCCGATCAGGTTCGCGATGGCGCGACCGAAACACATTTGTATCGCCACGATGCATCGACCATGGCTAATAAGGCGGGCATTGTTTGCTTCGCCGAGTCGACCGCTGACGTTCAGGCGATTGTCCAGATTGCAGCCGAGTTCGAGGTGCCGTTCATGGCACGTGGCTCGGGCACCGGGCTTGCGGGAGGCGCAGTTCCGCCTCCCGGAGCGATCGTCATCTCGACGACGAAGATGAATAAGATCCTCTCGGTTGATCCGGTGAGTCGGATGGCGTGGGTCGAACCTGGCGTCTTGAACCTCGACCTGTCGAAGCAGATTGCTCACCTCGGCGTGCACTTTGCACCCGATCCGAGTAGCCAGCAGACATGTTCGATTGGCGGCAACGTCGCGAACAACTCGGGTGGGCCACACTGCCTCGCCGACGGTGTCACCAACGCCCATATCCACGGGATGGAAGTCGTGCTGCCCGACGGCTCGATAACCGTTCTTGGCGGCGAAGAGCCTGAGCCCGATGGCTTCGACTTGCGCGGCGTCTTCGTTGGTAGCGAGGGCATGTTTGGCGTGGCTACCAAGATCTGCGTTCGTCTTATGCAAAACGCTCCCGACGTGGCGACCATGCTCATGGACTTCGCTTCGGTGTCAGACGGCGCCGATCTGGTCAGCGACATCATCGCTGCGGGGATCGTGCCGGCCGCTGTTGAAATGATGGATCAGCTCTGCCTGGTCGCTGTCGAGGCGTTCATCCACGCCGGCTTGCCGGTCGACCAGGCAGCGGCGCTCTTGATTGAGGTCGTTGGACCAACCGGTGGCGTAGCTGCTGACGTGGCGCGAATTTCTGAACTCGCCACAGCCAGAAACGTGGGCGGTGTGCGGGTTGCGGCGGATGACGCCGAACGGGCACTGCTCTGGAAGGGCCGCAAGTCAGCGTTCGGTGCAATCGCGAACATCAAGCCCGATTACTACCTGCATGACACTGTGGTGCCACGGAACAAGTTGTCCGGCGTGCTCGACCAGATCTACGCGATTGTCGAAGAGCACGATCTGCAAGTGCTCAACGTGTTCCACGCCGGTGATGGCAATCTGCACCCGCTGCTGCTGTTCGATGGCAAAGAACCAGGCGTCTATGAACGTGTCCATGCAGCCGGCAGAGCAATCGTTAAAGCATCCGTCGATGCTGGTGGGGTGCTGAGCGGTGAGCATGGCATCGGCCTCGAAAAGCGTGATCTGATGCCGCTGATGTTTTCCGAAACGGATCTGTCAGCGCAGGCCGACCTCCGCCGAGCGTTCGACCCGCAGATGCTGTCGAACCCCGACAAGGTCTTGCCGAGCCCGGCAACGTGCGGCGAAGTTCACCGAGCCCCGGAGGGTGCATGGATCTGACCGTCGACGAGTTTGCTGCGAACGTCGGGAGTACCGACCCGGTCGCGGTTGCCGGCCTGGGAACACGAGCAACGCCATCTGGCAACGTTCGCGTCGTCAAGGCTCCCGTCGGGATCGACTGGATTCAGCCGGCTGAGATGACGATCCAGTGCGGTGCTGGCACACCAGTCGACGACATTGCCGAGGCCCTCGCCGAGTACGGACAGCAGATTCCTTTCCCTCGCGGAGGCACCATCGGTGGCGCGCTTGCTGTTGGCCACAGCGGTATCCGCCGACTGGCTTACGGAGCGATGCGCGATGCTCTGCTCCAGACGCACTACGTCGGGTCGACCGGCAAGGTGGTCAAGGCGGGTGGGCCGACCGTCAAGAACGTTAGTGGCTTCGACCTGTGCCGCCTGATGGTCGGCTCGCGCGGAACGCTCGGCTTTCTGGGGGACGTGATTTTACGGACGCGTCCGATTTCTGCCCACGAGCAATGGTTCACATCGGATCGTGATCCCTGGGAACTCCTCACCGGTCTGTTTAGGCCGACCTCGGTGCTGTGGGATGGTGCAGCCACCTGGGTGCTACTCGAAGGTCATGAGGGTGATGTCGCTGAAATGGCTGAGACGTTTGGTCTGAGTGCCGTCGACCGAGCACCAGAGCTGCCCTCGGGTGGCCGCTGGTCGATGCCGCCGTCGGAGCTGGAGGCGCTGCGCGTCGCACCGGCTGGCTCGTTTGTGGCCGAGATCGGTGTCGGAGTCGTCCATCACACCCGGCCGCGGCCGTTGCGGCAAGCCGACCCGGTGCAGGCGCAACTCCATGCCCGGATCAAGGGCGAGTTCGACCCCACGGGTCGGTTCAATCCGGATGTCGACGTGTTGACGGTGATCTGACCGGGCATGCGTCCGTTCGTCGATCGGCCGATCACTGATATCGGGGCTGCGGGCGAACTCGCCGTGCTGGCTGCGGCACATTGGGAGCTTCCTGAACCTGTACTACTGCGAGCGGGCATGAACGCGATCTACCGGTCGGGTGACGTGGTGCTGCGCATCAGTGAACCGAGCGCACCGGCGCGTGCCTCATTGGCACTTGCCGAGCGGCTACTCGCAACTGGGCTTCGGGCCACGCGGCCGGTCAGAACAGACACGTACGGCTCGGCCGGACTGCACGCGACAGCTTGGGAGTACATCGAGCCGACGAGTGAACCCATTGACTGGCCCAGCGTTGGTGCGATGGTTCGACTGGTGCATA
>Ga0209502_10001536_pt1 | contig 20703 bp, 18 predicted proteins | sample ArcticOcean_MG_C_10_FD_187442 | JGI IMG/M metagenome (GOLD analysis project Ga0209502, IMG submission 187442) | Marine microbial communities from western Arctic Ocean - ArcticOcean_MG_CB11_90 (SPAdes) (version 2) | ecosystem: Environmental > Aquatic > Marine > Oceanic | place: Arctic Ocean... | reverse complement strand
CAAACCCTTTTTTTAACTTACTTCCATCGGCTTTAAGCCCTATCGCCTGGCCAATAAAAATACCTATTATTGAAATAGATGAAAATTTTATTAAAAACCACCAGTCTATAAAGTGGTTTTCTATATCCCCAATGAAACCAAAAAGTGATTTGATAGAAATTATTACCAAAGAAGTCGCTATGGCCTTTTTCATATCTAATTTACTAAAAAGCACTAATACAGGAATAATAATAAATCCTCCACCAGCGCCAACTAACCCAGTAATAAAGCCTACTACAGTCCCCTCAGTTAAAATTAATACTTTACTATACTTATAAACCCTTCTTTCTTTAGCATCATTATCTTTTCTTTTTCTAATCATTGCTATTCCAGCGAAGTATATTAAGAGTGCAAAAAATAACATTAAAAATTTCTCTTTAGTTATTATCAGTTCTCCAATTGAAATTATTTCATCTGGAATTAACTCTATCACATACCTTCTAGTTAGGTAAACAGAAACTGCTGCAGAAAAAGAAAAGTAAATAACAGTATTTAGGTGAATTAATTTTAGTTTAATATTTTTAATGGAACCAATAAAGGAAGTTAGTCCAACAGTAAATAAAGAATAAGCTGTTGCAATAACAGGATTGATTCCGAATAAATAAACAAATATTGGAAGGGAAAGTATAGATCCACCGCTACCAATCAGCCCCAATGTTATTCCAACAAAAAGTGCACCTATATAGCCTAAAATTATATTTAAATCCATTTATTTCTGAATTAAAATTATGTTAATATAAATTTCAAAACGATAATTTTAAATATCTTTAACAAATCTATAATTATATATTTAATGAGATATAAATTTTTATTTTTATTTTTTGTTTTGTACTGTTATTTATCTTATTCACAGCAAGATAGTTCGGTGAAAACATTAATAATTAAATCTCTTGAGGATAATGAAATCCCGTTAAATACATTTCCTGTAAAAGTACCTTTAGTTAGGGGCTTAACTAATAAACTAATAATTCCTTTTTTTAATTATAATTTAAGTAATGCTCTTAAAAAACCTGATTTAGATATTACTAACAAAACAGATTTGGTATCACCTACTTGGGATATAAAGCAGACCTTCAAAGAAGGAAATACTACGTCTTCAAAGTTTAGAAAAGATTTTTATTTAGGCGAGTTAGAAACAGAATCGAAGTACATTATAATAAAATGTAGAGATCATGAATATGTTGATGGCGATAGAATTAAATTAATGTTAAATAATATTGTTATACATCCAAATATAACTTTAACAGCAAGTTATTATACAATAGACATTGATTTAATGGAAGGTTATAATAATATAGAGTTTCTAGCCTTAAACGAAGGAGAGTCTAGTCCTAATACAGCTCAATTGAGTGTTTTTGATGAAAATGGCAATAATTTATCTAACAATAAATGGTTAATAATGACTGGTTATAAGGCGAAACTTGTAGTTTTTAAGAAATAAAAATATTAACTATTTAGCATAACTGGCATAACTAGCATAGTTATACTTTCACCATCCACATTTCCGCTAGTTGGTTTTAAGATACCTGCTCTATTTGGTAAGCTCATTTCAAGTTTAATTTCAGAGGATTCTAAATTATTTAACATTTCTAATAAAAATCTAGAGTTAAATCCTATTTGTATATCATCACCTTGGTAATCACAAGTCAATCTCTCTTCTGCTTTATTACTAAAATCTAGATCTTCAGCAGAAATATTTAATTCAGCACCTGCTGCTTTTAGTCTTATTTGATGAGTTGTTTTGTTAGAGAAAATAGAAACTCTTTTTACAGAATTCAAAAATTGAATTCTGTCAATAGTTAATACGTTTGGATTTTCTTTTGGAATTACAGCTTCATAATTAGGATAGTTGCCGTCAATTAATCTACATATTATAAGACTATCGTTAAGTATGAACTTAGCGTTAGAGTCATTGTATTCGACCTCAATTTCTTGATCATTATCGTTTAGTATAGTTTTAAGCAAATTAAGTGGTTTTTTTGGCATAATAAACTCCGCAGTTTCAGATGCTGTAAAGTCACTCCTAGTGTACTTAACAAGTTTATGTGCATCAGTAGCTACAAAAGTTAAGTTATTGTTAGATAATTGAAAAAACACTCCGCTCATCACTGGTCTCAGGTCGTCATTACCTGCTGCAAATAATGTGTTATTTATTGCCTTTAGTAAAACTTCGCTAGATATTTTTGTTGAAGATGGATTGTCTAACTGAATAGTCTTAGGAAATTGTTCACCGTCAGAATAAGCTAAAGCATATTTACCATGGTTTGAATTAATCTCAATTATATGGTTTTCAAGGACAACAAAAGTTAAAGGTTGCTCAGGAAAAGTTTTTAATGTATCTAAAAGAAGTTTTGATGGGATAGCTAAAGTTCCTTTACTATTACTGTCAACTTCTATAGTTGTGCTCATTGTGGTTTCTAGGTCACTTGCAGTAATACTCAAATTAGAGTTATCTAATTCAAATAGAAAATGATCAAGAACAGGGATTGTATTGGAAGAGTTAATAACTCCACCAACAATTTGTAATTTTTTAAGTAATGCTATGCTTGAAACAATAAATTTCATATTTGGAAATTTAGATTTATAACTACAAATATATTGTAAACAGACAAATAAAGGAAAGAAACTTATTAACAGTTTTTTTTGTAAACTATTTAAAGTTTATGGTTACACTGTCTAAAATATTTAGCCCCATTAAAGAAGCTGCAGTACCAAAATTTACAGGGTTGCTTTTGTAAATTGCAATTTCTAAATTTAAACTTGAATTGAAAATAGCTAAAGCTTGACCATCATTATTTCTTCTATTTTCATCAATACTAAAATTCACTATATCACTATATTTACTATGTATTTTTTTGAATTTATAATTCCTTACAGATATTTCAAAATCTCTTGACTTAGATATTTCTCTAAAAAAAGATTTTGTAATATTAGTAACTACATTTCCGTAATTATCTATATAAATAACATTACCTATAATCTGATTCTTACTTTCATTTATAAAAGGAGTTAAGTTTTTTACAGATTTTATTTTATCAATATTTTTTCCAATTACTTCAAGTTTACCTCCTCTTGAAATGTGACATGCTACTTTAACAAATACATCTAAAACACTAAAATTTGAAATCAAGTTATCATGAATATTTATTTCTACAATTTCTTCAGGCTCTATATTTAAGCAAGCCATACTCATAATTCCATTGTCAGCACAAATAAAGTATTGCCCTTCAAATTTGACCACTAGATGTTTATTTTCAGGGTTTAATTCTGAGTCAACTCCGATGATGTGTATTGTGTTTATTGGAAAGCTTGTGTAAGAATTTTGAATTATATAAGCTGCCTCTAATATATTAAATGGAGATATTTGATGAGATATATCAACAATATTAACATCAGGTAACTCTGAGAAAATAGCACCTTTAATATTGGCCGTAAAGTGGTCTTTTATACCAAAATCTGTAGTTAATGTTATTATTGACATTTATAAATTGTTAATATTTTTTTTAAAATATATGATACAAAATTATGTACATTTATTACAAATTTAATAAAATCATCTCTATAAAATCAATAAAACAGATTTCTATTGAACGAAAAAATAATTAAAATTAAAAATATTGATCCAAAAGAATTATTTGGGTCAAGAAATAAAAATTTAGATTTTATAAAATCTAGTTTTCCTAAGTTGAAAATAATTGCAAGAGGTAATGATATAAAGGTCTTTGGCGATGAAAGTTTGTTAATTGATTTTGAATCTAAAATTGAAATTATTTTCAAATATTTCTTAGAGTATAACTCTATTTCTGAAAACGAGATAGAGACTTTAGTTAAAAGTGGTTCTATTAGTGAAGTTAAAACCTCTAAAAAAAGTCATGGTGCTATATTGCATGGAGTAGGTGGTAAGCCAATTAAAGCCAAAACTATTAATCAAAGAAAAATTGTTGACAGTATTTCAAATAATGACATGGTATTTGCTATTGGTCCTGCTGGCACAGGCAAAACATATACAGCTGTTGCTCTTGCGGTTAAAGCGCTTAAAGACAGGCAAGTAAAAAGAATCATATTAACAAGGCCTGCAATAGAAGCTGGTGAAAATCTCGGTTTTTTACCTGGGGATTTAAAGGAGAAACTTGACCCATATATGCAGCCTCTTTATGATGCTTTAAGAGATATGATTCCTGCTGAGAAATTAAATGACTATATAGAAAATGGAACTATACAATTAGCGCCATTGGCATTTATGCGTGGAAGAACTTTAGATAACGCTTTTGTTATTTTAGACGAAGGTCAAAATACAACCCATGCTCAAATGAAAATGTTTTTAACTAGAATGGGTAAAAACGCTAAATTTTTACTCACGGGAGATCCTGGTCAAGTCGATTTGCCAAGAAGAGTTACTTCTGGTTTAAAAGAAGCTTTGTTAATACTAAAAGATGTTAAAGGAGTTGGTATTGTTTTTTTAGACGATAATGATGTTATTCGTCACAAGCTAGTTAAAAATGTGATTGATGCCTATAAAAATATTGAGAATTTAGAATAAATAGATATATGAATAATACTATTATTAAGACCGATTTTAATTTTAAGAATCAGTTAGCAGTTTACAAGGGAAAGGTCAGAGATGTTTATACATTAAAAAATAACTTACTTGTTATGGTTGCTTCTGATAGGCTATCTGCTTTTGATGTGGTTATGCCAAAAGGAATTCCATATAAAGGCCAGATTCTAAATCAAATTGCTACAAAAATGATGAAAGATACCGAGGATTTAGTTCCTAATTGGCTGATTTCTACACCAGATGCTAATATAGCTATTGGACATAGTTGCGAGCCATTTAAGGTTGAAATGGTTATTAGAGGTTATCTATCTGGACATGCTGCAAGGGAATACAAGAAAGGATTTAGAATGATTTGTGGAGTAGGCATGCCAGATGGTTTAATTGAAAATGACATGTTTCCTAATCCAATTATAACTCCGGCTACTAAAGCAGAGTTTGGTGAGCATGACGAGGACATTTCAAAAGAAGACATTATTTCTAAAGGAATTGTTTCAAAATCTGATTACGAAGTACTTGAAGATTATACCCATAAGCTTTTTCAAAGAGGTACTGAAATTGCTAGTAAAAGAGGGCTTATACTAGTTGATACTAAATATGAGTTTGGTAAGACATCTTCAGGAAAGATTGTTTTGATTGATGAAATCCATACTCCTGATTCGTCAAGATATTTTTATAAAGAAGGTTATTCTTTAAGGCAAGAAAATCGAGATCCGCAAAAGCAACTTTCTAAAGAATTTGTTAGGCAGTGGTTGATAAAAAATAATTTTCAAGGTTTACATAATCAAACTGTTCCATATATGTCCGACGAATATATCAGAGAAGTTAGTGAAAGGTATATTGAATTATATGAAAATATTACTGCTGAAAAATTCATTAAAAGTGATACTTCTAACATAATTAGTCGAATTCAATCCAATGTTGATAATTTTCTAAATTCGTATGAATGAAATAGAATCTTTTGTCTCTAATCTGGCTTCATTCCTTTGGGGAATACCATTATTAATTGTTTTAATCGGAGGTGGTCTTTTTTTATTAATTTATTCTAGGTTGATCCAATTCAAGTTTTTTTTTCATGCAATAGATATTTTAAGAGGTAAATTTGATGACAAAGATGATATTGGTCAAATCAGCCATTTTAGCGCTCTCTCCACTGCTTTATCTGCTACCGTTGGAATGGGGAATATAGCTGGAGTTGCAGTAGCTATTAGTATTGGCGGACCTGGTTCAATTTTTTGGATGTGGATAAGTGGAATTATTGGAATGTCTACAAAGTTTTTCACATCTACTTTATCAATAATGTATAGGGGTAAAGATTCAAATGGTGAACTTCAAGGTGGGCCGATGTACTTTATCACAGAAGGATTAGGGAGTAAATGGAAGCCTTTAGCAGTAATGTTTAGCTTAAGTGGTTTAATTGGAGTTTTACCTCTTTTTAATGTTAATCAGTTAACCCAGGCAATTAATGATATTTTACTAATACCATCTGGATTTAACGTTAACTTAAATTCTAATATTTTAATTGGTTTTGTACTTATAATAGTAACATCGCTGGTGATTTTAGGTGGATTAAATCGAATAAGTTCTGTTGCTACTAAGCTAGTGCCATTTATGGTCGGTGTTTATATGATATGTGTTATTGCTGTTTTGATAATTAATTATGACGTTTTACCTATGTATATTAAGATGATTTTTACTGATGCATTTGTAGCTGAAAATTACAATGGAGAACAAGTTTATGGAGGTGTTTTAGGAGCTTTAATTATTCTAGGGATTAGAAGAGGTGCTTTTTCTAATGAAGCTGGTATAGGAACTGCACCAATGGCACATGGAGCTGCCAAAACTAACTCTCCTATTAAAGAAGGTTTAGTAGCTATGCTTGGACCTGCTATTGATACCTTGTTAGTTTGTACACTAACAGCTTTGGCTATTTTAGTGACTGGAGTATGGAAAAATGAGGGAGTAAGTGGAGTTACTCTAACTGCACTAGCTTTTGAGCACTCTATGCCAAATATTGGTAAATACTTGCTTTTATTTTGTATTGTAGTTTTTAGTATGTCTTCTTTATTTACGTATTCTTACTATGGAACTAAATGTATGTCCTTTTTATTTGGAGCTAACAATAAGAAATACTATAATTATATTTATATTCTTAGTATAATTATCGGAGCAACAACATCTTTAAGTTTAATGATTAATCTTATTGATAGCTTTTTTGCTCTAATGGCCATTCCAACTATGCTAGCTACATTATTGTTGTCTCCTAAGGTAATAGTAGCACTAAAAAAATACAATAGTTTAAAAAAACAATAACAACATATTTGGTTTGTGTTTTACTACCTATTTGTTGTAATTTTGGCAAATGAAAAATCCTATTCTTAAATTATTTATAATATCATTAATTATTTTTTCTTGCAATAATGAAAATGTAATAACTCCAATAGAGACTACTGCACCTTTGTCGGTTACAACTACTAAAATAATGTCGTTAGGTGCTTCTAGGGTTGAAGGAGATCGACCTAATTATGAAAGCTACAGATATGAATTATGGAAATTACTTATAGATGGAAATTGGAATTTTGATTATGTTGGGACACAAAGTGATAATGCAGAATATCCTACTTATTTAGGCTTAAACTTTGATATAGATCATGAAGGTAGGGGTGGGTGGACTGCAGAATTAATTTTATCTCAAATTGAAAATTGGCTTAACGAATTAGAACATATGCCAGATGTTGTTTTATTTAGTTCTCCAGGTGGTAATGACGCTTTAGGAGGTGGTGAATATGAGACTATCTTATCTAATGTTAATTCAATAATTGATATTATTCAACAAGCTAACCCAAACGTAACTATTATAATCGAAAAATTAGCTCCTGCAAATTCAATTATTATGGTTCCTCCGCTTACAGATTATTTTGATAGTTGGGGTGAAGATGTAGTTACTCTAGCGCAACATCAAACCACCTCAACTTCACAAGTGTTAACCGTTGATATGTATTCTGGTTTTAATAATAGCTATCTAGCGGACCTCCTACATTATAATCAGAGTGGAGCAGAATTGATTGCTAATCGATACTATGATGTATTAGTTGATATTTTAAATTAGTTATTTAAAATAACTAAAATCTTCATTATTTTCAATATTTAGAAGTGTATTATAAATTAATTTAATAACACTTTCAACATCATTTTTATGGACCATTTCTACAGTCGTATGCATGTATCTTAAGGGTAGTGAAATCAATGCAGAAGCAACACCTCCATTACTGTAAGCAAAAGCATCTGTATCTGTACCTGTTGCTCTAGAAAGTGCAGCACGTTGAAATGGTATTTTATTCTTTTCGGCAGTACTGATAATTAAATCTCTTAATTTTTGTTGAACGGCTGGTGCATATGCAATAACAGGACCTTTATCTAGTTCACAAAATCCTTCTTTTTTCTTGTTAATCATGGGTGTTGTAGTATCATGAGTTACATCAGTAACTATTGCTACGTTTGGTTTTATTGTTTCTGCTATCATTTGAGCACCTCTTAATCCAATTTCTTCCTGTACAGAGTTAGTTATATACAAGCCGAAAGGAAGTTCTTTTTTATTTTCTTTTAATAGTCTTGCAACTTCTGCTATCATGAATCCACCCATTCTATTATCTAATGCTCTACAAACGAAATTATCTTTATTTAGAATATGAAATTCATCTGGGTATGTGATAACACAACCAACATGAACATTTAATTTTTCAACTTCTTCTTTTGTTTTACAACCTACATCAATAAATATATTATCAATTTTTGGAGTTTCCTCTTTTGATGACATTCTAGTATGAATAGCAGGCCAACCAAAGACTCCTTTTACTATACCTTTTTTCGTATGAATATTTACAATTTTACTTGGTGCAATTTGATGATCACTCCCACCATTTCTAATGACATATATTAACCCGTTATCAGAAATATAATTTACATACCAAGATATTTCATCTGCATGTCCTTCAATAACTACTTTATATTTTGCGTCAGGATTTATAACAGCAACTGCAGTTCCGTATGTGTCAGTAATAAACTCATCTACATAAGGTTTAAGATAATCCATCCATATCTTTTGTCCTTCCCATTCATATCCGGTAGGAGAGGGGTTATTTAAGTAGTTTTCTAAAAATTTTAAAGATTTCTTATTTAATATATTATCCTTAGCCATTCAATTATTTTTATAGTATTAATTGCAAAAAGTAAAAATAATATGAATTATTTTAATTGTAGCTATTTTAATGATTAATTAACTCTCCCATATTTATTTATAGTTATTTTTGTAATAAATTTATAAATGAAGTTTTATTTATCCTTACTAATAATTTTTTACAGTTTATTTTCTTTTTCTCAAGAAAATAATGAAGCAGACACCTTTATAATTATAAAGGGGGATTCAATAATGAAAAACTCAATTGAGCTAAATGAAATTTCTTTGCTACCAAGAATTAAATTCAACGATAGAGATAAGTTAAGACAATATTTAATATTAAAAAGAAAAACTCTAAAGGTTTACCCTTATGCCAAGTTAGCATCTGTTAGACTAGAATCTTTATACGAAAGAGTAAATGGTATAAAAAGAAAAAGGAATCGCAAGAGGTACATTAAAAGAACTCAAAAGTATATTGAAGGAAAGTTTACAGATGAACTAAAGAAATTAACCCAAACTGAAGGTCAAATTTTAATAAAACTAATAAATAGACACACTGAATTTACTGTATATGAGGTTATAAAAGATTTAAAAAATGGATTTAATGCATTTTTGTTTAATACAACAGCAAAAATCTTTAATATGTCTCTAAAAGAGACCTATTCACCAACTGAAGTAATCGAAGATTATTATATTGAAGATATACTACAAAAAGCTTTTCAGTCTGGATCACTAGAGCCACTAGCTCCTAAAAATGATATTCCAGATTTATTTTATTTAAAAAAATTATGGTCCACTAAATCAAGTATGCTAAAACAATAGCTAGAGTAATAAGAGAAATTTTAGCTAAATTAAATTTATGCCCTTCGCTACTCTCAAATAAAATTGTAGTAGACACATGTAATAATACTCCAACTACAAATGAGTCAATGAGGGTTGAATATTGTAATAGCTGAGTACTGTTGTTTGATATAAATGTTCCAAATGGGGTCATTGCACTGAAAAATAATATAAAAAATAAAATTTTGTATTTTTTGATTTCACTATTTAAAAGTGATGTAGTGATAATAAATGCAATTGGAATTTTATGAACAAATATGCCATATAAAATATCTTGATCTAAGTGAATTGAAAAACCTTCAACAAATGCATGAAGAGATAAACTTATAAGCAAAACCCAAGGTAGTTTATTGTTGTTAATATGTATGTGTCCGTGTTCAGCACCCTTAGAGAAAAATTCTAGTATAACTTGAAAAAGAATTCCAACCATAATCATTAAACCAATTAACCTTTCATCATAATTTATTTCAGTTACAGGGTTAAACAGCTCAACAGTATAAACACTCGGAATAAGATCAAAAACGGTAATAGATAAAAGAAACGCACCACTAAATGCTAGTGTGAGTTGAGAGTTTATCTGAATAGCTCTTTTAGATAAAAAGATAACAATTAGTGCACCTACAATTACAGCTAAAAATGGGTATAAATACATGTTCAATTATTTAAAAATAAAAATTAATCGTTTAGATTTATTAATATCAAATTTATTTAATTTATAATCTCCAAATATATGAAGTATTTCGAGTTTAGACCGCTTAAACATATCTTTAAAATCACTTAAAGTTAATGCCCTTACTTTTTCTTTAAAAGTATGTTGCTTAAAATTATGTTTAAATTTTATTTCTTTAACTAAAAAACCATCGATAAAACACCTTTTTAAGTTGAATTTTATTCCCTCAATTTCTTCTGTATTTTGGTGAATTAAATTATTTTTTACATTATTGATATTTAAAAAATCAATAACACCAACACCGTTTTTATTTAAACTCAACTTTAAACTACTCAAAGTTTTTAAATTATCATTAAATTCTTCAAAGTATCCAAAACTTGTAAATAGGTTAACGATTAAATCAAATTTAGTAGACATAGGGTTTCTCATATCGTGAATACCAAAACTTAAACTATTATTTTCATATTTTTTTGCCTTAAAGATATTTTCTTTTGATATATCTACTCCGGTGACATTATACCCCATTTTATTGAAATTCACAGAGTGCCTACCTTGACCACATGCTAAGTCTAAAATTTTGGTCTCAATTGGTAAATCAAGAAACTTAATTAATTCAGTTGAAAATATTTCAGCCTCTTTATAATCCCTGTTTTTATATAAAATATGATAAAATGGTGTGTCAAACCAAGAGTCTTTTAAAGTATTATTGTTTTTAGGCATAAAATATATTCAGTGATCGTCAAAAATAAAGTATTTTTGATACTGATATTTATATTTTATGGAAAATAATTTTCAAATGGTTGCAAAAACCTTATTTGGTTTTGAGGATCTTCTTGCGAATGAGCTTACTCAACTTGGTGCTCAAAAAGTAAAAAAAGGGGTAAGGAATGTTACTTTTTATGGTGACAAGGGGTTTATGTATAAGTGTAATTTAGCACTAAGAACAGCTATTAAAATACTTAAACCAATTGCATCTTTTAAAGTAGTTAATGAAGCTGATTTATACGATAAAATTTATAATATAAAATGGGAGGATTACGTTGACTATAAAGGAACTATAGCAATTAATTCCACAGTTCATTCGACTGTTTTTACTCATTCTCAATATATTTCTTTAAAAGCAAAAGATGCTATTGTTGATAGATTTAGAGCTGTTAAAGGTGAACGTCCTTCGGTAGATTTAAAATTCCCAGATTTAAAAATCAATATACATATTGACAAATTGTTTTGTAATGTTTCGCTAGATTCATCTGGTGAATCCTTACACAAACGTGGGTATAAGACTGCGACTAACATCGCACCTATTAATGAGGTTTTAGCAGCTGGACTTATTATGTTAAGCGGTTGGGATGGTCAATCTGATTTACTAGACCCCATGTGTGGTAGTGGAACAATTTTAATTGAAGCAGCTATGATAGCTTGTAATATCCCTCCTAATTTGATGAGAAATGAATTTGCATTTGAAAAGTGGATGGATTGGGATGTAGATCTTTTTGAGACAATTGAAACTTCACTATTAGCTAAAACAAGAGATTTTCATCATAATATTTATGGTATTGATAAAGCTCCAAGTGCAGTATCAAAAGCAACAGAGAATGTTAAAAATGCAAGTTTAGAATCTTTCATCACTATTAGACACGATGATTATTTTAAGACTTCAAAATCTAATAACGATTTCTTACATATAATTTTTAATCCTCCTTATGGTGAGCGTTTAGAAATAAACATGGAAGAATTATATGGCAATATTGGAAATACTTTAAAAAGAAACTATGCAAATAGTACAGCATGGTTTATAACATCTAATATGGAAGCATTAAAATATGTCGGATTAAGACCTTCTAAAAAAATAAAATTATTTAATGCTAAGTTAGAATCAACTTTCCTTAAATATGAAGTTTATGATGGTAGTAAAAAAGCAAAAAAAAACTTATAGCTATTACTTTTTTATAATTGGAATTAGGTATGATATTTTATATCCAAAACCTACTCCAAACGAACTGCCTTCATATGTTTTATTAAATCCAGGTATATGTAAGTTTTGAATATTATTTTTTGAACCGGAATCAATCATTTTTTTTACTTCTAAATTGAATCCCAAAAATAAATTATTTAATATTTCAGCTTTTATCCCAATTATTAATTCCACCCATAAAGATGAAAGATTTGTGTTACTAATTGGAATATTTATAATGCTTTGTCCCCAAGTTTGACTATTTGTATCATATATAGTGTAGTTGTTAATTGTTTGATCAAACATACTATAGCCTACTCTTATTCCTGAGAAAATCATGTTTTGCATATCTAACCAATTAGTATGCATATTGTAGTCAATACCAGTCTTTATATAAGTTCCTTTATATGTAAAGTTTAAATAGTTTTCATCAATAGTTTTTTCGCTTAACCCAATTTCGGATGCTATATAAAGTTTATTGCTGAGTCTATAGTCGGCATTAATCTCAAATCCATCACTGTAAATTTTGAATAAATCAAATCCAACTCTAAGTCCATATTTTTGTTCGTATTTTATAGAATCATTTGCAACAGTACTTTCCTGGGAGAAAGTAAAAACAGGTATTATGAAAACAAATAATATTTTAGTGAAATATTTTAACATGTGCTTGGTTTTCGTTTTCTACTATTGAGTTAATAATTTCATATCCACTAATCCATGTTCCTGTTGGAGGTCCAAACACATTAGGATCATAATTAAAAACCGATAAATCGTTATAATTATTTATAAATCCGCAAGCTCTAGAAACAAAAACTTCTTCGATACTGTAATCTAAGTGTATGTGATTTTCTTCTCCAAGAATTACTTCATCGATTAGAGAATAATTTTTGTAAAATTTAAAGTCAGAAATACTAATGTCGTTTCTAAGAGGTATGGCTATAGAATCAGTATTGATTCCGTTTATTGATTCAATTAGAATTAACTGATTATCCTTTAACGCATATATTCCTAAAGATTCCACAGGTTTACTTTCTGTAGTATTATCAGCATCTTTAAAAGTAATTACTAATTGTGGGGTAGTGGCAGTAGATTCAGCACAGATATCATCTTTTTCACAGCTAGCAATAAAACTAAATATAAATATCAAATAAATATAATGATGAAACTTCATAATTATTTTTTCTTTAAAAGTACAACATTTTCTACATGGTGTGTTTGTGGAAACATATCCACAGCTTGAGAATTAATTATTTTATAATCATCTTTAAGTAACTCAAGATCTCTAGCTTGAGTAGCGCTATTGCAACTAACATATATGATTTTAGATGGTGAAATATTTTTTATTTGTTCAATTACTTTTTTATGCATTCCATCTCTAGGAGGATCAGTAATAATTACATCTGGATAGCCGTTTGCTTTTATAAAATCGTCATTAAAAACCGTCTTCATATCACCAACATAGAAATCAACATTTTTTATATTGTTATTAGTAGCGTTTTCTTTTGCTGCTATTATAGCATCAGGAACTGCCTCAATACCTACAACTTTTTTAGCATTTTTAGCTACAAATAAAGCGATTGTACCTGTACCAGTGTATAGATCATAAACAGTATCAGTACTATCTAAGTCACTTACATCTCTCACGATTTTATATAATTCATATGCCTGATCTGAATTTGTCTGATAAAATGACTTCGCATTGATTTTAAATTTAAGACCTTCCATTTGTTCGGTAATGAAACTATCCCCATAATAAGTTTTCACCTCTTGGTCATATATAGTATCATTGGCTTTATTATTAATCACATATAATAAAGAATTAGTAGTTGGAAATTTTTTTATTATGTAGTCTAATAATAGTTTTCTTTTATCCTTGTTATCCGAATAAAACTGAACTAAAATCATAACTTCTCCGGTACTAGTAGTTCTTATCATTAGAGTCCTTAGTTCTCCACTTTGATTAGAGTGATTAAAAAACGGAATATTGTTTTCTACTGAAAAATCTTTAATTGAATTTCTAATTATATTAGTAAAGTCTTCTTGAAGCCAACATTTCTTAATGTCTACTACTTTATTCCACATTCCAGGAATATGAAATCCAAGGGCATTTTTTTCTTCAATTATTTTTTTCGATTGAATTTCTTCAATACTTAACCATCTGGAATCACTAAATGAATACTCCATTTTATTTCTATAGAAATAATCATTTTTTGCGGCTTTAATTGGAGTTATCTTAGGAAGTTCTAAATTTCCGATTCTAAGTAAGTTGTTTTCTACTTCATTTTGTTTAAACTTTAGCTGTTCTTCGTAATTAATATGTTGCCATTTACAACCTCCGCAAACTCCAAAATGTTCACATTTTGGGGTTGTTCTTATTTCAGAATATTTATGAAATTCGGTAATTTTACCTTGATAATATGATTTCCTTTGCTTAGTGGTAAGTATGTTTACTATATCACCGGGTGCTCCTCCATCAATTATTATAGTTTTCCCATCATCAGCAACTCCGATAGATTTACCTTTTGAACCAACGCGTTCAATAGTAATATTATTGAATTCTTTATTTTTTTTTCTTCTCATTAATAGAAATTGTTGACATTTAATTGACTAAGATTATAGTTCTGTACTAAATATTTTTAAATTTGTGTAAAATTAACAAAACTAAACGATTTGTATGCATCAAAGTTTGTCAGATAAAGCAATTGAAATAGAAAACAAGTTTGGAGCTCATAATTATCATCCTTTACCGGTGGTTTTGAACAAAGGAGAAGGTGTTTATGTTTGGGATGTAGAAGGAAAGAAATATTATGACTTTTTATCTGCATATTCTGCTGTTAATCAAGGTCATTGTCATCCAAAAATTATTAAAGCCTTAATTGATCAATCTACAAAATTAACTCTAACTTCTAGAGCATTTCACAATGATGTACTTGGTGAATATGAAAAATTTATAACATCTTTTTTTGGCTATGACAAAGTTCTTCCAATGAATACAGGGGTAGAAGGAGGTGAAACAGCAGTTAAATTAGCAAGAAAGTGGGGCTATGAAGTAAAAAAAATCCCTAGTAACTCTGCTAAAATTATTTTTGTTGAAGGTAATTTCTGGGGTAGAACTCTAGGCGCTATATCATCTTCGACAGATCCATCAAGCACAAATGGTTTTGGTCCCTTTATGCCAGGATTTGAATTAATCCCTTATAATGATATCGATGCTTTAAAAATAGCTTTATCGGATCCTAATGTTGCAGGTTTTATGGTAGAACCTATTCAAGGTGAAGCTGGAGTTGTAGTTCCAGATGATGATTATCTTTTGACAGCTTTTAATTTGTGTAAAGAGCATAATGTATTATTTATAGCAGATGAAGTTCAAACTGGTATTGCTAGAACAGGAAAGATGCTATGTTGTGATCACCATGGTTTTAAGCCAGATGTACTTATTTTAGGTAAAGCTCTTTCCGGAGGTGTTTTTCCAGTTTCAGCAGTCTTAGCATCTAATGAAGTTATGCTTACAATTAAACCAGGAGAGCATGGGTCTACTTATGGTGGAAATCCTTTAGGTTGTAAAGTTGCAATTGCTGCTTTGGAAGTTGTTAAAGAAGATGGGTTAGTTGAAAATGCAGAATCTTTAGGGAAACTCTTTAGATCTGAAATTAATGAATACATTAAAACTAGTGGTATAGCTAGAATTGTTAGAGGTAAGGGATTATTAAATGCTATAGTCATAAATGATTCAGAAGAAAGCGAGACTGCTTTAAACATATGTAAGTCCATGTCTTCTAAGGGTCTTTTAGCAAAGCCAACACATGGAAATATTATTCGATTTGCACCGCCTCTAATAATTACGAAAGATCAGCTTATGGATGCTTTATCTATTATTAAGAAAACTTTAAAAGAATTTGAAATATAAACTTTAACTCATAATTAATGAATTCTGTATACCTAGATAACGCTGCCACTACTCAAATAAGAGATAAAGTTATTGATAAAATGCTTCAAGTGTCTAAGAATTATTACGGTAATCCTTCGTCTACTCATAGTTTTGGTAGAAGTTCGAGAACATTAATCGAATCTTCAAGGAAAAAAATAGCTGGTCATTTAAATGTTTCTCCATCTGAAATTATTTTTATGTCTGGTGGAACCGAAGCTGATAATTGTATTTTAAGAAGTGCAGTAAGAGACTTGGGTGTTAAGCATTTAATTTCTAGTAAAATTGAACACCATGCTGTAACGCATACATTAGATCAATTAAAAGTAGATTACCCTATCGAAATTTCATATGTTAAATTAGATAGCTTTGGAAATATTGACTATGCTGATTTAGAATTAATATTAAAATCCTCACAATCAAAGACTCTAGTTAGCTTAATGCATATAAATAATGAAATAGGTAATATTTTAGATATGAGCTTAGTATCTGATTTGTGTAAAAAATACAATTCTCTATTTCATAGTGACACCGTACAATCCGTAGGGCACTATAAATTAGATTTATCTCTTTTAGATATAGATTTCATAGTTGCAAGTGCACATAAATTTCATGGGCCTAAAGGAATCGGTTTTGCGTATGTAAAAAACACGAATCCAATAAAACCTTTAATCTTTGGAGGTTCACAAGAAAAAGGTTGTCGAGCTGGAACTGAAAGTGTGCATAATATTGTAGGTATGTCAGAAGCACTTGATATCTCTATTAATAAAATGGAAAAAGAGGTTGATCATATAAAAAAAATTAAATCTTATTTTATTGATCGGTTAAAGAATGTTATTAAAGGTGTAGAGTTTAATGGTTTAAGTTCTAATCTTGATGATTCTACTTACACTTTAGTCAATGTTAGATTTCCTATTAGTAAAGAAAAGTCAGCATTATTTCTGTTTCAACTTGATATGAAAGGAATAGCTTGTTCTAAAGGTAGTGCTTGTCAGAGTGGGGCAGATGCAGGTTCTCACGTTTTAAATAATGTTCTTACAGTAGATCAAAATAAATTTGTTTCACTTAGATTCTCTTTTAGTATTTACAATACTATAAAACAGATAGACTATGTTGTTACTCAACTAAATGAATTAATAAAAGAATAATTTTAGAGTTTTACGTCTATTGTTAAATTTAATATTCTAGGTGTTAAGTAATTTGGTATTGAGTATTGTCTTTTTGAATAGATATCTCTAACCCAAGTATTAGTTATTGAGTTCTGCATATCAAACATATTAAATATTTCTAATCCAATACTAAGTTCAGTAAAGTGCTTTTTCCAGCTTTTTTTGTAAGTTTTATTTTCGTTAATAACTATGTATGATATTCCTAGGTCCGCTCTTTTATAATCTGGAAGTCTATTTTGGTAATTATAGGTATTAGAATAACTAGGTGCTCCACCTGGAACTCCAGAATTATAAACTAAATTTAAATACATTTTTAAATCCGGAATATTAGGTATGTAATCCTGAAAAAGAATTCCAAACTTTAATCTTTGATCAGATGGTCTAGGAATAAACCCTTGATTATCAATATTTTCCTTAGTATTTAAATATCCGAAACTAAACCATGATTCGGTTCCTTTAATAAATTCACCGTTTAGCCTTATATCAAGGCCGTATGCATATGCTTTAGTATTGTTGTTGGCCAAGTATCGAATTCTAACGTTATCAACTGTATAGGCGTTTATATCGCTCATATTTTTGTAATAGACCTCTGATGTTAACTTAAATGGTCTATTCCAAAGCTTATAACTGTATTCATTAGATGCAACAATTTGTATTGATTTTTGCGCTTTTACATCATAATTTATTTCACCGCTATAATCTCTTAGCTCACGATAAAAAGGTGGCTGATAATATACACCACCACTTAATTTAAATATTATATCTTTTTTCCAGTCTGGTTTAATGCCTAATTGAAATCTTGGACTGAATATGAAGTTGGTTTTATTACTGTCAATTGACCATCCATGAATTCTAACTCCAGCATTTGTGTATATTTCTGAAGAACCTAAGTTGGAGTTTTTACTCCACTGAAAATAAGACTGAATTCGATTAGTTTTTGTTTGGTTAGTCTTTCTTATATTTTGATAAGGTACAATTGGACCTTCATTTGGAGTATATGGTTGATCTCCAATAGTTTCAAAAAAAGGTGGGTCAATTGAGTATCCTGTAGAATCAATTACTTCCCACTCTACAATTCTATCTTTAATATCTTCTCTAGTTAACTTTACAGACCATTCAAAATTATTATCGTTATTTTTATAATTACCCTTATGTTCGATATTGAAAATTAAGGCGTTTAAATTATTTCTACCATGATTGAGCTGGCTGCCAATTCCTTCTGAGAATTCCACATCACCTAAATTTTCATCTCCAATATTATTATTAACCTCTCCAAGCCTGTATTTAGCAAGTATATCAAAATATTCTTTTTCACTTGTTTGAAAAGCAGAAGTTATTAAGGACAAATCTATTTTATTAGACAACTTAAAATTCAATTTTGCAGCACCAAACAATGTTTGATACTTGTCTTTTTCCTGTCCATCATAATTAACTATTAATGCAATAGGTTCATCAAGTGTTCCAAAATTAGTCTGTCTTATTTCAGGTTTGAAGTTGTAATTATTAACTGACATATAGGTTAAAAAATTTAAACTTAATTTTTCATTAAAATTAGTAGTTAAAAAATTTTGAATGTCAATAAACTTTGGATTGTAGTTTGTTGTTGTTTCCCTTGAATTTACAAGCATACTATTATCTCTGTATCTAATTCCTAAGATATTTGAAGTTTTAGCATCTTTAGAGATGCTTTCTAACGTTAAATTCCCTCCAAGCAAATTTAAACCGGCTGAAATATTATTTGATTTTGGGTTTTTATACTCGATATCTAAAACTGAAGATAGTTTATCCCCGTATTTTGATTGAAAACCCCCAGCTGAAAAGTTTATATTTTTAATCAGATTAGAGTTAACAAAACTTAGTCCTTCTTGTTGTCCTGATCTAACTAAAAAAGGCCTGTATATCTCTATTCCATTAACATAGACTAAGTTTTCATCAAAGTTGCCTCCTCTAACAGAGTATTGAGTGCTCAACTCATTAGATATATTAACTCCAGGTAGTGTTTTTAATAAATTTTCAATCCCAGGTTGAGCGCCTTTAATTGTTCTAATAATTTGTGGATTTATATTAACTATACTTTTAAGTTTTTTTCTTTGATTTGAGTTTAGTATAATTTCTTCAATCTGTTCAATGTTTTGATCCATTACAGGGTAAAATTCATACACTTCATTTATTTTTAAGTTAATTTTGTAAGAGATGTTTTTGTAATTAACATGAGAATAAATAATATGAACATCTTCAAGAGCATCAATTTCAATAGAATAAAAACCATTAATATTTGTAGTAACACCATTTTTGACTTCTTTAGAAGTTGATGTTATATTGACGTTTTCAATTGGATTATTATTAATGTCTAAAACAACTCCCTTTATATAACTCTTTTGAGATAGGCACACTATTGGTAATAAAAATATTATTAGTAAGATATATACTTTATTTCTTAACATGAATTAGTTTGTTTTTCTATAAAAAACAGTTTCATAAAAAGAAGTATTTCCAACATTGTCAGAAACTTCAAGATTAAAAATGTTTTTAGTCGTATTAGATATGTTATCATCAAAATTATAACGAATAACCCCATTTTTATTAAATGGCTCCATTAAAATCCATTTACCATTTATGGTTGCTCTGTAATTTTTGATACCGGTTTGTTTATCTTTTATTTGAAATTTTAAGTAGGTTAGATCACTTATCCAATCATTCTTATTAAATCCTAACGGATTTATCGTAGGATTAATTGTGTCTCTTGCCAAGATATAAGTCCCAAGACTCTTTGTATAAGCTACAATAGAATCTCCCTTAACATTTGATGAGACAAAACTGCTTTTATTAGATTTTTTAATTAGTTTTCCTATGTATGAGTTATTGAAAGTAGTTTTTTTGAATTTTATTCTCAATGATTTGATTAAAGGAATTGTATCACTGTTTATAGTTAGAGTATCGATTTTACTATCTATTTTAAGAAAAATACTAGAATAAAAAGATTCTTTATCAATTGAAATTGAAGAGTTGTTTTTGGAGATAAAATATTTCTTATTTATATTAATAAACTTTTTATTAATGTCTTCTATTTTGACTACTTCAGCATCTATATTTTTAGTTTTAGATTCTTTTTCTTTTATTGGAATAATAATTTCAGCTAAATTATTATTAAAATCAACGAGTTCTATTCTAAATATATAGCTACTATCTCTTTTAAGCTCAATCACCCCTTTATTCAACTCTTTTTTAAATACAGATAGCGGATTATTTTCTTGAATAAATAATTTTATAAATCTCTTTTTATTTTTTTTAAATTCTGAATAATCGATTAATCTATTTATGTGTTTTGTTTCGTCAAATGAAAATTTATTAAAAGCTACTTTTAAAATTGTATC